>Ga0105044_10003506_pt1 | contig 21552 bp, 15 predicted proteins | sample MAT01_FD_78092 | JGI IMG/M metagenome (GOLD analysis project Ga0105044, IMG submission 78092) | Freshwater microbial communities from Lake Fryxell liftoff mats and glacier meltwater in Antarctica - MAT-01 | ecosystem: Environmental > Aquatic > Freshwater > Ice > Liftoff microbial mat | place...
TCGCCAAGGTTATTCGGGCTTGTCATGCCCACCGCACTTGCCTAGACCCTCGGCATGTTTAACGGTGAGCGATAGAGCGACGGGCTGGTTCAGTCACCCGTCGGTATCGTGACCCGAATAACGCTGTCTCACGAAGGAGACTGAGGCTGGTCAACATGGGCTTGCTTATCGCAAGCCACCCCCTTCATGGGGTGGTCGTTGACCTGAGGGTTTCAGCGAGCTTGTTTTTCAAGAATAGTTCATTCATGCGCTGACTCATCGTGACTTCGAGGTCATCAATCACGATATAGACATGCCCCTCATGGTCATGGAAGGTGATTGTGGCGCTCACATTGGTTTCGCTGTGGGATCGAACGCGCATGGTGACGAAAAAGGCCTGTCCAAATTCAACTTGGTCAAAGTAGCGACCTTGACCCGCCCGTAACGGCAGACTGCCCATCTTGTAGAAATGTCGCGACCAGATGCCGATGCTTTGCAGGCCGATGTCTGCCATGAAATAGTTGAAGGCTTGAACCGGGAATTGCCCCTGATAATCCGAATCGACGCGGGGCAAAACGCAATACATCACCAGACCGTGTTCGTTGATGTCCAGCAATTGATTCACGCCCTGAAAGCTGTAGCCGTGAAACAGCGTGCCATCTTGATAGAACGCCGCGCCCGCGCTTGCGGACTCGAACGACGGGGAAAATTCCATCTGTGGCGCGTCTGGGATATGAGCGCGAAGGATGATTTGGGCGCTGTAGTGAAAGCGTGGCTTGCCTTCCCGACTCTGACTACGCACCATCGCGTCCATCACAATCTCGTCCGCGCTTTTGCTCACCTCTTTAAGTTCGAGGGTGTATTCATCAACCAGCGTTTCGTCAAAGACGATGCCTTTGAGGACGCGATAATTGTCAAAACCAAAGTAATGATAGCCGCGATGTAGCCCTTCACAGGCATTCGCTATCCACGACATCGCGGACACCATCGGCAAAACCGCTTGGCTATTGACGACGTGATCGCCGAGGAAAGGGTTATCCTCAAGGCGCAACGTCCGGCGTATCGCGTAGGTTTTGAGATCGGGGCTGGGCGGGGTCGGCTGAGGCCGAATGGCGCTGCCAATCACGATTTGCACGGGAGATTGTCCGGGCGCGTTCAGTTCATCGACCAGCATTCGCGTCCCGACATCCACCGGGATGACCTTGATGTCGAGCTTGTCGAAATATTCGCGCAGTTGCGCCGTCACCATGCCGCCATCCCACGGCCCCCAATTGATCGAGATGACGTGACAGTTCGGGTAGAGCTTGTTGAAGCGGTAGGCCGTTTTGTTCAAGACCTCGTTGGCGATGGCGTAATCGGCTTGTCCGACATTGCCATAGAACCCGGCCACAGAGGAGAACAGAACCAGAAAACGCAGCGCGTCCGGGGCTACCACCGCGAGTAGATTTTCCAGTCCGGTCACTTTTGCCGCATACACATTTTCAAAATCCGCCGGGGTTTTGTTTTCGATCAGTTTATCGGCCAGATTGCCCGCGCCGTGTAAAATCCCCGTGATCGTCCCGACGTTCGCGGCAGCCAATTTTTCGCGCAACGCCGCCGGGTCGGTGATGTCGGCATCGAGGTAGAGCGCGCTGCCCCCTGCGTGCCGAATCGCTTCCAACGTCGCTCGGATTTCGCGCTGTGCGATGACCCCGCCCACCGCTTTCCCAATTTGAACGGGCGACGGTTTTTCGCCGCGTGTTTGGGCGTCCGCGATGGCGCGGCGTTTCAGGTCGCCCTCGTCAGACGCCCCCCCCGCCCATGCGGGTTCATCCCGTAAGGTCGTGCGACCTAACAGGATGAATTTGCACCGGAATTGCTGGGCTAAGGCGCTGACACATTGCGCGGTGATGCCTCTAGCCCCCCCGCTGACGAGAAACACGGTTGCAGGTGTAATGTCACCCATAGCTCTTAATGTACTCCATTGGTGTGCGCGGTGAGGGTCGTTCTGCCGCGAGTGCCATAGGCGACCTCGGTCAGCAATCGGTTGGGATCGTGTATTTCGGCGAGGATGTGGTCTGCGATTTGGTCGCCGCTGGCGCTAGGCTGCACATCAACGGCGCGGCAGAACACCCCATCCCATTCAAGACTTAGGGTCTTCACGAGTCCGAACAGCCCCCCGGCAATCACGCCGTAGTCGGCTTCAACCGTCGTGCCAAGCGCGCCATCAAGCCGTGTCAGGGTGATGAAGCACGGGCGTCCCGTCAGGCTGTTGAGGGGGGTCAGGTGGGGTTTGAGATATTTCGCCATCAGGAAGGCAAATTTCACCAGCGCCTTATCCGCCTCGTTGAACAACGATCCCAGACGAGCGGGGTTGAGATGGATGAATCCACCGATTGCCCCATAGCGACTGGTGATGGCCGTCAGCGCCGTTTTCAGGCTCTCTTCGCTCATATCCTCAAGCTGGACTCGCGCCGCGCCGTTCAGGTGCGGATTGGACGCGATGAGCGCCGTTGGCAAACTCAACGTGACGACCTGCCAGCCCGTTTTCGTCAGCGCCGCAGCAAGTGCGGCAACCGCCGGTGTACCGTCATCGGTCACGAGGCAGACTGCGCCCGTAACCGTGAATTCCAGCCAATCGGGGGTCGGTAGCCGATGCAGCGTGACCACGCGGCGCTCAATCCCGTAGCTGTTGAATGGTAATAAAGCCGGCAGCCCATCATTGAGGGGGGTGGGTGTCGCTTCGCCCCCGCTCAATGACCCTTGCGGGCTGCTGGCTGGGTCAAAAGGGACGGTCTGACGGCTGGCCGCCTCCATGTAATCGACAATCTGCTGGAGTGTTCGCAGTTCGGCCAATTCCTCTGGGCTAAACTGGGGTAAGTTCGGGAAAGATTCACGCATTGCGCCGAGGATTTCGACGCGCTTAATCGAATCAATGCCGAGGTCGGCTTCCATGTCCATGCTCAGTTCGAGCATCTCAACCGGGTAGCCGGTCTTTTCGTCCACAATGCGGAGTAGCGCGGCCTCCAGTAGTTTTAGGGTTGCGGTATCCGTGTTATTTGCGGCTACTACCGGCGCGGGTACTGCTGCTGCGACGGGCGACGCTGTGACCGTGGCCGGTGCGACGACTTGCGGCGCTGGGGGCGTCGGTGTCGATACGACAGGCGCAACAACAATCGGGGCGGGCGGCATGGTATCCCCGCCCGAACGCGACTGCATGTAATCAACGATTTGCTGTAAGGTACGCAGTTCAGCCAGTTCTTCTGGGCTAAATTGTGGCAAGTTCGGGAAAGACTCGCGCATTGCACCGAGGATTTCGACGCGCTTAATCGAGTCAATGCCGAGGTCGGCTTCCATGTCCATGCTCAGTTCGAGCATCTCAACCGGATAGCCGGTCTTTTCGTCCACAATGCGGAGCAGGGCGTCGGACAATAGTTTCAGGTTGGCCGCATTCGCGGTGTTGGCGGGCGCGGCAGGCGCTACCGGCGCTACCGGCGCAATCGGCGCGGGTGGTGCAACCACGACAGGCGCTGCAACAATCAGGGCGGGCGCAACCGGCGCAACCACAACCGGCGCTACCGGCGCGGGTATTTTTACAATCGGGGCGGGCGGCACAACCGCTTGAGCGACGGGCGCGCTCGGTTTAATCGGCGTGACTTGTGGCGCTTCAATCCGTTGGACGGGTTTGGGCGCTGCACCGTTGCCGTTCGTCACGCCGTTGGGGGCGTGTGATAAGCCCGCGTATTGCTGGCTAATCATCGCCAACAGGGACTTAGCGATGTCGGTTTGCTGCTGCATGTACTGCTCGTGCATCCGCAGGGTTTCCGACTGATAATCGTGGAATCGCTGCATATTCTGCATGAGCGACTCCGTGACGCCCTGTGGCAAGGTTTGCGTGGCGAGCAGGGCTTGCTGCTGCTGGGTTAGCTCAAAGAAAATGCGGAAGTATTCGCTTTGGCTCTGCGCGTACTGGTCATGAACCCGCAGATTTTCGCTCTGATGGTCACGAAATTGGTTGAAACTCTGGTCAATCAGGTGGAGGGTGTCGGGCATAGTCGTCTCTACTCGTGGCTCATCTGACGGGATAGGGCGATCTTCGACCACAAGTGCTGTGGGAGGTGCAACTTCCGGCGGAGCCTGAACGAGTTTGGCTACCGTGACTTCTGATGGGGCTGGCAATTGAAGCGCCACGCTTGACGGTGTGGAGAGCGCCGTTTGATAGGTGGCACGGGTTTTCTCGCTGACGTAATTTGCGCCGGTGATCGTGACATTCATGCCCTTCTTTTTCGCAGGCAGGTCGATGTCCAATCCGTAGGGGTCAAAGGCGTCGAGCGGCAACCCCAGCACCTGAAGTTGAACGACGGCTTCGCGGAACTGACGATCACTGTTTTTCTGCCGACTCCCGTTGAGCGCGACGGCAACATGCGGACGTTCGCCAAGGATATCCTTCACCAGATTCGTCAGCACATTGCGCGGCCCGAACTCGACAAACACCGTGCCGCCCGCCGCATAGATATTCTCGATTTCATCCCGAAACAAGACCGGATTCAAGATGTGGTCGGACAAAACCGATTGAATCGCCGCGGGTGTGGTCGGATAGGGCTTGCCGCTGGCGTTGCTATAGACCGCGACGTTCGGGGTCTGGAAGCTGACGCTCTGGATAGCTTGCGCGAACGGTTTTTGTGCGTGACCGACCAACGGCGTATGGAAAGCCGCCGAGACCGACAGCGGTACGACCTTAAAACCTTTGGCTTGAAGCGGGGCTTCGGCGTTCTTCACAGCTTCTTTCGATCCGGCGATGACGACTTGCGTCCGTGAATTGCGATTCGCCACATTGACGCCGGGCAGTGCCGCAACTTCGCGTTCAATCGCCTCGACATCGCCTGTGACGGCCATCATCGTCCCGGCGTCGAAATTCGGATCATCTTGCGGCGGAGCCATCGCCGCGCCACGCGCCTTAACCAGCACGGCGTAATCTTCATCATTTAGCGCGCCCGCCGCCCACAACGCGGTCAGTTCGCCAAAACTATGACCCGCCGTGAAGTTGGCACGGAAACCCGCGTTTCGCAGCACCCGGAACATGCCCGCGCTCACCGCGCCAATCGCGGGTTGCGCGTAATCGGTGTTCTGGATGGCGGCTTCCTGCGCTTGTTTCTCGTCAGCATCAAAGGCTTGGCGCGGGAAGACCACGCTCGACAGCGTGGCTTTGCCATCTCGCTTCATCAGGCCGTCAAGTTGAGTGAACGACTGGCGCATCTCAGGGAAATTGAGCGCCATGTCGCGCCCCATATCAAGGTACTGCGCGCCTTGACCGGCGAACAGCGCCACGACTCGCCCGGTCACATTCATCCCACTGCGACGGTAGAAAATGCCCTTCGGGTGCTGCCAACCTTCAGAGTCGGGACTGCTGTTGAGCATATCGTGCGCGACTTGCAACAGGGACGCCGCCTCTGCCGCCGTCAGCGCCACCAAACCCACCCGCGCCGCCGCCGTTGGGATGGCCGTTTGACGGGTGGCACGCGCCAAGTTGAGGAATTGACGCTCACTTTCATCAGACCGTAAGCCGTTCAACGCGCTTGTGATTTGGAGTCGGAGTTCGTCAACGCTGCCCGCATTCAGGATGATCGCTTGCGGGGTGGTGTGGACGCGATAATTCGAGCGGTGGTCGCCCCGGTATTCCTCCATGACGACATGGAAATTCGTGCCGCCAAATCCAAACGAACTGACCCCGGCGCGGCGCGCCATCTCATCGGCGGGTTGCACCCACGGACGGGCTTCCGTATTGATGTAAAAGGCCGAGTTAGCCATGTCAAATTTGGGGTTAGGTTGATCGACATTCAAGGTTGGGGGCAGCACCTTGTGATGCAAGGCCAAAGCCGTCTTGATTAAGCCCGCCGCGCCCGCTGACGCTTTGGTGTGTCCGATTTGCGATTTGACGCTGCCCAGCGCGATATGCTGGCGCTCGGTGTCATGTTGATTGAAGTAGCGGATGATGGTCGTCACTTCGGTGGTGTCACCGGCGATAGTTCCCGTCCCGTGCGCCTCGACTAGCCCAACCGTCGCGGGCGAGAACCCGGCATCTTCATAAGCGCGGCGCAGGGCTTTTTCTTGGCCTTCACCACGCGGCGCGTAAATGCTCTTGAAGCGCCCATCGCTGGACGACCCCAAGCCCTTAATCACGGCATAAATGCGGTCTCCATCGCGTTCGGCGTCGGCGAGGCGCTTTAGCACCATCATGCCAATGCCTTCACCGACCATCATCCCGTCCGACTCGGCGTCAAACGGGCGCGGGTTCATGCCTTTCGAGAAGGCCGGGGTTTTGCTGAAGCACATATACATGAAGATCGAGTTATCGGTATCGACGCCGCCGGTAATCATCATGTCGGCGCGGTGATCGGTCAGTTCGCTCAAGGCCATTTTCAGCGCCGCCATCGTACCCGCGCACGCCGCATCGACGACACAGTTCGTCCCGCCGAGGTCAAAACGATTGGCGATGCGTCCGGCGATGACGTTGCCGAGCATACCGGGGAAGCTGTTTTCCTCCCAACGGATGTACGCCAATTTCATCCGTTCGATGATCTTCTCGCGGTCTGCATCCACAAGGCCGTAGCTTTTCAAGACCTCATCCCAAACGGGATATTGCAATCTGGATGCCAGCGGCGTGATGAGCTTTTGCCCACCGCCCACGCCGAGGATCACCCCGGTACGGTCACGGAGACTCTCCCCGCTCTGGATATAGCCCGCGTCGGTTAAGGCTTCTTTGGCGACCAGCAGCGACAGCATTTGAGAGACATCCGTCACTTCGAGGATGTTGGGCGGCAGCCCGAATTCCATCGGGTCAAAATCCACCTCTGGGAGGAAACCGCCGCGCTTGCAGTAGGTTTTATCCGGCGCTGAAGGGTCGGGGTCGTAATAGTCATCAATTTTCCAGCGAGAGTCGGGGACATCAGTGATACAGTTGACGCCATCGATGATATTGTTCCAGAATTCTCGCAGATTATGCGCTTGTGGCATAATCGCGCCCATACCAATGATCGCAATTGGGTTGTGCCGGAGTTGACTATTTAGACTAGACATCAGGTAGAACTTTCTTAGCTAGGTTACGTTGTGATGGATAGGGTTGATGGTCATTCATCGCGAAGTTTGTCATCAGAGATTGTTGAAGTCATACAAATTATGCCATTAGATAGGCCTAATGTGAAATAGAGAAGGTTTGGAAGCCCACGGTTTGGGTCAGCCACCGTCGTGTTATTGGGGGGTGATGGTGGTGTTTCGGGGGATCAGGTGCGTGCTGAGGACGGTCACGCCGCGCATGGTCAAGCCGCGCATCTGCCCCATCAGTTGACGTGCGCCGCGCCGCCCTTGTTCAATCACGTCCGCCGCGACCACGGTCAAACCACGCTGCGCCGATTCATGCCCATCGCCATAGCCCGCCACGCAGACCGCCCCCGGCACATCCATCCCGGCTTCGGTCAGGACATCTAAGGCCGCAATCCCCATCAGGTAATCGGCGGCCAGCACCGCGTCAAAATCGCGTCGCTGGCCTATCAAGGCGCGCATTGACCTCGCGGCTGTTTCGGGCGAAAAATCGCCATCAATCATGAATTCTTCCGGTAAATCTAAGGTATAGCGCATAATTTCACGCTGGAAACCGGTTTCACGCTCGTGCGCGTCGGTCTGATCGGACAAGCCGCGGATGAATATGAGGCGGCGGCGGCCACACTCTACGACCAAGTGGTGCATCAGACGCGCCATGCCCTGACCATTGTCGGTGACGACGGCGGGGATGGTCGTGCCGGGGATTTGGTGGCTAATCAGCGACAGCGGCACGCCGACGGCTTGATAGCCGCGAATCTGCTCATCGGGGATGGCGTTGGAAATCACCACCAAGCCGCCCAAATGGGCGATGTCCAATGAGACCGGGCGCGGCGGTGCATCCTCGTCAGCAATCGAATCGACGATGACCTCGAAACTGTGGAGGTCGGCGATTTGCTTAATCCCCTGAATCACCGCCCGTTGAAAGACGCCGTGCTGAAAATTGGTGATGACACCGAGGATTGGACGTTTGAGAGCCATCACAGGATTTCCAATTCTTTGTGGACGGCCATAACCACCGCCCCGCGTGCGCTCAGGTTCAAGCCGCTGGCGAGCGTGAAATGTACGGCGGCGATGTCCTCTATCGAGAGGCGTTCAGCGGCATGGTAGCACAGGCGTGTAATGAGCAAATCGCCGAGGTCGGCCACTTGCCCGGCCAAGACAATCGTGTGCGGCCTGAGCAGCGCAATCGACCAGACCACCGCAATTGACAGCACCGCCGCCAATTCATCTAATAGGACTTCGGCAGCGGGGTCATTCAGGCCGGCGGCGTGGCGGATGTGCAGATAGGTCAAGCCTTTGGCGGGCAGGCGGGTGTCGGGATAGGCGCGGCGTAAATCGGAGGCGCGCTGTTGGACGGCGCGCCAGCCCAAGACATCGACTAACGGGACGGCGCTGGCCTGTCCACGCGGGAGATAGCGCATCGCGCCGATGTCGCCGCCCCGATGGTAAGCCGCGCCTTGCACGGTCACGCCAACTTCCACGGTGTCGTTAATCAGGAGTGTGACGCGATTATAGTCTTCGCGGACATCAGCGCTGCCGAGCGCGACTTGACCCAGCGCGGCCAATTCGGTGTTATTGGCGACATAGGCCGGGCAGTTGTATTGCGCGGATAAAATATCCGCCAGCGCGAGGTCATACCAGCCTAGCAGCGGCGAACGCTTGACCGTGCCGGCCTCAGAGTCCACCACGCCCGGCACGCCGATGGACACCGCCAGCAGCGGCGCGTCCAACTGCGCGACCAGCCCGTTAAGCGTCTCAATCAAGAGGGTCACAACTTCTTGACCCGTTTTGCCGCCCAGCGGGGCAGTGTGTTCGGCGGCGGCTTGCCCTTTCAGGTTGACCAGCACCGCCCGCACTTCTAACCCATCTACCGAAACGCCAATCACCTGACGAGCGTCCGGCACAAAGTCTAATAGTCGCGGCGGCTTGCCCCCCATCTCGGTTGAGCCGCCGATGCCGCCCTCGACCAAGAACCCCTCAGCGATCAGTTCAGCGGCCAATTCCGAGACGGTGGGCTTGGTCAGGCCGGTGGCGACGGCCATCGCCGCCCGATTATCGGCCAGCCCATAATACACAGCACGCAACAGCGACAGTCGGTTGTGGCGTTTGAGGTCTTGGCGTGTCGCCTTACGTACTTCCATTACTACAGAGTCCTGAGTGTAAATGTCGTCCCGCTGTTATGGTGAGTCCTGCGTTTTCTTGGGACTCAAGACTCACATTGTGCTGGGCGTAGCTCGCGCAGGACATCCCAAACGGCGGGGTCTTCTCCGCCTAATCCCCAGATGGCCGCGCCGCCCAATGATGTGTATAAGTCTATCATGGGAGTCAAACGGTTGCCTAAACTCTCGGCGTCTTCCAAATAAACCGTCCGACTGGGCAAACCACGTTGTTTGAGTTCGACCACGATTGCGCCAGAGGCGGGGTCGCGGGTGGTCTCGAGTTCGAAGGTCTCGACAGTTCGCATGACCGCCTCATAGGTGACAGCAACGGCGGGCGGGCGGCCTCGCGTCCAACCGTAGCCATAGAACGGTAGCCCGACGCGGAAATCCCTTAGCCCGCCTATCGTCCCAGCATAACCGAGTACATCCGACACCCATGCGTTGGGCGAAATCGAACCCGGCGGCTCGTTCCGACTGGTGTAGTCATAGGTCATGATGTTGACGACATCGGCGGCGGCGCTGATTCGCGTCCAATCTTGAGCCGCCGTCGCTTCCCACGCGCCCGCGTCGTCGGTTTTAGGGTGGACGGTAACGTATAGCAATTTGCCCTCGGCGTGTAGCGCCTCAGCCAGTTCCTCGACGAATTGCGAAAACGGCTCACGGGTATTGAGCGCAAACCCCTCATAGTCGATGTCGATGCCGTCATACTCCAAGCGCAGCACGGTCTCGACAATCGTAGCGATGTGCGCCTCACGTATTCCCTCGTCCATGATAACCTGTGAGACGCCGCTGAAGATGCTGGGCAGGATGATGAGGTCGGCTTCGCGCCATGCCGCTAATTTTTCGGGGTCTTCCGCGCCATGGGTGGGCAGTAAGCCGCCGTCTGGCGCGGGGTTATACCAAAACGGGTGGACGACATCAATCACATCAAGGTTGTCCATCAGCGAGTCGTAGCCGCCGGGGTGTTCTGACGACGGATACCAGACCGCCACACAGAACGACGGCGCGGGCGCGTCTGGTTCTTGCGCGGCGGCCGTGAAGGTGAGAAATAGAGCGAAAATGATGATGGATAAGCGAGTTATCATTAAAAGTCTCCAAAGGTTAATCGGGGGAATAGTGATAGCTGTAAAGTGATAATGGCGTTAACTTGCACTTTGCCACCTCAATTCTTATCAGCAAAATCATCATGGGGAATCTAATCCTCCCCCATAAAATGATTATGGCGTGGGGCTGGGCGTGGGCGGCGCGCTGATAATCAGGCCGATGGCTGCCGGGATGACGCGCACCCCCCCGGCGGGGATTTGTGCGCCGATGATCTCGGCCTGCGGTTGTACGTCTTGTGTGCCAGTCGCAAGGCCGGCCACATCCACCGTGACGACCACATCCTCCGATTCTAAGGCATCAAGGACGGGCTGCGGCCCGGTCAAGATGACGGTGACACGGCTGGGGATGACGCGCACCTCGCCCGTCGCCCCGACCACTTGCACTGGCACGTCATCGAATTGACGCTGCGCCACCCGCGATTCAATCATGATACGGACTTCGATGATTTGGCCTTCAAGGATGGTCAGGCTACCGACGGGCAGGTCGTCTGGCAACTGCACAATCACCCGCTGGGTGAAGCTGACCGTCCGCCCGCTGAGGTCGATTTGGGCGGTATCGAGGATTTCGGGCATGGCCGCCAGAATCGCGGGTGAGGCGCGCACGGTGACAGTTTCCGGCGTGTAGGTGTCCAGCCGTGCGACATATCCGGCTGGCACGCTCTCGTAATCAATTCGAGGGCTGACGGGTACGGCCAGCACGTCCTCGCGTTGGCGGATCTCGACGCGAACCATGACCGAGGTCTGCGCCAGCGTGATGTCGGTGACGATCACCCCGTTCACATCTACCGGGGACAAGACGGCCTCTAACTCGGTGCTGCTGCGCGATTGACTGAGGTCGATGCTGGCGATTAAATTCTCGACGGATCCGACTTGTGCCAGCGTTCCGCTAATCAGGACTTGCGTCTCGCTCAGGGCGATGGCCTCACGTAGATAGCCGGTGGGGACATCGGACGTGAATTCGACCTCAACCGGCTTTTGGCGGGCTTGGCGCTGCTCTAGCGTCACAGTCAATTGCGCGGGACGGGTATCGACCACGGCGCGGCGCGAGGTTGTGACCACCAGCGCGACGGCCTGTGTGCCGGGCGCGAGGTTACTGAGGTCGGCGCGCACGGTGATATCCTCCGCCGTGAACAACTGAAGCACCGAGTCGCGGGCGCGCACGTTCACGCTGACCGTGCGGCGTAGGCTGTTCCGATTGGTCAGGATCATCGCGTCATTCTCGACCAGTTGAATCGGAACATTATTGAACACCGTCACACGCAGCGGATCGGCTTGTAGCGTGGCGATCACCCATACGAAAAACGCCAACCCCAACGCCGCCCCGAACCAGACCGCATCACTCGAAATCCGTCGCATATCACCCTTTTGCTATGTTGCCGATGGGGGTTGTCCCCGGCTAAATCGTCCTAAGATACGCGCCCACAGACCGCTGATCCGCCCCATTTCAGCCACGGCATTCGGCGCGAAAAATCCTTCTAAAAGCGGGCGCAAACGGTCTAGTTCGATGCGCGTAATCATGCGCCCGCCTTGTGTCAAAGCGATTCGCCCGGTCTCTTCGCTGACCAGCACGCATACCGCGTCGCTCACCTCGCTGATGCCCAACGCGGCGCGGTGGCGCGTCCCCATCTTGCGATTGGGCATGTTGCGACTGGCGGTTAAGGGCAGTACCGCCGCCGCCGCCGCCACTCGCCCCGTCCGGTTCACGATGACCGCCCCGTCGTGCAATTCGGTTTTCGGCCAAAAAATCGTCAGCAAAAGCTGGGAAGTCACCGTCGCCTCTAACGCGATTCCGGTGCGGATGAAATCGCCCAGAGTGCTGTCACGCTCCAAGACGATCAACGCCCCGTGGCGGCGCTCGCTGAGTTTATCAACCGCTTGCACAATCTCTTCAATGATTTGGGCGCGCAGGCTTTCGGCGCGTTGAGTATTGTTGAAAAAACTGCCACGCCCTAGCTGTTCTAGCGCCCGTCGCAGTTCTGGTTGGAAGATGATCGGGATGGCGACGGCCAGCACGGTTAACAGATTGTTGAGAACCCAACCCAATGCCTGAAACTCAAATACCAGACTGAGGACGACCATCCCGACCAAGACCGCCAATGTCCCGCGCAGCAGTGCGATGGCCTGTGTGCCGCGAAATAACAAACTGACGCCATAAAACAATATGGCGACAATCAGGATGTCTACCAGCGCCCGTAGGTCAAAGTTCTCCAGCGTCCACAGCAAATCCAACGCGACTTATCCCTCCAGTTGGCGCAGCAAAGTGCGGTATTGTTCGATATTGGGTGGGTCCATCTTAGTGATTTGGCGGATGGTCGCAATCGCATCTTGGGTCAGGCCGGCCTTCAATTGCAATTCGCCCAACGAATCCATTTGCTTGATGGCATCGATATTGCGCTTCAATTGCCGATAAATCCCGGCCAAGCGTGAGCGCACGCCGATTTCGGTGGGATATAGGCGCGCCAATTCTTCGAGCGCCTTGAGGATCGGGTTGACCTGTCGCGCTTTTGCGAACATCCCCAGCAACATGTCGAGGCGGCGCATGGCCTCCACCGAATTACCCTGATTGAGCAGGATTTCGGTCAGTTGGCGATAGGCGCGCTCGTCTTCTGGATTGATCTCGATGATTTCCTCATATAGACGCTGGGCGCGGCGCGTATCGAGGCGGCTGACATCAATATCGGCCATAGCGTGCTTGACCAAGAGTAATTCGTCGCGGGCGTTCAAGCGGCGGGCGATGCCTTCGGCCACCAGATAGATCTCGCGTGCGCCATCGACATTGCCCAACTGTTTATAGGTCTGCCCCAATTGCACGTAATGGGTCAGCGATTCTTCGGTTTGGCCTTGATACTCCAAGACGCTAATCAGTTCTTGGCGGATGGTGGTATCCAGCGGCGCCATTTCGATAACTTCTTTGAGGACGGAGGCGGCGTGATCATAATCTTCACGGATGAGGTAAACCCGCGCCACGATGTAATATTTATTAATCGCTTGGCGCAAGCGTCCCTCTTTAACCATGATTTCAGCCATGCGGACGTGCGCGGGCAGATAGGACGGCGCTTGTTCGACGGCTTGGTGCGATTCATCCATCGCCAGCACCAAGCGCCCTTCGCGGATATAGCGGTCAATCCGCGCCACGGTGTCGGCCAATTCGTCGCCGCCTTCGCTGCCGAGGAATTCACGCATCCCGCCTGTGCCGCCTTGCCCGCCGATTTCGCCGAGGTGCTGGCGCAAATCCACCACGCGCTGCGGCCAATCCTCACCGCTGAGGGTGCGGATGAATCGCTCGTTGATGGCTTGCTGGGCATCCGAGGTCGCTTCATTCAACGAGACCAGCAGATTGCTATAGGTGTCTTCCAATTCGGCGGGCGTGCCACTTTTGCGCTGCATCTCAACCGCTTGCAGGCATTGAATCAGGTAGCGGGCGGCCTGTTGATGTTTGCCGAGTTTGGTATAAGCCATGCCCAGCGCGTGCATTGCGCCGTTGGCGATGTTGGAGTCTGCCAGTGCGTCGCCGAGATATTTCACCGCTTCGGCGGCATTGTCTTCTAGGAGTAATAATCCGCCGAGGCTCATCTTGAGGGCGGGATGAGGCAGTAATTTCACCGCCCGTTGATAAGCTGCAACCGCGCCCGGACGGTCATTTTGTCGCTGAAGCTGCATCCCGTTCAGCGCGTCCGCGCCGGTGGCGTCCAGCATCCCTTGCTCTAGCACATAAGCGGCCAACAAATTGAGCGATTGATTCATCGCCTCGCCCATCGGCCCCATCGGGTCGCCGGTAGTGCTGACGGCGGCGGCACCTTCTTCACCAAAAAAACCAAAATCCTCATCCAGTCGCTTGGCTTCTGGGACATGACGGGCGGCGTTCTCATCGAATGGCGGCAGCACTTCACCGCCAGAACGCAACGCGGCGATGGTGTTCAGCGCCCCCGAGTCACGCGGTTCGAGGGCGAGGGCGCGCTCTACCGCCTTGATGCCCTTGTCGATTTGCTGACTGCGGGCGAAATGATAGCCCAACATCAGATAATGATAGACAGTCCGCTTTTTATCGCCAGTGCGCTCATGGGCTTGGGCGAGTTTGGCGTGGATGGGGATTAGGCCGGGGGTGAACTGGACGGCGAACTCCCAAGCCTGTATCGCTTTTTCGAGGTCGCGTTGCTGTAAATACAAGTCGGCCACTTGTGTATAGCGTTGCGACGCCTCGCGCAGATTGCCGATAGACTCCAGCACATAAGCTGCGCCTTCGAATGCGGTCGGGTCTTCTGGCGCGACGATGATGGCTCGCTCATAGATTTTGAGCGCCTCGTTCATGCGGTCAGCACGCACCAAAGACAAGCCGAGGTTATTGAGCGCCTCCGCCTCTTCTGGGAACTCTTTGAGCGCTAACGAATAATAACGGATGGCGTTATCCCAGTTCTGTTCCCATGCCGCATCATGCCCAGCCTTCATGTAGGTGTCATAGGCTTGTTGGTTGTCGGCCATTTCTTAAATTCCTTCTTTTAGTGACGAGTCCTGAGTGATGAGCGATGCGAGCCGTTTATGGAGGAGTGAATTAGACTCTAGAGGATAATCGCGCTAATAAGGCAAAAGGTGCAAGGTGCAAGCAAGCTAAGACTTAACTTGCACCTTATCACACATCCTATCATTTCTATTCCTGTTCCCCATTATTTCATGAGGGTGGCGAGGATAGCTTTCTGCGCGTGCAGACGGTTGTGGGCTTGATTAAACACAATCGAACGCGAACCGTCCATCATTTCGTCTGTGATTTCTTTGCCGCGATAGGCTGGGAGATCGTGCATGACCACCGCATCGGGGTTCGCCAGCGCCAATAATTCGGCGTTGACTTGATAGCCCTCGAACGTCTCGAGTCGCTCGATAGCTTCGTCCTCTTGCCCCATGCTGATCCATGTGTCGGTATACAGGATGTCCGCCCCGCGTGCGGCGTCCTCCGGCGCGACCACCTCTGTGAAGTCGATTTCGTTGCGGCGCAAGATGGGCGCTGCGGCGTCTTTGACCTTTTGGGGGATTTCGTAGCCTTTGGGCGCGGCGATGGCGTAGTCCAGACCGAAATGGGCGCACATCAGCAACAGTGATGATGCGACATTGTTCCCATCCCCAATATACGCTAATTTTAAGCCGCGTGTGCGGCCAAACTGCTCATGAATCGCCATCACATCCGCCATGACTTGGCAGGGGTGGCGTTCATCGCTCAGGCCGTTGATGACCGGTACGCTGGACCACTTGGCGATTTCGATCACATCCTCATGGCCGAATACCCGCGCCATGATGCCGTGAACCATGCCATTCAAGACGCGGGTGACATCAGCGATGCTCTCGCGCTTGCCGAGTCCGATTTCGGACGGCCCCAAGTAAATCGCAGACCCGCCCAGTTGCTGCATCCCGACATCAAAACTCACACGAGTCCGTAGCGACTGTTTCTGGAAAATCATGGCGAGAATTTTGCCCTTGAGGATCGGCTGATTGCCGCCCGCAAAATACTCACGTTTCAACGCCAGCGCGAGGTCGAGCATCGCTTGGAGTTCCTCGGACGACCAGTCTTCAAGTTGGAGAAAATGCCGCATGACGCCTTCTATACTGTGTGCCAGAATCATGCCGAGAGTATAACATGTAGGCCGCTGTCTGGCGAAAATCCACACGTCAAGGGGTGCATTTCAGATTTTTGCATGGCGGGCGGGAGGGGACATGTCCCCTCCCCTACGAATACGGGGTTGTTCGTAAGGGGCGCACCCGTGTGTGCGCCCGCCGATGTTGGGGTTTTGCTAATGTGAAATACACCCCATTATGTATAGTGTCAGTTGCGTTTTTCTCGCAGTTAGGTCATGCTATAGGCTGTAAGGGTTTAACCATATTCGTTATAATTTGTAACTTTGAGGGCGTCCGAATGAGCGACACCATTCACCAAGCCAATACTCCTTCCGATGCGGCCAAAGCCAACGCCAGAGTCGAGTCGCCTCAGACAGGGACGGAGGTTGCGCCGCTGCAAGCCATCGGCCAACACCTCACGCCGCGTTATGTGGTGCAGATGCAGCGCGTGGTCGGCAACCGCGCCATGGTGCAGATGATCGGACGTCCGATGCTTCAACGCGCCCATGATTACGCCGAGATGGACAACACTGACCACGGCGAAGACAGTTTAGACTTGGATTTGAGCGCTTCCTATATCGACTGGTCTGAACTGACTTCCACGGCGCTCACCCGTCGCAGTAAAGAGACGTTATACGCGGTCTTTAAAAATTTAGCCGAATATCATTATGCCAAAGAAGCCCTCCACAATCGTCCACCGTTAAATGATTCCCAACTGCGCCGAGCGTTTGTCACTTGGTATAACAGCGGGGTTAAGACGCGCTCGCAATTCAAGCGACTGATTGGTTTAGGCTCCAAAATTGCCTATAGCGATGACACCGATAATATCATTCAGCGCGCACGTTCAGGAAACTCTTACAGCGTGAATGACAATTATGTTGGGAATTCCAATGCTCATACCTATCGGAATATCATTTACTACCGTGACGGTGGGGGTAATATTGATTTTGGTGCTACGCCGCTCACAACGGTCACAGGCTATAACACAACTGAGACTCCGACGATTGATTCCTTAAACATCGCATGGAAAGACCCGGTGGGCGCTGGGTCAGAAGTGCAGATGTCCACAGACCTGACCGATGCTGAGTCTGGATTGATGCCGTCAGGCAAAAAAGTGAAACTTAAGAGCGCAACGCGCAGCCAACATTTCGCTATTGCAGATGATATCTTCCCGAATACTCGCACAGGGACATGGACGTGGCATCATTTGTCAGACCGCTATAAGATGATTTTGGTCGATATGCGCGTTCACGCCAAACACGGGCATAACGGCGGCGTCCATTTATGGAAATAGCGAGTGTTTAATTGGTGAACAAAGCATTAGCGCGAAAAGCAAAATCCGAAGTATTTCTCAAGGCGCGAGGTATCCCCATCAACGAGGCGCTGCCTGTGGTTGAGTTAGAGTCGTCAATCCGTTTACGTCCGGTTGACGAGATGGTCAGTCGGGTATTGGCGCTGTGTTATGTGGTTTTGTTGGGTCAACCGGACAACGGATTTGCGCTGAGTGTCTTGCAAGCCCGCTATGACGCCAAAAACAAGCTCTCGCCCAATGAGCGCGCACTCGCTGACAAACGTAAATTGACCCCCGCGGAGAAGCATGACGTGACGTGGCGCTATGAGGCGATGGCGGCTGTGCTGTGGGTATTGGGCTATCTGGATGAATTGCCTTATCCTGATAATGAGATTGACGCCGAATTATTGGTTAATCTCATCTCCCCTCACCGTGAGAAGGACTTAATCGGCTCGGCCAAACCGCGTCGGATCAGCCAAATCCTTGACGTTATTGACCTCTATTACCGATTTTTGTGGGCAATACGGGATGCCGAGATTAACAAATGCCCGATGCCGGGGCAATTGCACATCTTAGTGGTATTCCAGCGGATGTACGCCCTTAATTGGGTGATTAATTATCAAAACAGTTCGTGGGATACGATGACCACTGACACATAATGATGTCTAGCAGGGGTTTTAGCATGATTGACCTTAGCAAATTGAATTATAACTCTGGTTATGGTTGGTATGACGCCTCGACCTCATTCAAAGGCAAAACCATTTATGCGTATGTCTCTGGCAAAACCGGCGAGTCGCTGCCAGACCTGACGGCGCGGGTGAACAAAACCATCGCAGGGTTGGACGCTAATCTTGACGCTATATTGGCGTTCTGTGTCGAGGAACTTCTGGAAGATAAAAACGCGGATTGGGTCAATGATGCTCACCCCACCGTCACAGAGGACGAATTTAAGCGTAGCCTGACGCTGGGAGCGCTGCGCTTTCAGCCTGACCGTAGCCTATTATTGACCTTCACCGACGGCGGCCTGTTCTGGGGGCATTGGGTGATGGTCAAGCTATCTGAAGACTATACGCCGACTCAAGCCTACCTAGAGGGATGAGGGGTAGATTTCATTTTGGTGCGAGGCAAAATCCCCACATCAGCGGGCGCACACACGGGTGCGTCCCTACGAACCACTGTCAATGGGTACGGGCGACAGCGTGCTGCGCCCATTTGTATTTCCCCTAGCCCGCCACAAAACAATTTGAAATGCACCCTCCCCGCCTGCGATGTCCCCGCTAGGGCGATTTTCGCGCTATAATAGGCTCACAGTCGATTGATAAGACAGTGAGAGTATGCTCCCGATGGCACAACCCGACATCGTTACCCAAGATCAATCCTCGCAAATCGTCATGATCCCCGGCCTGTACCGCCGCACGATGGCGACCGGCGAGCGCATGATGGTCGTTGAAATCTACATCGAGAGGGGGACGCTGATCCCCATGCACCAACATCCGCATGAACAAGTCGGTTATGTCTCTATCGGCAAAATCGAGTTCACGATCGCCGGTGAAAAGCACCTGTTGCAAGTGGGTGATAGTTACGCCATCCCCGGCGGCGTTGACCACGAAGCCCTCGCAGAGGACGATACTGTGTTAATCGAGGTCTTTAGCCCCCCGCGTGAGGAATTCCGCATCCAAAAATAAGATAAGTGAGGAGTCCTGAGTCGCAATTCCTGAGATTAAAACGACCTACACGATTTCCGTAGCCCAACTCAGGACTCGTTACTCAAGACTCAAGACTGAGGTATTTTGCTATGATTGAACGCCCCGTCAGTCGCGCCCGTGAGCGCCAACTCGCACGAGACCGCCGCCGCCCGTCAGAGGCGATGGCCGTCCCTCGTGAGGCCGAAAGGCCGCCCGAACCCGAAGAACGCGCCCCGGTGGGTCTGACCGCGCAAATCGCGGCCTTTGACGCCGCCGCGATCAAAAAACGCGCCAATCTGATGATGCAGGATGCGTTGTGGTACGCCCGCTATCGCCCGCGTGTCTGGCAAATCGGCGGCGGAGCGCTGGCATTGCTGGTCGCGCTGTTCTTGTTCAGCCATTGGATTCCGGGTCGAATTTTCCCGAACGTCTACGCGCTGGGCGTGCCGGTGGGCGGCCTGACGGTAGACGAAGCTACCGCCAAAATCGACGCCGCCTTTGCGGATGAGGTCAAAATCGCGTTGCGCGTAGACGGCCAAGTCATCACCGAGGTCGCGCCCGCCCAGTTGGGCATCAGCATCGACAGTCGGAGCGCCGCCCAAGCCGCCAAAGGCGTCGGGCTGGCCGGAATCCCGTTCGGTTATAACATCGACCCAGCCATCCGCATTTCCAGCCGCGTCGCAGAAGATTATATGATCGCGCAAGCCGGGTCATTAGACGCCGCGCCGCGCAACGCCGGTTATGCCATGCAAAATGGGGTGGTGATTGGGGTGGCTGGCGTGTCTGGCCGCCAGTTAGACATCCCCCAGACGGTTCAATTGTTGGCGAACGACCCAGTTAGCGCGGTCTATAATCGGCGACTGGATGTGTTTGTGATCCCGATTACGCCGGATTTCCCAGACCCTGCGCCCCATCTGATGACTGCCCGCGCCTTGACTCAGCAAGCCTTCCAATTGGTGGGCTACGACCCGTTCACCGACCACTCAACGGTCTGGGCGACGCCTTCTGAAAATGTCGTGCAATGGTTAGAAGCCGGGGCGGACGGCCTGACGGTGCGTCCGATTGAATTCACGCGCTTTCTCGAAGCCCTCAACACCGAAATCCAAAAAGATGACCCGCTCCGTTATATCGAGCGTGACGCGGCGGTGGATGCGGTGCAGCGCGCCATCGATTCCGATATGGGCGTCGCCAGCTTGCGCCTGAGCCATTATCCAGAGACCTACACGGTTGAGCGTGGCGACACGGCGTATGGCATCGCTACGCGGCGCGGCCTGCCCTATTTCCTCGTGGCAGAAGTCAACGCAGGCCGCGACCTCGCCAGCCTGTACCCGGGTGATGAGATTCGCTTGCCCAGTCGCGATGTGACCGTGCCACTGCCGCCTGTCCCGACCAAGCGTATCGTGGTCGATATTGAAACACAGATGCTGTATGGCTTTGAGAACGGCGAAGTCGCGTTTAGCTGGCCCATTTCTACCGGCATCGACAAAGCGCCCACTCTGCCGGGGATTTATCAAATCTTGACGCATAATGAAGTCGCCTATGGCAGCAGTTATACGCTGTGCAGCGAAGATGCGTGTGGGCAGTGGAAGATGTGGTGGTTCATGGGCATGTACGAGGTCACCACCGGCCTGATGAACGGTTTTCATGGGCAAGTCGAATTGCCTAACGGCGCGCTACTGGGCGGCGGCAACGTCGGTAGCCAATACACGTTCGGATGCGTGATGAGTCGACCCGAAGAAGCAGAATTTTTGTACAACTGGGCGGATGACGGCGTGGTGGTCGAAATCATCTCGTACATATTCGAGCCGGTCAGCCCAGCAGGGGAGTATGTTAAGACTCTGCGAGGGGGGGCGGCTTAGGTTTGCAGTCATCTTGCGCGAGATATAGGCCTCTGCTAGAGTATTCATGTCGTACTGCAATAGCGCCAATTCTGGCGCGGAAAGACTCAGGCAAGACATGGCCGAAAATCAATTGGAAGGTGTTGTGAAGTGGTTCAACAACACCAAGGGCTTTGGGTTCATTAAGGTTGATGATCGCGAGACGGACGTGTTCGTCCATTACTCTGCGATTGCCGCCAACGGGTATCGCAGCCTCGATGAAGGCGATCGTGTGACGTTCACCCTTGAGCAGGGTCAAAAAGGCCCCGAAGCGCGCAACGTGAGCAAGCTCTAACCGTCCAGAACGCTACTGACAACCCCCTCGTGAGCTAGTCCTCACGAGGGGGTTTTATTTTTTGTAACTACTCAGCTGTCATTTCTTCCCCCAACTTGATGATTTAGAGCGTCAAATTGGCTGAAGCGCGGGAAATTTTTCCCTCAGATGATTGGGCTGAATACAAGTCAAAACCTCATTTTTCCCTCAAATAGGGGCTGAGTAGTTACCAACCTTCTTTGATTTCTATGCCTTACCAACGGATTTTCCGGGTAAATCAGCGGCGTCTAAAAAAGCCGCTGTCAAAGATAAAGCGGACTGTATCAAAAGCGGGTTAAAATAGAACTTGAGAAGAAGTTGGGTCGCAAGCCTCTACTGCGATTTATCCCTTATGTTCAGATGTGTCAACGACCACCCCGTAAAGGGGGTGGCTTGCGATAAGCAAGCCCATGTTGACCAGCCTCAGTCTCATTCGTGAGACACCGTTATTCGGGTCACGATACCGA
>Ga0105044_10003507_pt1 | contig 21551 bp, 19 predicted proteins | sample MAT01_FD_78092 | JGI IMG/M metagenome (GOLD analysis project Ga0105044, IMG submission 78092) | Freshwater microbial communities from Lake Fryxell liftoff mats and glacier meltwater in Antarctica - MAT-01 | ecosystem: Environmental > Aquatic > Freshwater > Ice > Liftoff microbial mat | place...
CGTAATTCATGCGATGCGTCTCTTGTAAAATTACGTTCGCGTTCAACAAAATTATTGATTCGTGATGCGTAATCATGCAATGACGATGCCAAGGTAAAGGTTTCGCCTTCAACGTCACTGGGTAAATTTTCCGGCTTAATCGAATTGGCATCTGGGTTTTTCGGGTCCCAAAGCCGCACTTGATTCGCCAGCCATATCACCGGCGATACCGCACGCTTGGAAGCTCGATAAGTACTGAAGGCGATTAAGTAAACCACCGCCAATACCAATGCTAAAGGCACCATGCCAAACCAGAATGCCAGAGCATCGACCTGGTCTTGTTTGAACTGCAAAAACAGATGCCGGTCACCGCTTTGTTCCACCAGGATCAAGGCGCCACCTTTAGCTTGCGGCAAACTGTGGAACCCGATCGCTAGTCCGCGCATGGTGTCCGGCAATACGGCTTCCGAATCGCCCTCGAACAACAGATACCCTTTCATATTGTAGGTATCGGGTGCCGTCGCATTTTTATTGGCGCGCAATATATCCCAGTAATGTTCGGCTTCTTTTTCAAGCGCCTGCCGAATCAAAACATGTTTAAGAATTATCGATGCGCCATAAACGCCCAGCACCGCCGCAAAACTAATCACGACGGCCTGCAGAATAAACGCGGTCCAGATTTTTCGACGCAGACCGGCGTTCGACGATAGCTTTGTCATGATGGGTGACTTACGTTCTTTAGTTGGCTTACGCGGTTGGCACAGTCTCTAAATCGGCAATACGATAGCCCGCTGTCTGGACAGTGTGCAGTAACTGCTTATCAAACGGACGGTCCACGCATTTACGCAAATTATAGAGATGGCTGCGTAGTGTGTCGGAGTCAGGCAAGCCATCGCCCCAGATTTCGCGTTCAATATCACGCCGCGTGACTACGCGTGGAGATTCACGCATCAATATGGTCAGCAAACGTAAGCCAATGGGCGATAGAAAAATTTCTTGGCTACCGCGCGTCACTCTCAAGCTGGCGGTGTCCAATACCAAATCGGCAATTTTCAAGACTTCGGCACTTACTTGGCGCCGATCGCGACGAATCAGTGCGCGCACCCGTGCTTCCAGTTCCTGAATGGCAAAAGGTTTGACCAAATAATCGTCAGCGCCCGCCTCCAGTCCGGTAACTTTGTCATTGAGGGTATCGCGTGCGGTCAGCATTAATACAGGTGTTGATTTTTTTGCTTCATTACGCAGGCGGCGACACAGATCGGTACCGTCTAGCCGCGGCAGCATCAAGTCCAGCACAATAACGTCGTAACTATTATCTACCGCCAGACGGTAGCCGTCCAAGCCGTCACTGGCGTAATCGACACCGAAGCCTTTGGATTCAAGATATTCGCCCACCATCTCCGACAAATTACGATTGTCTTCGACTAACAAAATTAATCCTGACGGGTCATCGCGGCGCATAAATCTCTCCAAGGGGTTTCATGCCGGTATTAGACGTGAAGCTAAGTTCAGCTAATGTGACGACGAAACTGAACGGCGTTTTAGCGTAAGGTGGAATCCAGCGTTTTTTGGTGGAATCCACCGACGTTTAGCCCGGACATTGGTGGAATCGCCTGTGGCGGTTCCAGCCTACTCTCCCGATCTCAAGGAAACCCTGGTGCCGATCCAATGGAATGTCTATCTGATACCCGTGCTGCTGCTAATCGGCGCAAATATTTTTATGAATTTGCTTGATATGGGTATTTGAAATACAAAGCTAGCCCCTTATGGCTCGTAATTGCCGTGAGCTGAGGTATCGCGTTCTTTGAATACTGCCTGCAGCTGCCCGCTAACCGAATGGGCAATGCCGTCTATTGCGCCACAGCTCAAAGGTCGTCAGGAAATCATTACGCTGGTGATATTCGCCGGGTTCTCTATTTGGTATTTAGGCGAACAAATCAAATGGAATCATTTTGCCGGTTTTGTATTGATAGTTGCCGTTGCAATACTGATATTTTGGGAATGAAACAGCCCATCTGATACAGCACAAAACATCTTGCTCCTCCTCGTACTTTTCTTCTCGGCGTTAAAACGTCAGCACTTTATGTCCGCTTTTATCCCAACAGCCCGATATTGAAGCAAATACTCTCTAAACAATGACACCCATGAAAAAAAATATTACCACTATCCTTTTTTTCTTATCGATATTCGTGAGCTCGAACATTCATGCACAGCCATCACCAAACGAATGGCGACTGGTCAAAAGAACCTGGGCGATGGTCGGCGACGCACTAGAGCGCTATGAATATAAATACGACGGTGCTGGCCGGATTACCGAGTTCAAAAATTATCGCGGAAAGAGTTTGATCCTTACCGAAAAAGATTTTGTTTACAATAAAACCGGGCAAATCACTCGTTACGAAACGGTTTTTAGCGATTCAGATCCGTACAGCCATTTAATGACCTACGATCAGCAAGGCCGCTTGAAAAGCCGCGAAGAAATAAGACATCGCGTATCCTCGGGCAAGGACCAGACCACATTGACGCAGAATTTCAGCTATTCGCAAAATCAAATGATAGAAAAGAAATTACGCTCCTCATTCGGCGGCAAACTTATTGATGAAACAACTTACTCGCTAGACAGCAAAGGCAACTTTACAAAAAAAACCGGCATGGATTTAAATTCCAATGTTAAAGCTCAGGATTATATTTATGGCAATTACGATAACAAGCCAAACCCTTTGGCATTTACCGGCGCGTATTTCCTGACTGAACCACAAAGCCCCAATGCAGGTGGTGAAGGATATTGGCAAGGCAGCTCCTCCCCGACCAGCAGCTTTACCCATAACAAAGACTCACTGGTGAGCAAGATGATAATCACGTACACCACCTCAGATGGCGGCAAGGTCAATCACACTCATGAATATACCTATTTGAAGTTAGCGCCATAGGGGTACGCGTGTCGCACGCCGAAATTTCATTCTGCGCAACTTGTTTTTTTGAATTTCCACAATGTGCGTACACACCTGTCCTATCAATCAATCACGTCTTGCCGATTGGACGACAACCTTTGACACTAACGCAGGGACTATCGCCGCTTGGGTACGGTTTGATACCCATCATAAAGCCCATATCGCCTTGTGGAAAACGGGCGATGTTTGGAATCACGATCGGCATATCGGTAGCAGAAACACCAAACCATTTCGCCAAGGTTGCTGCGTATTCATCGACCGAGGTACTCGGTAATAAGTGACCCTGATTATCCAATGCATCCGGGCCGTTAATGATCATTTGCGGGAATTTTCCATACACATTGCCACCCCGTACCGAACCACCAACGACAAAATGATGCGCACCCCATCCATGATCGGAACCCGTACCATTACTCTTGAGTGGGCGACCAAAGTCTGACGCAGTGAAGGTGGTCACGTTCTGGTCAATACCCAAGGCAGCCGTGGCTTGGTAAAAAGCGGCCATTCCATCGGCAACGATTTTTAGCCGATCGCCATGGTTAGTCAATGAGTCATGATTATCAAACCCTCCCAGACTCACAAAAAATATCTGCCGTTTATGCCCAAGTACTTCGCGGGCAGCCACCAGGCGGGCAACCATCTGGAACTGTTGCATGACATCGTTGTATTCGCCGTTTAATGCGGGATTAAATCCGACCGGATTTTTCGGGAAAAAATTCTCCAGTGTCAATGAAAAATTCAAGGCCTCATCCATCTCTATTTGTGCATTGGCTGCACGATTATAAACTCTGCTTGCCTGCCTTTCGAGTAAGTTGGTTCGTGGTGTCGTGGTCAGGTTGTTCAAAGAATTCATTGCCGTCATACGATTGGTATTCCAGCTACTCCAGAATTGCGGAGCACCGTATTCGGAACTAATTGGATAAGGTAGAACCGTACCACCAACCTGCCAGGTATTATTACCGGCAACAGAAATACACATCGAAACATTACTGTTATTGCCTGCAGCCAATAAATCACCCATCCGACCAGCCCAACCGGTGCGTGTCGTGTAGTTGGGAACGCCCAATTGCCAAAAACGCTGATGGTCCGAATGCGAAAATAATTGCGGCGGTAATTCAAAGCCGTCGGTATTGTATTGAGTCTTATTGGTTGGCTGGGCCAATACACCTACGTTGGTCATGACAGCTGCTTTACCTTTATCGTAAAGCCGTTTTAAAGAGGCCATTTCTTTTGGGAATGCGAGCTGACGACCATCGTTCACCGAAGCTGCCGTAATCGGCAATAAATCCGGGCGCAAACGTGTGATCCCCAATGGGCGTGACAGTGAACCTTCACGCGCAACAACATATTGGTTGTAGGTTGTCTGATCATAAGGAATGATCGTATTGGCAGCATCATTACCTCCAAACATAAAGAAACAAACCATGGCACGATAATCATTGGGAATCGGCGTCGTCGCCTTGGTGCTCATATCCGCTGCCGCAGCGATGCCACTTAAACTAAAACCAAAGCCGCCCATCGCAGCGCCTGCCCCGCCTGCGGCGCCAAGTAAAAAACGACGGCGTGTTTTTAACGATGCATCATCCATTACCATTTGTTCAAATTCGGATTTCATATTGGCCTCATTTTTGAATCAAATAGTCGGGTGAAATTTCGAAGAGCATTATCGCCATCCGGAATCGATCGCGTGCTTGGTTGGTACCGGCAGGAACATTCGTGACTGCTGTAATCATGCTGGTGCGCGCTTCGGGAGACAAGGTATTGGATGTCAAAATTAAATTCAACTTGTCCACTAGTGCCGTCGGATTATTGGCAAGCGCGGTGTACGCAGCGTAATTATGTTTAAAAGAAGGCAAATTTGTAGTGTCCGTTGAAGGATCATTTGTTACCCAGTATTCAATGTAATTATGACTGTCGACCAAAGTGGATTCATGATAAATCTGGAATTCCGGACCTACAGCATTGTTGGCGGACATTTCACCGGGCGGTAAATAGCTAGGAGAATAAAAATTAAAGACACTCCTAGAACTCAGCGGCCGTTGAGAAAATACTTCATCCATCCACCATGGATTCAAGTCATAACGCGGACTCGCTCCATTGGGCACAGTAAAAGCACGCAAATAATGCGAGAGTCGCAGAACAGGCTCGCGTAACTTGCCTGCAGTCGTTGTGCTTGCCTGAGCGATATCGCGTGCTTCCGGGTCAAGCAAAATTGCCTTGATAACGGCTTTCAAATCACCACGTATGCCTTGGCCATTATTGGCAAACACGGCCGATATACGACCGACATAGGCTGGCGATGGATTGCTTTTTACTAAACGCTGTATCAGCTGACGACCAATAAATGGGCCAACATTGGGGTGATTGGCCAATGTATCCAAAGCATCTTTTAAATCTTGTTCGGCAGTTCTTCCTGCAGGAAGAATTATGCCACCGACAATTTTTTTCTCGGTCGTGCTGTGATACGCAGCCATCGGCATCATTTGCTTGGTAACGTCGCGATACACTTCGGTTTTGACCAATGGAAGCGGCGCTGGACTATGATTTGGCGTGTTGTCGTAAATTCGGTACCAGCCATTACGGGCACCATCAATGCAGTACCAAGGCTCTTGCGCCACATTGCAATTGGCATAGCTCCAACCGGTTAACACTTTCGCCATGCCGCGAATATCATCTTGCGTATAGGTTGGAATTGGCTGATTGCTAGCGTCCAGCTTTCGGGTTCCATCTACGTTCAACTGCCACAGGCCAATGCTGAACAACTGCATCACTTCACGTGCATAGTTTTCGTCTGGAAGCCGCCCAGTGGCAAGGTCTTCTTTCTGATTGCCGATATGCGACAACCATTGCCCCATTGCTGGGCTTAAGGTAACTTTTTCCAAAAGTGTCCGGTAATTTCCAAAAGCATTTTCAGCTAGCAGATCGTAATAGGCAGAGTTGCGGACATTGTCCATATCGCCGACAACAAAAATCTGACTCAAGGCCCATGTGGTTCTTTGCCGTAATTGGTCATCACCGGTAATTGCCTGTTTCCAGAAGGATTCAATGGCATAGGTATTCACGAAATTATCAACATCCACACCCTGTGTTCTCAAGTTCCAGACATAGTCGTAATGCGATTGTCGCGACATCGCAAATTGCGAGCTTAGCCAAGCATCCATGCTGCTGGCATCAAGCGCAGTAATTTCGGATTCTTTGGGCCCGAAAGTAGCCTGCATTAAAAACCGCGAAGCTTCTTCTGGCGTGGGGTCAGCTGCAGACTTTTCAATCATGATCGCCTGAATCGAAGCCGAATCTTCGACTTTTAATTTCTCCGAATCAAGGTCAGTTTGCGAGCTGCACGCTTGCAGTGCAGACAGCAGCAGTACTAATCCGCAATAGCGAACTAGCAGGCTATATCGCCAAGCTTGGGTGTGTGCCATGGTCGCCCCAGATGTTACTGATTGTTACGACATAGTAGGCCGAGAGACCAAGCCTTGTCTGGTGATTGAAAGCCGAAGTTCAGCTTCTATTGTGAATTAGTTCACATTTTGAATCATTAAAGTGCGTAAGCAATGTGATGACGTTCTCTTTCTGACTCAAGAACCGCTGCTGTTTGTCGAAGGTTTTAAACGAAGCTGCAACAAGGCCCAGACAAAGTGAAGCCACAAACCCATCCAGATAAAGGGCTCCATCCAATCGGGCGTTTGTGCGGCTTCATATTTCTGGAAATAGCGCCACAGACTTCGGTGCTTTTGCCACTCCACCCAAGCCGGTTTTGTCAGACCCGATGCACCACGGACATGCACGACACGCACGCTATTATCCACCAGTACTTCGTAACCCGCCAAGCGAACCCGGCGACACAAATCCAGATCTTCCGCATGCAGACGGTAACCGTGATCAAAGCCACCGACATGATGAAAAACCGTTGCCGGCATCATCATTAAAGCACCCGAGCAAGCCTCCACCGCCTGTACTTTTTTATGAGGATCGCGCCCCATGTAAATCTGATCCAGATCCGCATGGTTTTTTAATAATGAAATCAATGAAAGATCAAAGCGCCGTGCCGCGCGATCGGTTTCGCCTTTTTCGTTGACCAAATCAACACCGATAAGACCTGCGCCTGCATGTTCAATAGCACTGTCACGCAAACGTGAAAGACTATCAGGCTCGACATAGGCATCGGGATTTAAAAAAACCAGCCAAGGTTGCGACAGTGCGCTTGCGCCCTGATTACAGGCGGCGGCAAAGCCGAGATTTTCGGTATTACGCACCAGACTAATGCGCGGGTCATCCGGTAAAAACTTTTCAACGATGTCGCATGTGCTATCGCTTGAGGCATTATCGACTACTACTATGCGTCGCAAGCCAATGGCCCGCCGTAATTTTTTCAGACAAAGCGTAATAGTCGCCGCACTTTCATGCGTAACAACCACTACTGCAATATTACTGACGACAGCATTACTCATCAGCTGAGTGTGTTGCTAGCTGCGCTTCAAGTTCAGCAATACGTTGCCGGGCCCAGATGCCATAACGAATTTCCTGATAATAATGAGCATAGATGGACTCTTCAGCGTCACCATATAAAGACATGGCAGGCAAGCTGGCCAAGGCTTCCGCAGATTTAGCGCAGGCTGCAACATAATACATCGGCGGATAATTCAAACCCTGTTCAATACTCTGCCCATTTTGGACAAGCGCTTCGGCGCCGCCATGATGATCGAGTGCCGATAAACTTGATTGAAATAACAATTTCTGAGTATAAATTTTCTTCGCCTGAAAATGCCGGTCAAGCAAAGCTGAAAACTCATCGAAATATAATTCACGAACATGATGAGGGTTCACCACGCCAGTGGCATCGGTATAATTTTTTTTATCAGGAGTGGAAATCAGCAACACACCATCTTTTTTTAGCAGCCGGTAAAACCCCGCCAGCATACGGTCCTGCTCCATCACATGCTCGAGCGTTTCAAAACTGACAATGACATCGAAACGATCTGAAGGTAGTGCGTCTAGTTGCGTCACATCGGCTTGCTGAAAATCCAGATTGTTTTTTGAGCCATAGCGTTGTCTGGCGTGTTCGACACTGGCGGCATCGATATCAATCGCTTGCACACTGGCGGCTTTACCGGCAAGCAGATCAGCACCAAAGCCTTCGCCACAGGCTGCATCCAAAACACGCTTGCCTTCGACCAATGCCATGGCAAATGCATAGCGATGCCAATGTTCATAAGCAATTTCGCGAACACATTCGGGCGTGAAGCGCTCGCCGGTGAATGGCAATATGGAGGATTGCATGGCTTGACTCATATGCGCATCTCTTAAGTACTTATTAATTCATCGAACCAAACAAATCGCCCTGCGGGCCTTTATTTTTAATGCCGAGTATATTGGCAGAAAATTGCTCGCGTAGCTCACGCAACGGGTCTTCCAGAATAAACCGGGCGACTTGTTCGTGGTAATCGGGCCAACGGACCAGCAAGCGCTGAAGATTATCCCCGCCCGGCTCCAGACCAATCGGGCCAAATGAAGCGGCACCGCTATGTGCTACATAGGCATTGACGCAGATCACATTACGCCAGCCCATAGCTGCCACCCGGCGACATAAATCATTCTCTTCGCCATAACCACGACCAAAGGTTTCAGCATCAAAATTTCCGCACTGGATGAGCGCAGCCCGGCGAATCCACATGCAAAAACCCATCGCAGTCGGAAGCTCCGGTATTTGCTCAGATGAAATTAAGGCGGCCGCTTCCGCCATCAGCTCAAGATTTTCAGGGAGTGGATTATTCTCGCAAAATATTGGATACGAGCAAATTTCGGCATTATTTGACCACGGCGTGATGGTGGCGATTTTTGCATCCCTGTTCGCGCATTGCATCATTTTTTCTAGGCAGCCATGAGTAAAAACTGTGTCGGAATTTAATAAGAGAACGTCGCTATCGCCTGTTTCTTTAAATGCGAAATTACAGTTATCGGGAAACCCGAGATTGCTATCTCGCCTAATTATATCGACATGGAATTTGGCACGCTGCCTGAATTGCAGCAGCAAATCGGGAATACGCGGATCGCTGGATGCATCATCAGCCAGCAGCACTTTTACCTGGGCAGGCAGTGTTTTCAATAATGAACCCAGGCAAATATCCAGTGCTTCATACGCATTGAAAACCGGCACGATAATAACGGGAAGTAACGAGGACGACATTCGTCGTTATTCCCAGTGATGCGGCATATGCATCAGGCCGTAGGCGCGCGACTGCCCGGTAATAGTGACATGGCGATCAATGGTCTGGAATAAACGCAAACCCTGCGAGTCAAGTGAATGCACCCGCAATTTGTATCGGCCCGGCAATAATCCGATTTTTGTAAAACATAAGCAGTATCGATATTTTCCAATTGCCAATTTCGTCGGAGCAATGGAATCCATTTCCGAGCTGATGCCATAAACCGGCGTACCATCTTCGCGAACCCATCCAACAAGCAAAACCGGTGGTGCATCATCAAGCGAAGTGAGAACCACTTCAATACGATAATCCGCACCCGACTCCGCTTCTAGGGCCGCACCGTGAAGTGAATTGTTGTACGTGACTTTTTCAATTCCATAGTCAAATATCGCATTACTCTGGTCGGGCACAATGTCTTCGCCAGTGCGTTTGCTTTCATGCCAGGCCAGATAATGCTGCGTTACACTGAAAACATCACCCTGCATTTCGATGCGACCTTGATGCAACCAGATAGCTTCGCGACATAATTTCTGCACGTGATACATGCTGTGCGAAACCAGTAACAATGTACCGCCAGAATTAACGTATTCATCTATCCAGCGCGAACATTTTTTCTGGAAGCTTTCATCGCCCACCCCAAGTACTTCATCGGTAATCAGTAAAGGCGGACGCACCGCTGCAATAATCGCAAAACCCAGCCGCACAATCATGCCACTGGAATAATGTTTGGTAGGTTCGTCGATGTAGTGACCAATATCGGCAAAATCCTCGATTTCGGCCATTTTAGTTTTTAGCTCGGCATCGCTAATACCGTATAAAGCAGCGGACAAGCGAACATTCTCGCGCCCGGAATACTCCGGATGAAAACCTGCACCTAGTTCAAGCAAGGCACCGATTGAACCGCGTGTGACCACGTCGCCATCACTGGGCGTCAACACGCGCGTAATTAATTTCAGCAAAGTGGATTTGCCGGCACCGTTTTCACCAATAATGCCAATCGAACAGCCGGGCATGACTTTGAAATTGATATCACTCAAAACAGTGGTATGTCTTGTCGGCGTACGACCACGCAACATATCCCACAAGGCACTCAACCTGTCTGCACTATTGGCCAGCACCGGATAACGCTTACTAATATGATTAACTTCGACTAATGGCAAGCTCGCGTCGCTCATAGGTAATCTTCTAGGTGCGGGCGCGCACGACGAAGCAAAGCGTAGCCGAGATAGGCAATAACGATAGCAAGCAGCGCCGAGATACCTAAATGCCGCCAGTCGATCGGCAAGCCTAAAAATGCTTGACGAATGCTAATGATGGGAGCGGCGAACGGATTCAAAAGTAGAAATTGCTGCATGGCCTTTGGCAATTGCGCCATGTCGTAAATAACTGGCGTCAAAAAAAATAACAAGCTCATTATTTGTGAAATGGCAGCGCCAACATCACGCAAAAACACATTGAGCACGGCAACAATATTGGCAAAACCAACCGCGAAGATATAAAGAATGATCAGCGACAGCAACACCACCGGCAAGCCGGAAAAATGCAGATGCGTGCCAAATACAACAAGCGCCAGCAACACTACTGCAAAGCCTGCCAGATCCAGCAAAATACTCGCGCTCACTTTGGCATCGACCAGCAAATGATGTGGCAGTGCAATTTTCCCGATCAGTGCTGCATTACCCGTCAATGCAGCGACACTATTACTGACCGCATTGGAAAATAAATTCCACGGCCATAAACCCAGTGCGAGGAAAGCGGCGTAACTCAGGTTTTCAAACTGGGTTCTCGCTTGCAGCAAGTGAGAGAAAACCCAAGACAAAACCAACAATTGCGAAAGTGGCAATAATAAATGCCAAAGCACACCAAGCAAACTACCTCGATAACGTTCGCCTAATTCACGGCGTAGAAGCTCACGGAAGACCGAACGATAGGCAGGTTTCATCGCTTATTTTTTTGGCTTTTCATTTGCCTTGCGCAATGGATCCAAGGCACGGAAGCGCTCACCGTATTCGTCGGTTAGTTTGCGGGCGTCGGATGGGTTGCGGATAATGGTTGGCGTGATCAGTACCAAAATTTCGGAGCGCTTATTCGTCCTGTTCTGCTTACCGAACAGAGCGCCGATAACTGGTAGCCGGCTCAGAAATGGGATGCCGTTCGAGCCTTTTCCATTTTCCGTTTTTATCAGGCCGGCTAGAACGACGGTTTCCCCACCCTGAACGGCAACTTCGGTTTTCAATTTATTGGTATCTACGCGAATATTACCGTTTACGTCTGCTGGCTGATTTTTGGAAGCTTCACTAACATCCTGCGTGATTTCAAGAAAAACGATGCCGTCAGTTGATATTCTTGGCTTGACCTTCAGACTAATACCGGTCTGCCTGAATTGCACTTGGCTTATGCTGTTATCGGTATTGCCGCCCGGATTCAACACTGTGCTGACCACCGGGATTTGCGCACCCGAATCGAAGCTCGCCTCGACATTATTACGCACCAAAACCGACGGAGCTGAAAGTACCTTCACATCCGACATGGTATCAAGCGTACTGATGACTGCTTTTGCGCTTGGGCCGATTAGAGTCCAGCTCGAATTGCCGCTTGGCAGAATTTGCGATGCATACGTGCTCCAATCATTCTGCGTTTGTGATGCGGTGAGCTCGCCTGCATTAGTAATCGCATTATTGAAGAACCAACTGACGCCGTACTCCAGCTCGCCGCCCAGCGTGACCTGAATAACTTGTGCTTCGATATGCACCTGCAGCGGCATAGTATCCAATCGATCAATCGCTCGACGAATCGATTCCCATTGGCCAGGGCTTGCTCGAATCAATAAGGAGTTACTTTCTTCAACAGCGCTGATACTCACATCACCACCAGTGATCGAAAGCTCGGCATTTCTGGCATTGGAAATAGAACCGGGTTTAACCGTATTGGTGGGCGCCGGGTTATTGAGTGTACGAACTTCAACAGGCTCTAGACCTGGTTGAAGTGAGGGCGAGTCATTGCGATTGCTTGAACTTGAGCTATTGCCGAACACGCTGCTGAGTTGGTCAGACAAATCGACGGCTTTCACATTTTTTACTTCATAGACATACAAACGCACGCCTTCACCACCGGCGTCCATGCGTTCAATCCAGATTTCTACGTCACGCAAATATTTCGGCTGCGAGGTAATAACCATGACGGCATTTTGGCCATCGAGCGGCATAAAACGAAACATGCCGGCAAGCGGTGTTTTTCCACTTTCACCAAATACTTTGTCCAGCTCAGTTACAATCTTGCTGGCTTCAGCTGATTGCAAAGGGAAGATACCGACCGACATACCGGCTAGCCAATCCACATCGAAAATTTCGATGGTGCGAAGATAATTTTGCAGTTCGGCACGGGTCCCACCGAGCACGATTAAATTCCTGGTGTTATCAACTTGAACAATGGCTTTGTCACGCGCGTAGGGCTTAAGAAGTTTTTCCATTTCGGTGGCCGAAATAAATTTCAGCGGAACGGCACGAATTTCATAACCGCGGGCATTTGACGGTGAACCGGTACGAGGCGCCAAATTACCGGGGATGGCCTGATCGCTCGGCACTACATTGTAACGACCGTCGCTCCAGATCAAGCGCGCGTTGTTCCAGCCCAATACCATTTCAAGTAATGAAACTGCTTGTGCCGGGCTCACGGGGCGTGGTGTCGCCAGTGTTACCGTGCCTTGCACATTGGGCGCGATCACGTAATTTTGTCGCAGCAAATCGCCAAGAATAACTTTGACGACGGCTTGTACCGATTCGCCTTCGAAATTAAAGGTGGCGTCACCGGCCGAACCCAGATTAGGGGCAGCCATTGCAGCAGCGCGCTGATTGATCAATTGTCCATTTCCGGAGCGAATAGTCGCCGTGGATGTTTTTTTAGCCGGGTCTTCTGCATTAACCGACTTGCCGTCTTTGGAGTCTTCCATCGGTTTTTGATTATTGATTAATACCGGTGCGCGTTTCATTTGTATTTCTGTTTCGGCAGACCAAGCAGCGGTCGCCGTAACAGCAGCAATCAATACAATTAGCAATAGTCGTAATTTCAGCATTTTTCTACTCTCGTTATTTTTTTGCATCGGAGGCCGCCTTCGCAGCATCCGCTTGCATTTGTGCGCGACGCGCCGCTATTCGCTGGCGTATCGCTTCAATTTGTTGTTCTTGTGTCATGGTCTGATTGATAGGCGAGGTACTTGCCACTACGTTGGTATTGGCTGGGGTGGCTTGCACCGCTGGGGCCGCAGCAGGCACGGCATTTTGCATAGCGTTATTATTTTCTTGTGGTACCGCCACCGTAACGGCCGTCGGTGATTGCCCGCCCTTACCATTGAAAACCAGTAAGTCCATCGAGCGTTGACCGGTAGGGCCTTCTAAAATGGCACGGCGCGGTTCTAACTGCACCAAACGCCAGCCCGTGCCTTCGATCAGGTCACCAAGACGCACACGGCGACTGGCGCCATCTTTATTCTCGCGGAATAGTGCCATCTTCAAATTTGGGGTAATCAATACGCTGCCGAGTGAAACATCGAGCTCGACAGCAGAGTTATCACCCGGGGCGGCTTGCACTGCTCCCGGACGACGATCAAGCATTAATAAAGGCCGAGTACCCACTTCTAGGTAATTACTTAGCGGTTCGAGCGTCGGGTTATTTTGTGTGATTTTTACCGTTGGTATTGGTTTGGCCAAACTGGCATTGACCGGTAATGGATTAAAACGCGCACCCAAACCAAAAATCGCCACGACTAATACCAAGCCCGCCCAAAGTAAAAAGCTCGCTAATAACAGAGTGCTTGCATTGCTGAACTTAGCCATTGGTTTTGCCCTGCTTTTCCGGCGGCGCTTGAATATAACCAAATAAATCAAACACCACTTCAACCGCACCACCGACCGGCCCAGCATTGTTATAGCTATTGCGCGATAACAATTCGAGATTATCGATAAACAATTGCGGACTACCACCTTCAAGCGAATGCATAATGTTGGCCATTTCTGCCATACCGCAACGTAAATTGACCCGTACCGTCACGCGCTGAAAATCTTCTGACAGCGTGTTGTCGGTCGGCGTGCGAGCGGTGATTTGGCAGGCGTTGGGATTAGGACTGGCAGCACTAACAACTTGTTCAAGACGCTGCACGAGCGCAGCACTCGCCAACTCTTTATTGGCTTCGGGTAAAAAATGCGGTGTTTGTGCCTGTTGCTGCCGCACTTCAGCCAGTTTTTGCTCAAGCGCCGGGCGTTGGCTTGCTTCCATCCGGTACTGTAATTCCTGATCGCGAAGTTGATTGATTTGCTCACCCATTCCCATCATGGGCGCGGTGAACCACCAATGCACTAAAAGCAGGTAAGCCAATATGATAATTAATGCCAAGCTGGCAAAAATTTTCCAGCGTTCGGAATTGGCGGTAGCCATTTTCTTATCCGGCTTATCAAGGCTTGCCATTGCTTGCCTCCTTTGAGCCGTTGACTGTGGCGGTCAAGGTAAAGCGGTCGCGGCCGGTACGCGAATCAGGCTGCACGGCGCCGGCCAATGCCGGTGAGTTGATAAAGGGCGAGGCTTGTAATTGTCCCACCAAGGCAGCGGCTTGTTTGCTTTGTCCTACCAGCACCAAGCGACCTTCGTTGACCGATAGTTTATCGAGCGCGGTGTCATCGGGAATGCGTTTAGTCAAATCATTGATCAATGCCAGCATAGTGGGTTGCGAGGTTCTGAATTTCTGTAAAAAAGCTTCTGCTTTTCCGGTTTGCTTCAGCTGCTCACGGAATACATTTGCTTGCTTCGCCTGCAAACCGGCAGCGGATACTTTTTGCTCCCACTGCGTCAATACTTTTTCGCGATTGTTCAATACCAGATTCATTGCCAGCAGCAATAATAATAAACCGGCTACGCCCAGACCGAGATTCAACCAGGCATTTTGATGCGAACCGGCAACACGCATGGTGTTTGGCAGCAAGTTCACGTTAAGTATATTTTGATGCTCATCAATGACATCAATGCCGCTGAGATCGCCCGCCAAGATACCGAGCGGTTTTAAACTTTTTTCGAGCGCCTGCTTGGGCAACACAATCAATTCGACTTGGCATTGTTTGCTTTGCACATTGCGACTTAGCACGCGTGCTTCAAAATAGACCTGATCCAGAGTAAATGGTGTTTGCCGGTCAATTTCAAAACTCACCACTTCGCGCAGCTTACTTTCTGCAGCTAGCGGCAAACTTAATACCCGACGCAAAACCTGTTTATTGTCGAGCAATAAATAACGTGGCGCATTACTCTGTTGTTGCAGACGGCCAAGACACATTTTCAGAAGTTCGTCGTCGTCCGAAGGCAAGCTACCTAATGCAGTCAAGCGGCCATTGTTGGCAGCGTAAAAATGCAGTTCATTGCTCTGCACACGAATACACACGCGCCGATCGGCTGCGCCGAGTAATTCCTGCCAAGAAGCAGGCAATAAGGATAAACATTGTTGCCGCGCTTGCGGCCACCAAGACGACAGCGAGCTGCCTTGATAAGCCAAGCGCATGGGTTCCAGCAAATTGGAAACAGAACTATTCATTATATTTAGTCGTTTGCTCCCACTCGCCATGCGAGGGGGGTGTAAAGCTGACCGAAATTACCGTTGGCACCTACTCGCAAGATCGCGGTAATTTCGGCTCGGCTGCCATCAGGCTCGATGGCAAGGCTGGAAATACTATACGTTCCCGTGCCGCTGGTCGCGAGTGGGTTGCCGTCAGGCAGCGTAAAAACAGGCATTCCGGGCTGCCAAGCCTCGCGCTGCGTTAATAATTGCGCGATTTGCGGGGCTTGTAGGCCCAGCGCTGCCAGCACTTCGGGCGGTGCAAAACTGGGGTTGGGTCGCGCCAGTCCGCTATAAATAGTGACGAAGGGCTGTAGCTTTTCGAACAACTCCGGCGTCACACCGAGCACTTGCTGGAATTCGGCAATGGTTTGAAAGGCGGCATCTTTTGCCCCGTACGGGCGCTCGGCACTCGCGTATTGCGGGTCTTCTGCGCCGCCGGGCAAGGTCAACAAATCATCCGGATCACGCCAATCCATGGTGGCGGAAGTAATATTTTGTGCTTGCACGGAATCCACACCCACGGCCAGTAAAAGTGGATAGATCAAATCCGCCCCGGCCACATTAATATCGACCTTACCGGTTTCATCAACCGTGTGTATTTCAATTCGGGTTTTATCAACACTATATTTATAAACGCGATTGTCAGGCACCCATTGCAATAAAGGGTCGGGATTGCTCAATCGCATCGTTGCAACATCAATACCACCTTCGGCGGCATAGCGTGCTTGCACGGTGCGTGCGAGTAATTTTCCTTGTTGATGCTCGGTGCTGGCAATCAAGGCAAATACTCCGATGATGCCGATTAAAATCACCAGCATCCAAAGCACCAGCAATAGTGCAATACCGTATTGAGATTTTTTCTGATTGATTTTCATCCACCACCACCCAATTCCGGGTCCTGGCTAAACGGTGCAGGCTGCAAACCCGGGTTTCCTCCGCTAGTTGTAGCTGCGGATAATTTCGGAGCTGCGATTAACAAAGGCCAGTGCATTTTCTTGTCGGCAAATTCGATTTTTAAGCTGGTTTGCAGCGGAATTTGAGAGGCGACTTCCCAGCTATTTTTCCAGCTGCCCGGATTGGATTGCTCGTCCAGAGTGCGATAGGCAAATTCGCCGCTTTTGATTCCTTCCAATAAAATTTCCGGTTTGCGTTCGGCTTTAAGCAAACCCTCGGTGGTAATTTGCTGGAACTGGAATTCTAGTTGATAGTTCTCGCCGCCGCGCTTGAGTTCAAAGGTCTGTAAATAGGCGCCGCCATAGGACAAATAACCCGGCATATTGGCGACAAACTGGAGCTTGCTGCGATCTCCGGAAAAAAAAGTTGCCTCGCCGTTGCTGGCATCAAACTCATAGGCAATGGGCAAGGCGCCGGTCACTTGCCGACGAATAAAACTTTGTACGCTGCGTAATTGTTCGTTGCGTTGCGCCGCTGCTTCTGATTTGGTCGAAGCGGCCGCCGTACTGCGCAATAAATTCAGACCCAATAACACCAGCAAGGCCATCAAGCCGGTGACCACCAGCATTTCGAGCAAGGTAAAACCTTTGGCAATAATTTTCATAGCTGCGGATCGATATTATTGACCGCCGATTGACGCGCTTTGTAACTGACAAAGCGTAACTGGTCCTGCGGTTTATCGCCCCAGCTCACCAAAAGATTCACTTTATACAACACTGGCGGACTGACTGATTGAATGTCGCTAACAGGCGCCCCAGCACCAATACTCGGGTCAGGCACTTCTTTTATTTCTAGTTGGTATTGATATTTGCCGTCTTCCCATTCGCCTTGTTTACTATCGGGCTCCATAAATTCCATCGTGCCAATGGTGTCGAGTAAAGATTGAGCGTGCATGCTGGCTTCACTGGCCTGGCTGGACCAACGTACTTGCCGCAAACCGCCAGACATAGTGGCAATGACCAGCCCGCTAGTGACTGCCAGCAAGCCAACAGCCATCAAGACTTCCAATAAAGTAAAGCCGCGCGTGGCTTTCACGGTATTGCACCGGGTTGGGTCACGGTCACTTCACCGGTTAACCATTTCACATCGACCTGCCATTTCGCGGTGTCGTGTTGCAACACAATGCGACCACCAGTCGCTGCTCCATCGGGGAAAAACTTGATCGCGGCAACGTCTTCTTCGGGCTGTTCAATACGCGCCGTGGTGGCAATAATTTCGAGCGATTTTGGCAACACGCCCGAATGGTTTTTCGGACCCGACCATTCACGTGTTTTTGCATTAATCTTAAAACTTTGCGCCTCGCCGGTTACCATGGCGTGGGTTTTTGTGAAGCGCAATTGGGCTGCAATTGTTTTCGCCGATGAGCGTAATTGCTGACCGGGCAGTTGTTTGGTTAACGTATAAGCAGCAAAACTCATCAATAGCGCGATCATGCCGACTACAACGACAATTTCTAACAGACTAAACCCACGAGCAATGCTCGTGGGTTTAGTCTGACGCCGCATATGAGCGCGATAGGTAATGGAAGCGGCGAGTCCTGTTTCCAGCCATGCGACAGAGGTGGCAGGTTGCAGCGCTTTCATATATTAAGGTTTTACGACGATATCTTTATCAACGCCTTCGCCACCTGCTTTTTTATCGGCAGCAAGACTTACCAGCTCAAAATCAGCATCGGTGCCAGGGTTGCGGAATTCAATCGCAATACCCCAAGGATCTTTCAATTGTTTTTCATTAGTGTATGGCCCGAGCCAACCATCGGCATTACTTGGAGCTTTTACAAGTGCTTCCATGCTTTCTGGAAGGCTGCCAACATCGGATTGGTATTCACTTACTTTTTGCACCAGCAAATTTAACTGTGTTTGAGCTAACTTATAATTGGATTTGTTTTTGGCACCGACAATATTATTTGCCGCCAGCGCCACAATGCCGCCGATCAATAAAATTACTACCGCCAATTCAATCAGGGTAAAACCACTTTGCGATGTCAACGGTCGATACTGGCGTTTCATTAGACAACTGCTCCGGTTAAATTAAATATGGGTAACAACACTGCAATAATGATGCAGAACACCATCAAGGTCATCAATAAAGTCAGCACCGGCAACAGCGCCGCCATTAATCGGCTGATCGAATGATTCGCTTCGGTATCAAAGGTATCGGCCACCTTGAGTAGCATGGTATCCAATTCACCGGACTCTTCACCGACCTGAATCATTTGCACCGCCAATCTGGGAAAGCTCTTTTGCTTCGCCAAGGCATAGGCCAAGCCTGACCCCGTTTTCACTTCATTGCTTGCCACTTCTACCGACTGCCCCAATACCTGATTAAACAAGACTGGGCGCGACAAGTTCAATGCATTCAGTAAGGGAACCCCGCTCTGCACCAGGGTTCCCAAGGTTCGGGCAAATCTTGCGGTATCAATTCGGGCAATCAAGGTACCAAAGATTCTGGAATTGAGTATCCGCTGATCCACCGCAAGCCGCCAAGCCGGATTTTGCCATTGTTTTTGCAGCCAATAGCCCACGATAAAAACTACCGGAATTGGCACCCACCACCACTCGCGCACAATATGACTAACCCACATCAATGCAGTGGTGTACCAAGGGACTTCGGCACCGAAATCTTCAAACAAGGATTCAAACTGCGGCAATACCAAAGTAAATAATAGGAAAAATGCGACCACTACCATCAACATTAATATGCAGGGATAAATCAGGGCATTGACTAGCTTCATGCGGAATTCGCGACTGCGTTCCAGATACTCGGCAACTCGCATCAAACTCACCTGCAAGCCACCACCGGCTTCACCGGCCCGTACCATATTCACCATTAAGCGTGAAAATAAGCCGTGCTGTTGTTCAAGTGCATTTGACAAGGTACCGCCGCCGCGTACCGATTCACGAATACGTTCCAGTATTTTTTTAGCGCTGGCCGATTCGGGTAATTCAAGCAACACGCCAAGCGCTTTATCGAGCGGTTGCCCGGCACCCAGCAAGGTCGCCAATTGCTGGGTAAATTGCAGCACCTGGGCGTCGCTCATTTCGCTTTTTTTGAATACCGAGAACAAACTACCCTGCGCCGATAAATTATCGGAACGCTGTGCTTCAATCGGCAAATGTCCCTGCTCTTGCAAACGCGCGATAACTTCTTCGGAGGAAGTCGCTTCCATTTGTCCGATTAAATTTTCGCCTGCCGATGACAGGGCCTTGTAGCGGAATAGCGGCATATCAAGCTTCTTCCGTCACACGCAATACTTCTTCAATCGTGGTCAGACCTTGCATGGCTTTCAACAAGCCATCTTCATACATCGTACGCATGCCACTGTTGCGCGCGGCTTGTTCAATGTCGCCCATGCCGGCATGCTGCATGACCAATTTACGCAGCACGTCATTCATCACCAAAAATTCCATAATAGTCGTACGACCTAAATAACCGGTCAGCGAAAGTGATGATGGTTTTGCGCGATACAAATAAATTGTGCCGTTGGACTGGAAGCGTCGCAATCCGAATTTTTCGATTTCTTCGATTCCGGCCTCATATTTTTCGGCATGGGTTGGTTCGAGCCTACGCACTAAACGCTGTGCCAAAATGCCATTCACGGTAGAGGTGAGCAAATAATCTTCCACGCCCATATCGAGCAAACGGGTGATGCCGCCAGCGGCATTATTGGTATGCAATGTCGATAACACCAAGTGACCGGTCAAGGCCGATTGAATGGCAATTTTACTGGTTTCCAAATCGCGCATTTCACCGATCATGATGATGTCGGGATCTTGTCGCACGATGCTTCTCAAGGCATGCGAGAAATCCAAACCAATTTGCGGCTTGGCCTGAATTTGGTTAATGCCTTCAATTTGATATTCGACTGGGTCTTCGACCGTAATGATTTTTACGTCGGGTGTATTAAGCTGATTGAGCGCGGCATACAGTGTTGTAGTTTTACCCGAGCCGGTCGGCCCGGTCACCAATAAAATACCGTGCGGTTGTTCAAGCACTTTTACGAAATCGCCGAGAAATTCATCGGTGAAGCCCAGCGCCTTGAAATCCAGTACAACCGATTCGCGATCAAGCAAACGCATTACCACCGACTCGCCATGCGCCGTTGGTACACTACTTACGCGCAAATCCAGTTCCTTGCCTTGCACCCGTACCATGATGCGACCATCTTGCGGCAAACGACGTTCGGCAATATTCAACTTCGCCATGATTTTTATACGCGAAATAATCGCGGCAGTTAGATTCGCTGGCGGCGATTCCGCATCGATCAAAACACCATCGACGCGATTACGCACTTTCAAACGGTTCTCATAAGGTTCGATATGAATATCCGATGCCCGCATTTCTACCGCACGTTGAATGATCAAATTCACCAATCGAATCACCGGCGCTTCGGACGCCAAATCACGCAGATGTTCAACATCATCTTCGTCACCACTGCTGGAATCGTCACCAATATTTTCAACGATGGTACCCATTGCACTGCGGCCCTGGCCGTAATAACGCTCGATCAAATCAGAAATTTCCGAACGCAAGCCGACCAATACTTTGACTTCTTTTCCTGTTGCCAACGCCACCGCTTGTGCGGCGTAGCCGTCTTGCGCATCGGCGACCAGCAATTCGAGGACTTCATCTTTTTCTGATATTGGGCAGACCGAATGTTGTTTCATGAAGCGCACGGTTAATGACAAGTTTTCCGGCGCGGTGTCCGGGCAATCTTTTGAAAACACCAAAGGCAGATTCAACACCTCGCTACTGGCTTCGGCCATATCACGCTCGGACACCATGCCCAAACGCACCAGTAAGCCCGACAAAGCTCCGCCAGACTCGATCTGCAATCGTAAAGCTCGGCTATGGTCGGCTTCTTTC
>Ga0105044_10003508_pt1 | contig 21551 bp, 16 predicted proteins | sample MAT01_FD_78092 | JGI IMG/M metagenome (GOLD analysis project Ga0105044, IMG submission 78092) | Freshwater microbial communities from Lake Fryxell liftoff mats and glacier meltwater in Antarctica - MAT-01 | ecosystem: Environmental > Aquatic > Freshwater > Ice > Liftoff microbial mat | place...
CGCTGCGATCCATGCCCCCAAGGCTTGTTGAAGGACCACTTGTTGCTGGCGTGCCACGACTAGTCGGGAGTCGGCCGACGCGTTGACAATCGAAGTTACAATGAGCGCGCTCATTATTCCGATAACAGAAATGACAATAAGCAATTCTACCAAAGTAAATCCGGTAGGAATCGCTCGAACTCCTACAGTGGCATTTTTTGGAGGTTTCATAACATTAGGCATGATAGGCTTTCCTGACTTGAGCTTCAAGCAAAATCGTGCGTCGCTGCGCAACATTTTCTCGTGGTTGGAAAACTTTAGCAAGTCTGGGCTTGAATGATCGGAATCGGGTTCTAAGATTCTACAAAAACTAACCTTATGCCATTCCAACTCCCTGCACTGCCATACCCCACCTCCGCACTCGAACCTTCCATTGACGCGCGCACCATGGAAATTCATCACGATAAGCACCATGCCACGTATGTCACGAATCTTAACAAGGCCTTAGAAAGTTCACCGGAGCTTGCCAATCAAACGATTGAAGCCCTGATCGCGGACATCCCCAGCTTGCCGGAAGCGCTGCGGGCACCCGTGCGGAACAACGGTGGCGGGCACTGGAACCACACGTTTTTTTGGAATCTCATGGCTCCCAACGCTGGTGGAGTCCCACAAGGAAAGCTCGCGGAGGCGATCACAGCCACCTTCGGCAGCTTCGCAGAGTTCCAAGCAAAATTTGAAGCTGCGGGCCTAGCACGTTTCGGCAGTGGTTGGGTGTGGCTCTCCGTAAAGGCGGACAAGTCGCTGTGCATTTGTTCCACCCCAAATCAAGATAATCCCTTGATGTCGGGCGTGGCGGAGTGTCCGAGCACGCCGGTGATTGGATGCGATGTGTGGGAACATGCCTACTACTTGAACTACCAAAACCGCCGCGCTGACTACTTGAAGGCATGGTGGGCTACAGTTTCTTGGGCAGCCGCAGAGAAGAACTACGAAGCAGCCATCGGCTAAAATTCCTTTCCCATTTGCTTGCAGCGCCCGGTATTTCTACCGGGCGTTTGCTTTTCGTCATGGCATCACTCAATTCTCATTACCTTAAGCTCAAAGCCGGCTACCTCTTTCCCGAGATCACCCGGCGCGTCAAGTCCTTCACCGATGCTGACAGCGCAGCGTCCGCTCGGTTGATTCGATGTGGGATCGGCGACGTCACCGAGCCGCTGCCGCTCAGTGTGCGGGAGGCCATGCACCGGGCGGTGGACGACATGGGCGACGCCTCGACATTTCGCGGCTACGGCCCTGAGCAAGGCTACGAATTTCTCCGGCATGCCATCGCCGAAAACGACTATCGCGCGAGGGGCCTCGATGTTGGCGATGATGAGATTTTTGTATCCGATGGATCGAAGTGCGATTGCGGCAATATCCTCGACATTCTCGGCCATGATAATCGCATCGCTGTGATGGATCCTGTTTATCCTGTGTATGTGGATACAAACGTGATGGCAGGCCATACCGGTGCAGGAGACGATCGTGGGCTATACGCTGGTCTCGTTTATCTTCCCTGCACGGCTGAGAATGGTTTTGTGCCTGCCCTGCCAACCGAAAAAGTGGACATCATTTATCTGTGCTTTCCAAACAATCCAACCGGCGCAACCGTCAGCCGCGAGGAGCTTGCACGCTGGGTAGACTACGCGCTAGCGAACGACGCGATTATTCTCTTCGATGCTGCCTACGAAGCCTACATCCAGGACTCATCACTTCCCCGCTCGATCTACGAGATTCCGGGCGCGCGCCGGTGTGCCATCGAGTTTCGGAGCTTTTCGAAAAATGGCGGATTCACCGGCACGCGCTGCGCTTTTACGGTTCTTCCAAAAGAACTCAAGTGCCATGCGCCCAACGGCGATCACCTCAGCCTGCACCCGCTCTGGAATCGGCGCTTCAGCACGAAGTTTAATGGTGTGAGCTACGTAACTCAACGGGGAGCGGAGGCGCTTTACAGCGAACAAGGCCGCAGGGAAGTCGCTGCGCTGATTTCACACTATATGGGCAATGCGGCTATTCTTCGCCAAGCTACGACAGCATGTGGGCTAGAGACCTTCGGCGGCGTCAACGCGCCCTACATTTGGGTAAAGGGGCCTAAGAACCTCACGAGTTGGCAGATCTTTGATAAGGTCCTGAGCGAGGCAAACGTCGTGGTGACCCCAGGCAGCGGCTTCGGTCCAGCCGGAGAAGGCTTCTTCCGCATTTCCGCATTTAACTCGCGGGCCAATGCACACGAGGTCGCCACTCGGATGCAATCACTCGCGTGGGAGAATGAGTAGAAACACAACGCAATGATTGAACGATATAGTCTTCCCGAGATGCGGTGCATCTGGACCGAACAACGCAAGCTGGAGATCTGGCTGGAAATAGAAACCCTTGCCTGCGAAGCCATGGCAGAGATCGGGCAAATTCCCAAATCTGACGCCGAGACCATCCGAGCCAAAGGCACCTTCGATATTGCAAAGGTTCGCGAGATCGAGAAACGCACGAATCACGATGTCATCGCGTTTCTCGAAGATGTCGCCTCTTACGTGGGCCCCGCCTCGCGCTGGATTCATCAAGGCCTCACGTCCTCCGACCTTCTCGATACCACGCTTGCAGTTCAGATGGTCGAGAGCTGCGACCTCCTTTTGCAAGCGATCAAATCGCTGCGGGTTGCCGTCGCAAACCGCGCTGTAGAACACCAGTTCACTCCCATGATCGGCCGAAGCCACGGCATCCATGCGGAACCGATCACCTTCGGCCTGAAAATGGCTCTCATGTATGACGAGTTTTCCCGCGCGCTGGAACGCCTCACCCAAATGCGCGAACGCATCCGCGTCGGAAAAATCAGTGGTGCCGTCGGCACTCATGCTCACCTTGATCCCCGCGTCGAGACCTCTGTCTGCGAGCGTCTGGGTCTAGTTCCGGCGGCGCTGTCCACGCAAATTATCCAGCGCGATCGCCATGCGGAATTCATGACCACACTGGCACTCATCGCCTCAAGCATTGATCGCTGGGCCACAGAGTTTCGCCACCTCCAGCGCACCGAAGTGCTCGAGGTAGAGGAATATTTTAGTGCCGGGCAGAAGGGGAGTTCTGCCATGCCACACAAGCGCAACCCTATTACCGGGGAGCGCCTCAGCGGGCTCGCGCGCGTTATCCGGGGCAATGCCCTAGCCGCCCTAGAAAACGTCGCTCTCTGGCACGAGCGCGACATAAGCCACAGCTCCGCCGAGCGCATTATCCTTCCCGACAGTTGCACGCTCGTCCACTACATGCTGGTGACGCTTACGAGTCTTGTCTCCGGCTTGCTTGTCTATCCGGAAAACATGAAGCGCAATATGGAACTCACCGGCGGACTCTACGCAAGCCAATCCGCCCTGCTCATGCTCACCGAGGCAGGCATGGAACGCAAAGACGCTTATGAAGCCGTGCAGCGCGCCGCCATGAAAACGTGGAAGGAAGGCGGCGGACTCGCGAAGCATCTCGCGGAAGAACCTACCGTGGCCCAGCATCTCACCCCGGCCCAGATCCAAGATTCGTGTGACCCTTCGCGGCACTTTCGACATGTGAGCGATAAGCTCCGCGCTGTCGGGATCGCTGTCTAGCAGCCTAGCAGCCTAAACCGACGGGCGAGTCCGCAGCGTAATACGCTTCACGCGCGCGTCGTCTTTAGGACTCCATGTCGTGATCTCGGGATCGTCCTTGAAGGCATTGTGAACGATGCGGCGATCGTAAGAGTTGAGAGGTTCGGTCTGGAGAGATCGCTTTGTCGAGCGAACGGCTTGAGCGAGGTGGCGGACTTTTTCCACGAGGACGTCGTCGCGCATAGCCCGGTGATGCTCGACATCCACCGTCACACGCTGAAACTCCACAGACTGTGCAGCGAGCACGCGGTTGACGAGGTATTGCAAGTCGTCGAGGACGATGTCATTGCGTCCGATCAACCGGTCAGGTTCATGCGTGAGAATCTGAAGAACGAGACTTCCATCGCGTTCTTGCTCTTGGATTTCCCCAACGAAACCCAAGTAGCCAAGGATCGAATCAAGAACTTCTGCGGGAGTCTGGCTCATGGCTTCTTTTTCCTTTTCTGTTTCTTGAGGGCATCTTGCTCGCGCTTGGCGATCACTGTCTTCTTCTCAAGGGTGGGTAGAGGTTTGTTCCGAGTCAAGTAAAGTTGGACAATAGAAAACGCATTTTGCGTCGTCCAGTAAAGCGCCAAGCCGCTCGCGTAGTTGTAGCAGAAAACCAGGAACACAATCGGCATAAAATACAGCAAACGTTGCTGCATGACGTCGCCCGTCTTCGGCGTAATAGCCATCTGCCAAACCATTGTTCCTGCCATGACAAGAGGAAGGACATTAATTGGGAAACCAAGGATATGGCTGACGGTATCCGGCTGCGAAAGATCGGTGATCCATAGAAAGGAACTATTGCGCAGCTCGATTGCTGTTCCCAACATCGCGTAGAAGCCGAAGAAAATCGGAATCTGGATAAGCATCGGGAAGCATCCGCTGAAGGGATTCACACCATACTCCTTGTAGAGCTTCATGACTTCCTCGTTCATCTTCTGTGGGTCGTCTTTAAACTTCTCCCTCACCTCGGTCATCTTCGGCGAGAGTGCTGCCATCTTGCGCATTTCGAATGTCGCCTTGTTCTGAATCGGCCAAAGTCCCGATTTGATGATCAAGGTAAGAACGATAATGGCCGCCGCGTAGCTCCCTAAGACGCCATGGAGCGAAATCATACCCCAAAGCAGAATCTCGCTGACGATCCCAAACATCCCAAAATTCATCGCATGATCTTGTGTGCCGCCGATGGCTCGCAAACGCGAAAGCTCTTTCGGGCCGGCATAAATGTCGAACGTGCGAGTCATCGTAGCGCCGGGAGGCAAGCTGAATCCCCCGCTGCCAAGTCCCCCTTGGATGCCAAAGACCGCCGTGTTGTTTTGCTTCTTTGTATCGAATCTCTTCGCCCACACCGCGCTCGCAGGCTTGTCCGTGGACGCGCTGATGATCGTGCAAAAATACTGACTCGTCACAGCGGCCCACTCCACGGCCGGGCGCGTTTCGCTGTAGAGTGGACGTTCCGGGTGGGTCGGAATCCCAAGAATAGGAATCGTACCGGCACTGAACCAATTGACGTCAATGTTTGACATCTTGCCATCCGCCGCCCAGTCGAAGCGCGTGTAGATCGGCAGATCGGTCACATGGATCGGAGCGGCACCTCCCGTGCTCACAAAAAACGGGGGAACTTGCAATTCCGTGGTTCCGCTGTTGCGAAAAGTCACGTCCATTTTCACGCGATAGGCATTCGCTTTATCGTCGCGCTGCGGGAGTTGAAATTTTTTGGCGATCTCAAGGCCACTCGGCTCTGTCTTATGAAAAGCGGCTTCACGTCGAGCGGCATTCATAGACATCTCGAATCCACCAATCACCTCCCCCGCCACAAACCCAAGCGCCCCGATCGGCATGCCGCGGTCTCTATTTAGCGAGACCCGCTCCTCCATCTCGCCCTTGTGCATGAGCAGAACAACCGTCTCGATCCCGCCCGCATCGTTGTTAAAAACAAACTCGGCTTCGGGCGCAACGAGACTCTCAGCGCGCGCCGCCATGGTCGGCGCCGGACGCGGCGTCATTTCCGGAGTAGCCGCAGGCGCGGGAGTGGGAGACGGCGTGGCAGCAACGAGGGCTGGCGCGGTGGGGGCATCGGTGTATGTGCTCAAATACCATTGCGTGGCAAATAGCCCGACAACGGAGAGTGAGATGGCGATCCAAGCTGTACGATCCATTAGTGTATTGAGGAAGTGTGAGGAGTGGGTTTAAAGGCAGATGGAACAGGGTCGTATCCACACCCGCCCCATGGGTGGCAACGGCAGATTCGTGCGATACCCATGGCAGCGCCTTGAACTAAGCCGTGTTCCTGAAGAGCCTCGGCGAAGTAGGCTGAACACGTCGGCTCGAAGCGACATCCACAGCCAGGGCCGCCCAAGGCATGGACAAGAGGCGAGAGCCATTGCTTGTAGAAGCGAAGCATGATGATGAGCAGAGACGTCATTTCAGAGGCGGCAAAATAGAAAGTCGCCGCACAAGAAGCAACCATTCCGCATTTAATTCTTTAAATGTCGCTCGTGACGCCGAGGATTTTGCAATCGCAACAACGAGACATCCTACCCGAAATTCCCGCACCCACTGCCGCGAGATCTCGCGAAGACGACACCTTACGCCGTTGCGAACGACTGCGTTCCCGACACGCCTCGAAGCAATGATGCCAACGCGGCTAGGCTCGCTAATGCAGAGATCGGCCATTCCAATGCGGAGATATTTTCCTTGAGTGGAAATCCCAGAAGCGCGAACCCTCTCGAAATCCTTCCCGTGCCGAACACGAAGAGTCTTCGGAAATCGAGCACTCCGCAACGGATCAGGTATCCTAGGCTCCTGTGTGGCGCGCGAAATGAATCTCGACACCCTTTGGCAGGAGGCGCTTGCGGCCACGTTGACGGCGGCGACTCAAGGTCGCTCGGCCAGCCTTAGTGGCCATGCGAGCGCGAAATCCGAACTGCTGTTTGCGCGTTCGCTTGGAAGGCTGGTAGGTGCGTTTCATATATTCGGGATGCTAAGTGGATTGCAAACGGTATCTAAGTGCTTTGCTGTGTCAAACCCAAATTTCGTCCATTTCGGGTGAATTCGCAGGAAGAGAATTTGTTAGGATAGCATGAGTTGGGCAGGATAAGATCCCGCGCGTCATTGCCCATCGCTATGGAAATTATCCTCATCCTAATCTTAGCCGTCTACTTGCTTCTGGTGCTCTTCGTTGTACCAATCTATGCGGTGGTTAAGTTGCGGTCACTCCAGAAACTTACCGACCGGCTCGCAGATAGGTTGGCTAACCATGAGCACGAATTTCAGCGTATCCGCTCAGCAAAAGCTCCGGCGACACCCATGCGGCAGGCCGCACCCGTTCAAGCTCCTGTTCTCCCGATCCTTCAGTCGGATGCGCCAGAGGGGTGGGAAAAGCCTGTGGTGCACTCACCTTTGCCGACTACTCGGTTAGCACCACAACCTCCTCCCGTTCCAGTTTCGGTCGTTGAGCCGCCGGAACCGAAGCCGCCGCGCGAGGTTCGGCCAACCCCGCCGCAAGTTACGAAGCTCAGCGAGCCGATCAACTGGGAACAATTCATGGGCGCGAAGCTTTTTGCGTGGCTTGGTGGCTTTGCTTTGTTTTTGGCGATGGCCTTTTTTATCAAGTATTCCTTCGACCATGACTTGATTCCACCTGCTGTACGGATGGCGATCGGGTTCGTCATTGGCGCAGGTCTTGTGGTCGGTGGACTTAAGATCCCGCGAGCAAAATATGCGATCACCTCACAGACACTCATCGCTGCGGGGATCGTCTCGCTCTATGCGGTGACGTTTGCTTGTCGAGCGATCTATCGCTTCGAGTTTTTTGGCCCCGTGCCCACGTTTTTGCTCATGTCGCTTATTACTGCCAGTGCATTCATCCTCGCGGTGCGATTGAATGCGCAGACGGTCGCGATTCTTGGTATTCTCGGGGGCTTTTTGACTCCTATCCTGCTCTCGACTGGCAGTGATAATCCCACTGCACTTTTTGGTTACATTGCACTGCTTGATCTGGGCCTTGTCGCGGTGGCACTGCATAGACGTTGGTTTTATCTCGTGACACTCGGGACAGTGGGGACGGCTATCATGATTATTGGTTGGGCCGCAAAGTTCTATGTTCCGGACAAAGCTTTCACCGCTATGACCGTCTGCGTGGGCTTTTGCGCACTCTTTTTTGCTGCCTCGCACGCAGCGCGATACTTTAAGCGTGAGTCTCCTGTCTTTGGGTGGACGTCCATCGTTTTTCAAGCCATTGCCTTTTGTTTTGCTTGGCATTTCCTCGCCGACCCACAGACAGCCCTCCTTACCGTTTTGGTGTTTGGATTTATCCTCGTCGTGAGCACCTTTGTCTTCGCCGTGGCTTGGTTCGAGGGTAAGGGATTTCTCGTGGCATGCGGTGCGGCGGCTACGATTTCGCTCATCGTTCGCTGGATAGCGACCACGGGCTCACTGAGTCAAATGCCGGAGGTCGTTATCGTCTGTCTCGCCTTCTGTGGGGTTTACTTCGCTGCCTACCTCTTCGCTCGGCGATGGCACCGAGCGACACCTCCGGTCCTCTGGGCGGCGGTAGGATTACCGGGAGCTACTTTGGTTATTGCCCTCTTTTTGATGCACCATTTTGCGGCTTGGGGAAGCCCGCTTCTCTTTTTCATCTTCATCTTGGCGAGCGATGGGTTTCTTCTCAGTGTGGCATGGCTTGACCGCCGTGTGCCCAAGCTCCACCTCGTCGCGGGCATGTCGGTCTTCGGCATTCTCTCACTCTGGATTGCGCTATATCTTACGGCTCCGCTTCTGCCTTGGGGCTTAGCGGTCGCACTTGTTTTTGCTGCGCTGCACACCGCCTTTCCTCTTGTGCTCGAACGGCGACAGCCAACCGCATCGCCATCATGGTGGAGTCAGCTTTTTCCGCCACTCACGCTCCTGCTCATGCTTCTGCCAATTTTCAAGCTGGAGACCGTCTCGCTCTTGCTCTGGCCGGCAATTCTCTTAGTAGATATCATCGCGATAGCCCTTGCGATATGGAGCGCCTCGCTGATCGCTGTGATCGGTGTGCTTCTCCTCACTTTTGCTGCCGCCGGACTCACGATCTTTCGCCTGCCAAGTGCCGGAACGCTGGATTTCTCGATGCTCCTCATTGTGGGCGGCTTTGCGGTTTTTTTCTTTGTGGCAAGTCTTTGGCTTGCGAGGAAATTTGCGGCGGCGAAGTCATCGCCCTCTTATGATCTCGCCACGTGCCTGCCTGCCTTTGCATCGCTGCTCCCATTCCTCTTACTCATCATGGCCTGCGCTCGATTGTCTGTGCCCAATCCCTCGGCCGTCTTCGGCCTTGGCCTTTTGCTTGTCATGCTCGCATTAGGACTCGTTGTCATCCTGCTGAGGCAGTCCAGCTCTCAATCGAGTGACACGAGCAGCCTAGTCGGTGTATCATGGCTGCCTGCCGTCGCTCTCGCTGGGCTCAGCGCGCTGGAGCTAGTCTGGCACACACGCCACTTCCAATCATCAAACGCGCTACTCCCGCTCACATGGTATGGTGGCTTTTTCATAATCTTTGCGGTCTATCCGTTTCTCTTCCGGCGGATCTTCGCGCGATTCACCGGACCGTGGGCTGTCGCGGCGATGAGTGGCTTGGCTCAGTTTTGGATTGTTTATCAGGCAATAAAATCTGGCTGGCCGAGTATACTTCCCTTTATCGGGGCCATCCCTACTGCGTTTGCCATCCCTGCGGTGGCGAGTCTCTTCTTGGTCCTTCGAACAATCTCGTCTGATAATCCGAAGCGTCTCAACCAACTCGCATGGTTCGGCGGCGTCGCATTGTTTTTTATCACGCTCGCTTTGCCCATGCAGCTCGATCGTCAATGGCTTACGGTCGCATGGTCACTGGAAGGTGTGGCCCTTCTGTGGTTATTTCTACGTGTGCCACATCCCGGGCTTCGGGCGACGGGCTTCGTTTTACTCTGCATCGTTTTCATTCGGCTCGCATTAAACCCTGCCGTGCTTGGTTATCATGTGAGGGGGGATACTCCGATTCTCAATTGGTATCTCTATGCCTACGGCCTCGCGATCGTAGCGCTTTGTTTAGGTGCCCGCTTGCTGGCTCCACCGCGTGAGCTTATTTTCGGTGTCAACGGCCCAGCACTGCTCAATGCCCTTGCCGCAATCCTTGCGTTCCTGCTCCTCAACCTTCAAATTTCGGACTTCTTTACAGCGCCGGGAGCCTATGTTCACGCGTTTCAATTCTCGGGAAATTTTGCCCGCGACATGTCCTATACGATAGGTTGGGCGCTCTTCGCTCTTGGCCTACTAAGCGCGGGAATCTGGCAGCGGGCGAAGGCGGCTCGCTATGCGGGCATTGCGTTGTTGAGCGTAGCGCTCATCAAACTTTTTTTCCACGACCTCGCTCAACTCGAAGCTCTCTATCGCATTGGTGCACTCGTGGCTGTGGCCGTCATCGCAATCCTTGCATCCTTCGTTTACCAACGTTTTCTTCCAAGTAATGAAAGACCACCTTCCTAGCTACTTCCCTCGTCTTGGTGTTCTGCTGGTGCTGTTCCCGCTCGGCATGCAAGCCCTTGAACCAACCGAGTGGCAATTCCGACAGACAATTCCCGTCTCGGGTCCTGGTCTCATCCGAGTTGTCGTGCCGCCACAGACGTTTGATGTCGCCCAGCCCGATCTCTCGGACCTGCGTCTCCTCAATAGCCATGGCCAAGAAGTTCCCTACGTAATCAGCCGCGAATTCTCGGCCCCTTCCCATGCGTCGAGCAGAAGCATTGCTCCAAAATCCTTCCGGGCAACACCCCTTGACGACACGACTCAGCTTCTCATCGAGACCGGTACAAGCGAGGCCATAGAGTCCGTCAATCTTGAAACGCCAGTGCCGTTTTTTCTCAAAGCGGCCCACGTGGAATTTTCTTCCGATCAAGTCCATTGGGAATCGCTAGGACCCGCCATGCCCGCGTTTCGTCAATTTGGAGCTGAACAATTGAGCATGGTTTTTCCAAAGCGAACGGCAAAGTACATCCGGGTGACGCTGGACGATTTTCGGTCTCGAAAAGTGACATTCACAGGTGCAACTCTCCTCGTTACCACATCCCAATCTCAGCCACCCATACTTAGCCCCCTTGGTGTGAAAATCCTGCGCCGCGATGAGTTTGTCGGCGAAACGGTGCTTACCCTTGAGCTGGAGGGGCGTCACGTGCCCGTCGCCTCACTCAGCTTTGATGTGCAAGATCCTCTCTTCGTGCGACGAGTCGAGGCCACTATTCGAGAGAATCGCGGCGCTGTCTCCACCGAGCAAGTCGTCGCAACGGGCACGATCTACCGAGTTGCGCTTGAGGGCACACCAGCCCGCAGCCAGATGAGCCTTCCCGTCGAATTTTCCCCGACTTCACGCGAGCTCCTCGTCCACATTCAAAATGGCGACTCTCCGCCGCTCAAGCTCGGTGCGGTCGAAGCGGAACAATACCCGGTGAGCATCCTCTTCAATGCCGAAGTCGCCGGTGACTTCGTGCTCCTTGCCGGAAATCCTCAGGCCACTCCCCCTCGATATGATCTTTCCGTTTTTACCGGAGAAATGCGCGCAGCCAACGCCTCCACCGTGCTACCAAATCCTCTGGAGAAATCTCCCAGCTTTCGTCCCCGAGAATCCCTAGCCGAAACCCCACTTCCTGACGTGCCGCTCTCCGGTGCTCCGCTCGACACCACGTCATGGACACATCGCCACTCTCTAGTCATCGCCAAGCCCGGCGTGCAAGAGCTGGAACTCAACCCAGAATCGCTTTCCCTATCTCGACATGATGGCGCAGACCTCCGCGTGATCCGCGATGGAAATCAAATCCCCTTTGAGATGGAACGCCCAGACCTCTCCCGCTCAATCGAACTTGAGGCAATCCCCTCGCCCGACCCACAGCGTCCCAGCACGAGCCTCTGGCAAATTCGCCTCCCGGAAAGTGGCCTACCCATCCAGCGGCTTGCACTCACCACTACGACACCACTTTTCCAACGCCACTTCCGCATTTACGAAAAGCAGACCACGACCGACGGTCGGATTGTCCAGATTCCCCTAGCGTCCGAGGTCTGGAGCCGCACTCCTGAGCCAGGCGTGAGCGACTCGAGGACATTTGAGTTTCAGCAAAAAATGCGCAGTGATACCCTTTGGATTGAAACAGATAACGGCGACAATCCCCCTCTCGCACTCACAAGTATCCGCGCCATTTATCCCGTTGTTCGCCTCATTTTCAAAGTCCAAGAAACGGAGGGTTTCTCGCTTGTCTATGGCAACCCCGTAGCCAAGGCCCCGCAATACGACCTCAGTCTGGTCGCATCCAAGCTCCTCACCGCCAGCCGCAGCCCAGCGGTCATATCACAAGCCAATGGCAAACCTAAGCCAGCCAGCAAAGCCTTTAATGGCATTCCCGCCGGTGCTCTTTTCTGGATCGCGTTGGCGTTGGTGACCATTAGCCTCCTCATTGTCACCGCAAAGCTCCTCCCAAAACCTCCAGAGCCCTAATTCTCACGGCCATCTTCCTGACCACGCGCGATACCCACTCCTATGAGATCCATGTGGAAAGGCGCAATCACTTTTGGGTTGGTGAATATTCCCGTCTCGCTCTATCCCGCGACGCGGCGTGAGGAACTAAAATTTCATCTCCTACGCGGGTCGGATCAGAGCCCGGTCAACTACAAGCGCGTTGCGGAAGCCGACGGGAAGGAAGTGCCATGGGACCAAATTGTTAAGGGCTACGAGTATGAAAAGGGGAAATATGTCATTCTCAAGGAAGAGGACTTTGCGCGCGTGGATATCGAGGCGACCCAGACGGTAGATATCCTAAACTGCGTGAAAATCGAGGAAGTGAATCCCCTGCTTTTTTACAAGCCCTATTACATGGAAGCGGGAAAAGGAGGTGACCGTGCTTATGTTTTGCTACGCGATGCGCTCAAGCAAAGCGGGAAGATTGCCATCGCGAAAGTTGTGATTCGCACCCGCCAGCACCTGGCTGCCGTGAAGCCCCAAGAGCACGGACTTATTCTCGAACTCATGCACTTTCCGCACGAAATCTTGCCGCTTAGCGAGTTCAAACCACCCATAGAGAAAATTCCCGCAAAGCCGGAAATGAAGATGGCCACGCAGCTCATCGCCTCGATGACGGAAACATGGAAACCGGACGACTATACGGACGAATATCGCGATGCGCTGGAAAAGATGATCGAGCAGAAAATCGAAAACGACAGCGACACGAAATCTACCCCATCCAAGAAGCTCAGACCCACGAACGTCGTGGACCTCGTTGCCGTGCTTCAGCAATCCATACACCGCACGACGAAATCTACGAAGTCCAAGCCTGCAACCAAGAAGGTTGCAGCTCCAAAAACAAAAAAGAAGGCAGCCTAATCGCGCGGCTTCACGTCCGAAATGTCGCTCAAGCCATACCACGACAAGCGAGATTTCACAAAGACCGCCGAACCTCGGATAGGACGAGCGAGCAAGGCGGGAAGCCGCTTTGTGATTCAGAAGCACGAAGCCTCACGCCTCCACTACGACTTGCGGCTCGAGCTGGAGGGAGTTCTGAAATCGTGGGCTGTTCCAAAGGGCCCGCCCTTGCGGCATGGCGAGAAGCGACTCGCCATTATGGTGGAAGACCATCCTGTTTCCTACCTCGACTTTGAAGGCCCCATTCCAAAGGGCGAATATGGTGGAGGCACTGTCATGGTCTGGGATCAGGGCACGTTCCAGCCTCTTTCGGATGACCCACTCAAAGAACTGAGCCAAGGAAAACTCCACTTTGTTTTGCAAGGCATGAAGCTCTCTGGAGAGTGGTATCTCGTGCGGCTCCACGACGAGAACGAATGGCTCTTAGTGCGGGGTGGTGCTGACCTTCCTATTCCTTCCAAGGCGGACGACAACAAATCCGTGCACTCTGGCAAAACCATGAGCCAACTTGCGGCGGGGGACATAGCCACCGTCCGCAAAAAAGAATTTGCCGGGATGCCGGATTTTATTTCCCCCATGAGCGCGAGGCTCGCCGCTCAAGCGCCAAAGAATGGCGAGTGGATTTATGAGATCAAGTTCGACGGATTCCGCGCGCTTGCTTTCCGTGAAAGCACGCAAACCCGGCTGCTTTCGCGAAACAACAAAAATCTCGCCGTCACGTTTCCCGAGGTCGTGGCAGCGGTGCAGAGTCTTAAGGTGACTGACATGATTCTTGACGGCGAGGTTGTGGCCTTGGATTCCAAAGGCCGTTCTTCTTTTCAATTGCTCCAGCAATACGAAGGCAACCACGACAAAGCCGCGCTCTACTACTATGTCTTCGATATCCTTCGATTGAATGGCAAAAATTTGCAGGGTTTGCCGCTCCTCAAGCGCAAGGCCGCTCTTCAAAAACTCCTGTCAAAAAAAGATGGCCTCATTCGTTATTCGGCGGGGCTGGGTTCGGACGCCGAACCACTCCTCGCGCAGGCTCGCGAGCTTCAACTCGAGGGACTCATCGGCAAGAAGGCAGATTCCAGCTATGAGGCAGGGCGTCGGAGCGGCGCGTGGATCAAATTAAAACTCCACGCCCAGCAGGAATTTGTCATCGGCGGATTCACCGAGCCAGAAGGATCGCGAAAGCATCTCGGCGCGCTTATAATCGGAGTGTATCGAAACAAGCAGCTCATCTTCTGCGGCAAGGTCGGCACGGGATTTAGCGATAAAGTCCTGAAGGGCCTTCACGTCAAGATGGAAGCAATTCTCGCAGACGCTTGTCCCTTTTCCAATCTCCCTGCGCCGCGCGCAAGCAAGTGGGGACAGTCCCTCACAGCCTCAGAAATGATAAGATGTCACTGGGTGAAGCCCTCATTAGTTGCGCAAGTAAAGTTCAGCGAATGGACGCGCGACGACCACCTCCGGCACCCCGTTTTCCTCGGACTCCGGGAAGACAAGAACGCCAAGGATGTCGTGCGCGAAGAGGTGCGGCTATGAGACGGAAAGCGACGCTCGACGTCGAGGGAACACCGGTTGAGGTCAGTAACCTTGAGAAAGTCCTCTACCCAAAGTCGGGCTTCACGAAAGGCCAAGTGATTGACTACTGCGTGCGCATATCACCTGTCTTGCTGCCTTACCTAACGAATCGTCCCATTACGCTCAAGCGGTATCCAGACGGCGTGGATGGGTTTTTCTTCTACGAAAAAAAGGCTCCAGCCCACCGTCCACCGTGGATTGAAACTACGAAGGTTCCGAAGAACGATGGAGGGGAAATTGACTACTGCATGCTCAACAATCTGCCCGCGCTCGTGTGGGCCGCTAATCTTGCAGACTTAGAACTCCACACCTTTCTCCACGTGGCTCCCCGCATCACGCGTCCGAATTGGCTTACCTTCGACCTAGACCCCGGGCCACCAGCCGACATTATCCACTGCTGCAAAGTCGGCTTGTGGATTCGAGACATCTTTGCCGCCTTGGGACTCGAAAGTTTCGCGAAAACATCGGGATCCAAAGGCCTGCAGGTCACCGTGCCGCTGAATACCCCAACCACTTACGAGAAGACCAAACCGCTCGCTCATGCCATTGCCAAGCTCCTGGAACGTCAATACCCGGAGTCCGTCGTTTCGCAAATGGCCAAAAGCCTGCGCACTGGCAAAGTCCTCATTGACTGGAGTCAGAACGACGACAAGAAAACAACGATCAGCGTTTACTCTCTCCGCGCGAGGGAGCATCCCACGGTCTCCACTCCCGTGACATGGCAGGAAGTCGAGGCTTCCTTGAAAAAGAAGAAACCCCTCAGCTTCGAGGCGAACGATGTCCTCCAGCGAGTAGAACAACTCGGCGACATCTTCGCCCCCGTCCTCACCTGCAAGCAAAGACTCCCACAGCTCTCGGCCCTCGCAAGGCTTTGATGGAACGAAGGTGCGCGTGGCCCACCAAGGTAATTTCACAGCCTTCGTTGGAGCTTGGACAGAGCATAGCAATTCTGCCGCTTTTAACACCTCGAGCTTTGGAACAGGAACATATCGTTTTGCATACACCTCTGCAGAGAGTGGAAGCCTGGGTAACTTCAGCGACAATGCCGCTTTTGGCGTAGGCGTTATTCCCGAGCCTTCCACAGTGGCCCTTTTGGCAATAGCGGGTTGCGTAGCCCTATCCGACTGGGGAGCTCGTTGGCCCAGTGCGCGCTTTATCCCGGTAAAAGCAAAAGGCGGCGGGGTTTCCCCCGCCGCCTCAGCTAGCTTCGCTAGGTAGGCCCTAGCAATCTGTGTCGTTTTAGACGGCTTTTTCGCCCGTCTCATCGGTCCGAATACGGATCGCTTCCTCAATATTGGAAACGAAGATTTTTCCATCTCCGATTTTTCCGGTTTTAGCTGCCTTTACAATCGCCGCCGTCGCGCTCTCAAGGAGGGCATCCGGCAGGACAACTTCAATTTTGATCTTGGGCAGAAAGTCAACCGTGTATTCGCTACCACGGTAGATTTCAGTGTGCCCTTTTTGCCGTCCGAAGCCTTTGACTTCGCTGACGGTCATACCCTCGATTCCGAGGTCCGCTAGCGCGTCTTTTACTTCTTCCAGTTTGAACGGCTTGATAATAGCTTCGATTTTTTTCATTTATATATCTTTCAGTTGAGTGCTGTAGGCCCTTATTACGCTTCAGCGACAGGCTGGAAATCCGGATAGGCTTCTTGGCCGTGTTCTCCGATATCGAGACCCTCGATTTCCTCTTCCGCTGAGACACGCACACCCATGATGAACTTAAGCGCTCCGAATACGATCAGGGAAAAGATAAACGCAAAGCCCACGATACTCACCGTGCCGATAAGCTGCGTGATCACTTTGTGCGCTGGATCGAAGCTGAAAATCCCGACGGCGAGAGTTCCCCACACGCCAACAACGCCGTGGACGGAAATGGCTCCCACGGGATCGTCAATTTTGATGCGGTCAAGAATCACCACAGAGACGAACACAATGAGACCGGAGATCAGGCCGATAATCACGGCGCTGACTGGAGTCACGGTATCTGCAGCGGCTGTGATTCCCACGAGGCCAGCGAGGGCACCGTTGAGAGACATCGAGAGATCAGGTTTCTTGAAGACGATCCAGGATATGGACATGGCACCGATAATACCAGCCGCACCGGCCAAAGCCGTCGTTACGAACACCAGTGAGAGCAGCACAGGATCAGCGCTAAGCACCGAGCCGCCGTTGAAACCAAACCATCCAAAGAACAGAAGGAACACGCCAATCGCTGCGAGAGGCATGCTATGACCGAGGATAGGTTTGATTCCACCGCCAGGAAGATACTTTCCGAGACGAGGCCCGAGGATCAACACGCAGGCCAAAGCTGCGAAACCGCCGACGCCGTGCACTAGTGTGGATCCGGCGAAGTCTTTGAATCCCATGTCGTAGAGCCATCCAGCACCCCACTGCCAGGAACCGGTGATCGGGTAGGCAATTGCGACGAGGAGAGTCGCAAAAATAAGGAACGGAAGAAGCTTCACTCGTTCAGCAACCGCACCGGAGACGATGGTGGCCGCCGTGGCTGCGAACATGGCTTGGAAGATAAAGTCCGTCCATGTGGTCATGTCCAGCGCGTATCCTGCCGGTGTAAGTTTACTAAACACGGTGTTTGGGTCCACGACGGTGGGGTCATAGCCGATTCCGAATCCGCCAAATCCAAGAAATTTTCCCGCGATCCAGCTATCTCCCGGATACATCAAGGAAAATCCCACGGCTGCGTAGGTCAGAATGCCCGCCGCCACGATGAAGAGGTTCTTCGTGAGAATATTCACTGTGTTCTTCGAACGGCACAGGCCGGACTCCAAGGACGAGAACCCTAAGTGCATCAGAAGCACAAAAGCTGCGGCAATCAGGATCCACAGGTTATCAATCATGAATTTCGTGTAGAGAATCGGCTCCTTTTGAAGTCCTTCCATGGTGGTATATGGAGGGGGCTCCTCAGCCTCTGCTTCTACAACGGCGACCGTTGTTTCTGTGACAGTAACGTCGCTATCCTGCGCGAAGAGCGCAACTGGTAAGATGACAGACACTGTAAGCAGGATCGCTGCTAGCAGTGAAGCCAGTGGTTTGGGGCGTTTTAGCATTGGGATATTTTCCTGAAGTTTGGGTTGTTTATTTTGTTACTCGGGTGTTGCAGAAGGGCAACACGACGATTAAGAACCACCACTCAGCAATTGCCGTGCCAACTATTGAGGTTGAGATTTACCGCCGCTCACCAGCAAAAATCCGCAAATTGGCTTGAGACGGCAGTTCCGGGGGTTGAGTTTAGAAAGCGAGAGCCCGGCATCCGATAAGGACAGCCATTCGGCAGCCGTGGCGCGAACCGATGGATATGAACATGCAAGCGCCGCAGGTCAACGCACCCGCCGTTCACGATGTGGCTGGCCCGCTGGTGGCCTCCACACGCGAACGGAGCACACCAGTGTGTCTTGCGGAATGACTTTCGATACTGGCCTCTTCCTGCTCGGCGCGCTGTTGATCGTGGTGGCCGCGGTCGGATCCTTCGTCAAGCGGCTGCCTTTCACGACGACGATGATCTATTTCGCGGCAGGAGCACTTGTTGGGCCATTGGGCCTTGGGTTGCTGGTATTTGATGTGCAGGCCCACGCGATGCTGCTGGAGCGCTTAGCGGAAATCGCAGTTGTCGTTTCGCTTTTTACCAGCGGCTTGAAGCTACGCGTGCCGTTGAGCGATATCCGCTGGCGGGTGCCACTGCGATTGGCCTTTGGCTCGATGACGCTGACGGTGGGGCTCGTCGCCGTAGCCGGAGTTTACTGGCTCGGGCTGCCGCTGGGCGCGGCGATTCTGCTCGGCGCGGTGCTCGCGCCCACGGATCCCGTGCTCGCCTCCGATGTGCAGATCGAAAATCCTCATGATCGAGATCGGCTGCGTTTCAGTCTCTCGGGTGAAGCGGGACTGAATGACGGCACGGCTTTCCCCTTCGTGATGTTGGGACTCGGGCTGCTGGGTTTGCATGACCTCGGCGACGGGGCGTGGCGCTGGTGGGCTGTGGACGTGGTCTGGGCAATCGTAGGCGGATTGGGCATCGGCGCGGCCTGTGGCGCCGCCGTCGGCCGGTTGGTACTCTATCTGCGACGCGAGCATCGCGAAGGACTGGGCGGCGATCACTTCATTGCCGTCGGTCTCATCGCTTTTTCCTACGGTGCCGCGCTTTTGCTGAACACGTATGGGTTTCTCGCTGTCTTCGCCGCCGGCCTGACGCTGCGTGCGATAGAGCGCCACCAGACGGGCAATAATCCGCCCGAAGAAGCCCTCGATATGGCATCCGCAGAAAAGCGCGACGAGATCGCCATCGCTCCCGAGACCGCTCCTGCGCACATGGCCAGCGCGGTGCTGAACTTCAACGAGCACATAGAGCGCATCCTCGAAGTGGCGCTGGTGCTGATCATTGGATTAGCCCTTTCACCTGGCTACCTGCGCTTCGACGAGGTCTGGTTCATCGCGCTCCTTTTCCTCGTGATTCGCCCCGTGGCGGTGCTCGCCGGGCTGCTTGGGAAAAAGAGTGCGCCGTACGAACGCGGGCTCCTCTGCTGGTTCGGTATTCGAGGCATCGGCTCGGTCTACTATGTGATGTATGCCGTCAACCACGGGCTGGACGCGGAGACGGGCTGGCAACTTACTTCCATTACCCTCACGGTGATCGCCGTCTCGATTGTTCTTCACGGCATTACGGTCACGCCGCTGATGAACTGGCGCGAGCGGCGACGTCGCTGACTCAGCGACGCGCGGATTGACTAGCCCTATTTTCCCACAAAAAAACGCCTTTTCTTACTTCAATTGCCGATTTCGAGCTTACTCTGCGTCAATCTTTCTTAATCTCTGAACGAGCATCCCATGAACAAAACCCTCCTCATCCAAGCGATCATTAACGCGCTCCGCGAGGACTTTGAAGACCTCCAAAATTTCTCCCGCAAAACCCGCGCCGGCGGCAGCGATACCGAGAGCAAGGCTGAGGGGAAATACGACACCCGCTCGACCGAGGAAAACTACCTTGCCGATGGTCTAGCCAAACAAGCCCTTGTCGCCGCCCAAGCCGCGATGGCCTGCGAGAAACTTCCCCTCCTGACGTTCGATGCCGAGACTCCCATTGACCTCTCTGCCCTAGTGGAAATCGAATTCCCCGACGAACGCGCATGGTTTTTTCTGGCTCCTGCGGGTGGTGGCATCGAAGTCACCTGCGAGGGCACGCCCATCACCGTCCTCACGCCCGAATCACCCCTCGGCACCCAACTCATCGGTCTGCGAGTCGGAAGCCTCACGACCACGCCGAAAGCTCGCGTGCTTGCCGTGTTGTAGCCGCAAGCCCTGCGCGTTTAAGCCGATCTATCCTTCGATGTCCGCAGAAAACCCGTGCAAGGCTCCTAAGAAATGGAGGGCACTTTGATGGAGATGTCGGAATCGGCGGTGTAGTCTATGCCTTCGAGGCCGAAGCCGAAGAGGCGCAAGAAGCTGGATTGGTAGCCGGTGAGGTCGCCTAGGTGCGGGAGGTTTTCGGTGGTGACTTCCTGCCATGCAGCGGCGATTTTGGCTTGGAGGGCGGGTGCCATTTCCCAATCATCAAGGCGGAGGCGACCAGCTGAGTCGGGACTGGGCGAGCCGGCGTAGAGGCGCGTGCGGAAGAGGCGATCAATCTGCTCGATGCAATCTTCGTGGGTGCCCTCGGCCTTCATGAGTTTGTAGAGGATGGAAATGTAGAGCGGAACGACGGGAATGGCGGAGCTGGCTTGCGTAACAAGCGCCTTGTTGACGGAGACCCATGCTTTTCCGTGAAGGGGTGCGAGCTTGGCATCGAGGGATTGCTGGGCGCGCTCGAGGTCTTGTTTCGCGTGGCCGATGGTGCCATTTTTGTAAATGGCCCAAGTGAGTTCTGGCCCGATGTAAGAATACGAAATGGTCTGAACGCCCTCAGCGAGGACATCTGCAGCGAGGAGGGCATCCATCCACATTTCCCAATCTTCACCGCCCATGACGGCGATGGTATGGGCGACATCCTCGGGGGTGGCGGGCTCTATGGTGATCTCGCTGACGAGGCCGTTGGTGGTGTTGAGATTTTTGTTGGTGTAGGTTTGGCCGATGGGTTTGAGGGCAGACTTGAAGACTTCGCCTGTCCGGGGGTGCGTGCGGCGTGGGGAGGCTAAGCTGTAGATCACGCAGTCCACTTGGCCGAGGTCGGCTTTGATGGCTTGTATGACTTCGGCTTTCATCTCGTCGGAAAAGGCATCGCCATTAAAGGATCGTGCATACCTCCCGGCAGCGTGGGCCTCGCGCTCAAACGCAGCGGAATTATACCAACCGGCGCTGGCGGTGCGGTCTCCTTCTGCGGCGCGCTCAAAGAAGACGCCAATCGTGGCGGCACTTCCGCCAAAGGCCGCTTCGATGCGGGAGGCGAGGCCGTAACCCGTGGAGGCACCAAGCACGAGGACATTTTTTGGCGCGCCGACAAGTGGGCCTTGTGACTGAGCGACGGCAATTTGGTCAGCGACGTGCTTTGCGCAACCTTCGGGGTGGGCGGTAGTGCAGATGAATCCGCGAATTTTAGGAGTGACGATCATGGTAGGGTGTAGTGGGTGTGACGGGAGGGGAGAAATGCAATGGTTTTTTTCGCCTCTAGCGGCGGGCGAGGCGGCGGAAGAGATAGACGCCGAGCGTGAGGAAAATGACATTTGGAAGCCAAATGAGGATCGAGGGAAAGGCGTGGGGCTGGCTGCGAAAGGTATCTGCCATGATGATAAAAAAGAAGTAAGTGAAGGCAATGGCAAGGCTGAGTGCAAAGCCGACGGAGGTTTCCTTGCGGTGAGCGGTAATGCCAAGAGGGATGGCGATAAGGCAAAACGCAATGCAGGCAAGTGCGGTGGAGAAGCGCTTATTCAGCTCGACGAAGGCCTCGGTGGTTCGCTTACCGGCACCCTCCCGAAGCATCTTGATAA
>Ga0105044_10003510_pt1 | contig 21547 bp, 20 predicted proteins | sample MAT01_FD_78092 | JGI IMG/M metagenome (GOLD analysis project Ga0105044, IMG submission 78092) | Freshwater microbial communities from Lake Fryxell liftoff mats and glacier meltwater in Antarctica - MAT-01 | ecosystem: Environmental > Aquatic > Freshwater > Ice > Liftoff microbial mat | place...
CTTTGGCAAAAAAAAACAAGGGCGAAAGCGTGGTCATCACCTTCGACCCGCATCCCCGCTCGGTTTTAAATCCGGAAGACCACGGTTTTAAACTGCTTTCCACCACCCAGGAGAAAATAGAACTCCTTGCCCAAGCGGGTATTGATCACGTGGTGGTGGCGCCTTTCTCGCTCGAATTTTCCCGACAAACCGCCCAACAATACGTCGAGGATTTTTTGGTTAAAAAATTTGCCCCCCGATTTATCGTCATCGGTTACGATCACCGTTTTGGCGCAGGACGTGAGGGAGATATTGCTTTCCTAAAAAAGTTTGAAAAAACAGCTGGTTTCGAGGTAGTGGAAATCCCCGCCCAAGAAGTGGACGAAATCGCCGTTAGTTCCTCCAAAATTCGCAAAGCCCTGGAAAACAGTGACATAGTCTTGGCTAACCGCTTGCTGGGCCATCCGTTTTCCTTCTCTGGCAAAGTGGTGGAAGGGAATAAAATTGGAAGAAACATTGGTTTCCCGACGGCCAATATTGAAATCACCGACCCGCATAAGCTGTTGCTTCCCGAAGGGATTTATGCCGCAATGGTAGGCGACAAAAAAGCGGCACTTTACCTTGGTACTCGCCCTACCCTATCGCCCCATGGCAAGCGGGTCATTGAGGTAAACATCCTTGATTTCGAGGGCGATTTATACGGGCAAAACTTGAGTGTAGAAGTCATTGATTTTATTCGCACCGACAAAAAACTGGATAGTTTGGAAGCCCTGAGAGAGCAAATTGCAGAAGACAAGAAGGAAATTGAGAAACGGTTTAGGGTGGAGGGTTTAGGGTTTAGCGCGCCCCCTCAACCCTCCACCCTAAACCCTAAACCCTCCACCCTAAACCCTCAACCCTCCACCCTAAACCCTCAACCCTCCAAAGTCGCCGTCGTAATTCTCAATTACAACACGCGTCGGCACCTCGAACAATTCCTGCCTTCGGTAGTGGCCCACAGCAAAGGGGTTCGGATCATCGTGGCTGACAACGGCTCGCCAGACGATTCGATGGAATTTCTTCGCAACCACTATCCAGCGGTAGAACTGATTGATTTACAAAAAAACTGGGGATTTGCAGAAGGTTACAACCGGGCGCTTAAACAGGTGAAAGCCGATATTTACGTCATTCTAAACTCCGATGTGGAGGTGGCGCCCGGCTGGCTTGAGCCCGTGTTGGCAGCCATGAAAAATGACCCGACCATCGCGGTTGCTCAACCCAAAATCCTTGCTTGGAAAGAACCCTCAACCCTAAACCCTAAACCCTCAACCCTAAACCCCAAACCCTCAACCCTCAACCAATTCGAATACGCGGGAGCCTCCGGCGGCTGGATTGACCAACTCGGCTACCCCTTTTGTCGGGGACGGATTTTTAGCCAGCGAGAGGAAGATCATGGTCAGTACGACCAAGCGCAGGAATGTTTCTGGGCCTCTGGGGCCGCGTTTTTTATCCGCGCAGAATTGTACCACAGCTTTGGCGGCTTTGACGGCGATTATTTTGCGCACAACGAGGAGATAGACCTTTGTTGGCGCTTGAAACGGGCGGGGTACAGCATCTGGTGCATTCCACAATCGGTGGTTTGGCATTTAGGGGGCGGAACCTTGGAGTATGAAAATCCGCGCAAAGTGTTTCTCAATTTCCGGAACAGTTTGTATTCCCTCTTAAAAAACGAACCCTGGGGCAAGCTGCTTTGGCTGATCCCAGCCCGTTTTTTACTGGATGGTTTGGCCGGAGCAAGGTTTGCTGCCAAGGGACAATTCCGGGCCATTTGGGCAATTATTCGGGCACATTTTTCCTTTTACGGAAATTTCAACCGGATGCTCAGAAAACGCCGCGAAGGGATGCAAATCATTGAAAAACAAAAGATTAACCCAAAAAACGAAAAGGGGATTTACCCTGGAAGTATCATCATTGCGCACTACTTGAAGCGGGTAAAAGTGTTTAGCAAATTGTAAAAATGACCTAATGACAAATTACGACCTCATATACGAAGACGATCAAATCCTTGTCGTCACAAAACCCGCAGGTCTGCTCACCATTCCCGACCGGGCCGGCAACCAAAACAGCCTCGTGGCCGCCTTGCAAATCAAATACGGCAAGGTGTTCATCGTCCACCGACTTGATCGGGAAACGAGTGGGATACTCTGCTTTGCCCGCAACGAAGCCGCGCACCGACACCTTTCCTTGCAGATGGAACACCACACGGCGGACAAGTTCTACCTTGCCCTGCTTGACGGAGTCTTGCACCATGAAGAGGGCGAAATTGACAAGCCCATTGGTGAACACTACCACATCCCAGGCAAGATGGCTGTAAGTAGTTCTGGCAAACCTTCATTGACTTTTTATCGGGCCGTGGAGCGTTTTCAGCGTTTCACGCTCGTCGAAGCGCAGATCAAAACCGGTCGCACACACCAGATTCGGGTGCATTTCCAAAGCATTGGCTACCCCTTGGCTGTGGACGCGCTGTATGGCCGACGCGAGCAGTTTTTATTGTCGGAAGTAAAAGGCAAAAAATATAAATCGGGCAAATTCACGGAGGAAGAACGCCCGCTTATGGAACGCACTTCGCTCCACGCCGCGCGTTTGCGGCTTCAGCACCCAACCACAGGCGAAATCATGGAATTCATCTCGGAATTGCCAAAGGATTTTGCAGCCGTATTGAGCCAGTTGAGGAAATGGGGAATGTAGGAGTAGACAGTGTCAGGTTTACCCGCCGTAGCACGAATTGCGAAGGAGGGAAGCAGTAGGCATGGGCGTAGCCAAAACTCAAACCAAGCCGTAGCGAACAAATAACCAAATCCCCGAATCACCAATTCCCCAGTCACCACGCTATCTTCGCCCCCATCATGGCCGCAATACAGCAACAACGTATCATTTTTGGGCTGAAAGTCAAACAGTTCCGTCAGGAACGGGGTTGGAATTTTGAAGAATTGGGCCAACGCACCGGCATCTCGATTTCTTACCTGAACGAGATTGAAAAAGGGAAAAAGTACCCGCTTCTCGACTACCGAAAACGATTAGCGGAGGTATTGGAGGTACCCTACGATTTTCTGATTTCGCCCGAACTGACCAAGGAATTCGCACCGCTCGGCGAACTGTTGCACAGCAAATTCCTGAACGATCTTCCGCTCGACCTTTTTGGGATCGGGATGCAGCCTTTGGTAGAAATCATCGCCAGCGACCCCGCTAAAGTAAACGCGTTCATCTCGGCCTTGTTGGAAATTGCACGGGTGTATGCCCTCCGGGAGGAGCATTTTTACTTTGCTGCGCTGCGGGCCTATCAGGAATTGCGCGATAATTATTTTGAGGAAATCGAACAAGCAGCGAGCGATTTTGTGCTACAACACCAGCTGCCAAAAAACGGCGGCGTATCCCAGTCCATGCTGACCGGTATTCTGGAAAAACAATTCGGTTGCACGGTGATACCGGACGGACTGGACGCTCACGAGCCTTTGCGCTGGTTGCGATCCGTGTTCAACCCGCATTCGCGCCGCATCCTGCTCAACGGCCAACTCAATGAACGACAACATACCTACCAGCTAGCCAAGGAACTGGGATTCAACGTATTGGGATTGAATGAGCGCCCTTGGGCGTCCAATTTTTTGCGGGTCAATTCATTTGAAGAAGTGCTGAATAATTACAAAGCAGCCTATTTCGCCGTAGCAATTTTGGTCAACCGGGAATCATTCGTCGAGGATATCAGGCAGTTTTTTGCAAAAGACCGATGGGACGCGGGCGATTTGCCCCGTTTTATGGAAAAATACGAGGCCAGCCCGGAAGTCTTGTTCCAGCGTTTTAATGTGTTCACGAAGGACTTTGGGCTCGACAAGGTTTTTTTCCAGCGCATAGTACATGACCTTGACCGCGATGCTTTCGACATGGACAAGGAACTGCACCTCAACCGCCGGCACCAACCCCATGCCACTGGGCTTGGGGAACATTATTGCCGACGCTGGCTTTCTATTTCGCTGTTGCGAGATTTGCGGGAATCTCAACTTTCCGAAAGTTTGGTCCCGAAGAAATCGGAAAGTACAATCGCGGTGGGCATCCAACGCGCTTTATTTGTAGCCACCGGCGAAGAATATCTCTGCATCAGTGTAGCCAAGCCTGGCCACCCCACTCCAGGGCGCAATGTGAGCGTCACACTTGGGGTACTGCTCGACGACCATGCCAAACAGCGCATCCAATTCTGGGATGATCCCGCCATTCCACAACGAACCATAAACGTGACTTGCGAACGCTGCGCACTGAATGATTGCGCCGAACGGGTTGCGCCGCCAAAAATCGTATTGCGACGGGAAGAGCGAAAGCGGATGGAGGAAATGCTTCGGGTGCTAACCGGAGTTTGATTTTCAATGCGGAGTGAAAAAGCAAAAGTCCTGCTTTGATATTACTTCAGGAAGTTTTACCAAAAAAAGGCGCTGTCATGCTATCTTGACATCTATCGCGTTTATGCCCTTTTTGCCACGCTCCGTGTCAAAGGTAACCTTGTCCCCTTCACGGATATTATCAATGAGGCCGGAGACGTGCACAAAAAATTCTTCGTTAGAGGCATTATCCACAATAAAACCAAAGCCTTTAGCCTCATTGAAGAACTTGACGGTTCCTGAATACATAAGTAAAAATTTAATGATTGATAAAACTGGGTTCTTGACCCGGGCTAAAGATAGGGCTTTGGCCAAATTCGGCAGTGAAAAGATTGCTTTCAAGTATCAACAGATTCCCCGTTTATGACGTTTGGCGGGCTGTTCAACGGTGGCAACCTCATTTATTCCTCCAACTTTTGAACGGATTATCGAACCGGATGTGTACCTCAAAACGGTTTTCTTCGGATGTTATCTCGAGCGCACCGCCAATACGCGCAATGTGTTCTTGCAAAACATTTACGAAGCCGCTTCACCATTAGTATTGGCAAATATATCGGCAAAGCCAGATACATGAAAATGTAGTTTTTGCCTTTTTTCTACTGGGTCAGCACCAAGGTCGCTTTGTAGTCCTTCTGCGGAATCGGCGTTTGCTTTTTCGGTGGTTCTATTGCTTTGATTTTCAAAGTATAGGCACCAAATTTAGTCTCAGCTTGCCCGCCTCGACTCATGTCGCCAGTAGCAAGGCTGACTTGTTGAGTCCGGCCTCCACTCGTCAAAGAGAATACACAATCGGCGCGTCCCGCCCAAATGCACTGAACCCCTTCGGGGCATCGGCTATCGCCCACAACTGAATCAAAATGGATAATTCCAGACAGGTCATCAATGGTGACAATGCTTTCTCCCACGCCAATCGTGAAGTCTTCTCCAATTCTGACCTGGGGAGCAGGCGGTGGAGTCTCTGTAACCGTCAAAAGAATGCTATACTCCGCTGGCTTGATTTCTTTGTCCTTAAATTTCATAGGGGACACACCCAACACCCGCACCGTGTGACCTTTGAAGTCAGTGACATTGCTCGTGCCATTGGGCAGCGTAAACGGCAAGCTGATGGTTTGCGACTCGGTTGCTTTCGTCAAAATGAGCACCACATCGGCCTTGCCAGCTGTGATGCACTCTACGCCCCCTGGGCATCGGCTATCCGCCGCAATCTTTTCAAACTTGATCATAAAACCTTGACCGTCCGATGCTTCGCCGGTTTGCCCAACTTGAAGTGCAAAGGGCCGGTCGAGGTTGAACTTGACGGGCAATACTGCTGGTTTTGGACATCCAAGGCTAACCGTTAACATAGCAAGCGCGAGGAATGATAAAAGTAGATTTTTCATTGGTGAAGAAAAATGGTTTGGTGAACAGAAAAATGGTATAGAAGTCTTCCAGATTGGAGGCCTTGATTGTTTGCGGCGTACCCGAAACCCCCGAAACCTATTAGTTTTGCCCGGCGAAATTAACAACGCTTCTGAAACCCTTCTGCAAACTGACCACATTTCGCAATTTGTCAAATTGACCACCTGAGTCAAATTGACCACATTCAAATTTTCATGGAGCCAATTATTAAAGGTCTGCTCTCTGGGCTGGCCTACGGTTTGCTTATCGGACCGTTGTTTTTTATGAACATCCGTACCACCTTGACCCATGGCTTGCGGCAAGGGTTGTCGTTGGTAGCCGGGGCATTCACGAGCGATCTAACCATGGTATTGGCAAGTTGGTGGAGCGCTGGGCGATTGGCGGCCATTACCAGTGAAGACCTGTTTCAAAGTTGGTTTGGGTTGATATGCGGGTTGTTGCTATTTGGTTTCGGCCTTTCAGCAGCATGGCCGCGCAAGCATAGGTTTGACAAACATATAAATGAAACCCAACCCGTTGTCAAACGTCGCTACGCTTTTTTTCAAGGTTTTTCTATCAACATGACCAATCCCTCTAACTGGCTCTTTTGGCTGGGAGTAGCTACTGCTGCCAGGGCGGAAGCACCCAGTGGAGACGAGTATTACCTTCGATTTTTCATGGCTGCAGCCTTGATTGGTTTATTCAGTACCGACCTTGCAAAAGTTCTGTTGGCGCACCAAATTGGAAAGCGACTGAAACCTGGCGTGCCAGAAAAAATCGTGCGTTTTGCTGGATTTATCCTCATGGGCGTGAGCAGTTGGATACTTTTCCGCGTGGCGCAAAACGCTTTTTGAATGCAATCCGCCACTCAATTTATGTAAATTAGTCACGAATTTACACGAATAGGGAGATTAATCGGTAAAATTCCGTGTCATTCGTGTTCCATCCAACCAGTTACAAAAAAACTACAATTAGACATGGAGTCTCTGCGCGAGCAACTAATAATTTTGATCAGCACACCGCTTTATGTGGTCGTCATTTTGGCTGAAATGCTACTGAGCAACTACCGTCACACCAAATCGTACACGCTGCGAGACACCTTGACAAACCTTTACTTAATGTTGCTTAACAGCGGGGTTGATTTGGCGTTTCGACTTGTGTATCTTGTTATCTTCCAATGGTTTTGGGTACATCGGATGTTTGAATTCACCACCCCTTTCTGGTATTGGTTTTGGCTGGTGGTAGGCATGGATTTTCTGTATTATTGGCTACACAGGGTAGACCATTTTAGCCGTTTTTTCTGGGCAATCCATGTCACACACCACTCCTCTGACCAGTTCAACTTGACGGTAGGCTTTCGTTCCTCGGTGTTTCAGCCGCTCTATCGTTTTATTTACTTTATGCCACTCGCGGTAATGGGTTTCAAACCTTTGGACATAATTTTTATTTTTGCTGCTACCCAAATTTGGGGCATTCTCGTGCACACTGAATTCGTCCGTAAAATGGGCTGGCTCGAACATGTGCTCGTCACGCCCTCGCACCACCGTGTACACCACGCTTCTAATCCGCTTTATTTGGACAAAAATCTTGGAATGTTCTTGATTGTGTGGGATAAATGGTTTGGCACTTTCCAGCCTGAACTGCCCAACGAGGAATATGAACCCCTGCGCTACGGCCTTACAAAACCATTGGAAAAAAGGGATGCGCTGAACATCGTTTTCCACGAGTGGATCAATATATTCAAGGATTTATTCAGCAAAAAACCGCTGCGCTCCAAGTTCTGGTATGTCTTCGGACCACCCGGCTGGAGCCATGACGGCAGCACCATGACGAGTGAACAAATGCGAAAAAAAGAAAGAGAGGAAAAAAAGTAGGGAGTGCATACATCCAACAACTTTTGATTTTCATCGAATCCTAAGTTTCTCCCCATAAACGTACTTTACCTTCGGGCTATGAAACACTTCCTCCGAATTCTCTACGAAGGTGCAGCGCAGGCATGGCAACAGCTTTTGGCCAACAAACTCCGCTCCTTCCTTTCGCTGCTAGGCGTCACCATCGGCATTTTCTGCATCATCGGGGTAAAGAGCGCGGTCAACTCTCTGGAAGACAATATTCGAGGCTCGATGGCAAAACTCGGCAACGACGTGATTTACATCGAAAAATTCTCCTGGGGCGAAGATCCGGGCCAGAACTTTTGGAAATGGATGCGGCGGCCCAGCTTCACCTATCAGGAGTTTGAAACGCTCAAAGAGGAACTCGGACTAGCCGACAAAGTGGGCTTTTGGCAGTTTCTAGGTTCCAAAACGGTCAAATGGCAATCTTCAAGTGTGGAAAATGTTTTTTTTCTCGGGATTACGGAGGACTGCTACGAACTTTTCCACATCGAGTTTGACGGCGAAGGCCGTTATTTTTCTCCAAATGAATACCAAAGCGGTGCCGATGTCTGCATACTGGGCGCCGTTGTAGCAGAAGAACTTTTTGGCCCGGGCATTGACCCCTTAGACAAAGACGTCAATGTTGGCGGCCGCAAACTTCGCATTCTTGGTGTAACCAAAAAATCGGGGAAAGAAATACTCAAACCTTTCAATTTTGACAATGGTGTGTTGGTGAGCTACAACCTTGCAAGGCGCGGGTTTGGAGTGCGCAACAATGGCAGTGGGCGCGGGCCACAAACCAGCATTCAGGTAAAAGCCAAGCCGGGAGTAGATGTTGAGGAACTGAAAGACGAAATTACCGGTGTGCTACGGGGCGAACGCCGCATCAAGCCTAGAGAGGAAAGCAATTTCGCCCTCAATACCTTGTCCATCATCAGCGGTCTTTTTGACAAGCTGTTTGGCACCATGAACATAGCGGGGATGTTTATCGGAGGCTTCGCACTTTTGGTGGGGATGTTTTCGGTCGCGAACATCATGTTTGTGTCCGTACGCGAACGGACCAACATCATCGGCATTAAAATGGCGCTCGGAGCTAAACGTTGGTTCATCCTCCTCGAAATCCTCATCGAAGCCGTGGTGCTTTGCATTTTCGGCGGGTTGTTGGGCTTGCTCCTAATCTGGATTGTGACGGCAGTCATCTCCGTCGCCATTGACTTCGACATTCACCTCTCTATAAACAACGCGGTCTGGGGTATCCTAACCTCTGTAGCAGTTGGGGTTATCTCTGGCCTAATCCCTGCTTCCCAGGCTAGCCGCATGGATCCGGTGGAAGCAATTAGAAAGTGATGGAGATTTACATCCTCAAATCTTCCACCCGCACGCCTTTAAAAAGATTCGTGTCAAACATATAATGCGAGGCTGGTATGACCTTGTTGGCAGAAAGCCGGGTAATATTGAATGTATACCGCGAACCGTCTTTGGCAAAAGCTTTGACGCTTTGAATCGTCCCCGCCTTCTCGTCAATGGCCACGCGAAGTTTTGAATACTCGGAGTTACGGTCCTTCGGTTTGAACTCGATCTGTGTGAGCACCTTGCCGCCCTCGGTTGTTTTGTCGGTAATAGTGTAAAGGAAATCGCCTTTTTGGTAGCGCCCCAACAGTTCTTTGGGCGTAAAGAAGGCGTTGGCATCATTCGGATCGGCCGTGTTGATTTGCAGCTCATTGGCTTTTTTCTGGTAGACCCAGGTAGTGATGCCGTCACTTACGATGATTTGGTCACTCATATCTAGCCGAAATTTTTTGCCTTCCTGAGAAATGGTACCTTTCTGTGCGTCTTTAGCCTGGCCCGGCACCTCAATGGTCAGCGAAAAAGCGGCCTCTACGGTTTTGTAGGCATCGTACTTCTTGCGGATTTTGTCGAGCACCTTTTTGGCCTCTGGGTCATTTTTTTCGGGCGCTGCTGTGGTTTGCGCCATTAAACATTGGGTCGAAAACAGGGCAAGGAGAGCAAAAATCAGTCTGTTCATTTTGATAGGTGTGTGGTGTGTAGGAATTCGGCTTTTAGAATTTGTCCCACAAACGCGACATCGCGCTTGGAGTTGCGCAATGAAGGGTTAAAGATTTCAAAACCCTTTGACTTGGAGAATCAAAATTTGCCTGAATTGACAAAAATTTGCCGCCACTAAGCTTTAAACTTTCTGGAAATACACCACTAAAAACATCTATTTTGCGCGCAAAATCAACCAGTTTATGCGCCTTTCCAACTTCATCGCCATCGCTTTTTTGCTCTCCCCTGTCCTTTCCAACGCCCAAAGCCTTCCAGCCGAACGCAGAAGCGATTGGCCGTCGGCAGGCCGACCAACCCCTATTCCAGATTACAACACGGTGCTCAACATCCTCGACTTTGGAGGTTTGGGCGACAGTACTACCCTCAACGAAATCCCATTCCAACAAGCCGTTGCAGCCTTGGAAGCTCAGCCCGGAGTGATTTATTTCCCAGCAGGCAAATACCTCTTTCACAACCCCATCCGCCTACGCGACAGCCTCATTGTACGAGGCGACGGGGCAATACTTACCCAGTTTTATTTTGATCTCGGAAGCGTACAGCAAAACTGCATCCTATCGAGAGGAACCATCGAACACGATAGCAGCGCCATTTTTCTCACACAAAGTGCAATACGAGGCGACACGGTGCTCTATGCGGAAACAGATTTGAACCCGGGTGATTTCGTGCGCCTGCAATTCGACGACAGCCTCCTCATTTATTCGGTCTGGGCACTTGGTTCGGCAGGGCAACTGTTGGATGTACTGACCACCATGCCCGACAAAATAAAGGTGAACCACCCGCTCCGAGTGGACATGGATTGGACGCTCCATCCTAGGCTGCGCAAGATTGACCCCGTGCAGGATGCTGGACTGGAATGTCTGAAAATCAAGCGTTTAGACGCAAATGTTCCGTTCGGCTCCAATATACTTTTCGAGTACTCCCGGCGATGTTGGTTGGTAGGCGTAGAAAGCGAGGTTTGTAATTTTGCACATTTTACCTTAGGCAGCAGCACCCATTGCGAAGTGTACGGATGCCATGTCCGCGACGCTTTCGCTTATGGCGGCGGCGGCCAAGGATACGGTCTCTCGCTCGAATTCACGTCAAGCGACAACCGTATCCAAAACAACATTTTCCAACATCTTCGCCACTCTATGCTCCTCCAAAGCGGTGCGAATGGCAATGTATTGGGCTATAATTTTTCTACCGATCCATATTGGGAAGAGTTTCCCAATGATGCTGCCGGCGAAATGGTGCTGCACGGCAATTACCCTTCCCACAATCTTTTTGAGGGCAATATTTGCGAGAACATCCGGCCTGATGGATCCCATGGAAACAACGGCCCATTCAACACCCTGTTCCGAAACCGTACCACGGGTTATGGCCTGATCACCACCTCCCCCGAATACCAATATTCCCTCAATGTTTTAGGCAACGAAATGGTGCCAGGCGGTTTATTCCAGGGGCTTTATATCGTAAGTGGCACCGATCATTTCGAACAAGGCAACAGCCAGGGCGGCAACATCATCCCTTCTGGAACATCTGCACCTGAAGACACCTCGCTCTATTTCAAGCAGTTGCCCTCATTTTTGTCAAGCACGAATTTCCTCATCGGGCCTCCATCTGCGTTCAATACCGCCAGTTTGCCCGCCAAAGACAGGTTCTTTTCAGGCAACATAAAAACCGACTGCGATGCCCGTTCTGGTCTGATGGTGGACAACTTTGAGCCTAAAATCTCCGCATTCCAATTCGGTGTTTACCCCAATCCTGCTTCTGTGGATTTTTCTGTTGTGCTGAATATATCGGGCAAAGTGGAAGTATTTGACCTTTCCGGAAAATCTTGGTTTTCTGCATCAAAAGAAGCAGGAACGATACGAATTGACTGTAGGCATTGGCCATCAGGTTTGTATATGGTACGCGCAAAAAGTGCTGGGAAAATGGCAACGAAACTTGTGTTAAAAATGCCGTAGAAGTAATGATAGAGTCGGGGTTAAAATCAAACAAGCTCCGCCGTACCTTAGCGCCGCCGCCGAGCCTCGCCACGCTTTAGGCTTGAGCGTTTTTTTGATTGCCTAACCATTTCAAAGTAAATTTATGCAAGAATTAGGACACAAAAACCCCAACGCCAATCTTCAAGAACTCGGACTTAAAAACTGGAAAACGGCTTACTGGAACCTCTCCCCAGAAGAATTGGTGGAGCATACCATTTCAAAAGGCATGGGCCAATTGGCCGACTCGGGAGCCTTGGTTATCTATACCGGCGAATTCACGGGCCGTTCTCCTGAAGACCGCTTTATCGTGAAAGACAGCATAACGGCCAATAAAGTAAACTGGGGGAAAGTGAACCTGGCCTTCGAATCCAAAAAATTCGATGCGCTGTGGCGCAAGGTTTGCAGCTATATGCGGAAAAAGGACGTGTATGTACGCGACGTGGAAGCCAATGCAAGTGCAAACCCCGATTACCGGCTCCGTGCACGCATCGTGACAGAGTATCCTTGGAGCAATCAATTCGCCAGCAATATGTTCCTTCGGCCTGACCATCAGGAATTAGAACATTTTGATCCGCGTTGGACAGTGCTCTGCGTCCCCGGCTTCAAAGCCGACCCGGCAGTGGATGGCACACGTCAACACAATTTTGCCATTGTAAATGTAAAAAAACGTCGCCTGCTCATCGGCGGTACGGGCTATACGGGCGAAATTAAAAAGGGCATTTTCTCCGTTATCAACTTTGTGCTGCCCACGCGCACCAAAGACGCATTGCCCATGCACTGCTCTGCCAATGTGGGCCACGATGGCGACATTGCCTTGTTCTTTGGCCTTTCCGGCACCGGAAAAACCACCCTGAGTGCCGATCCAAACCGTCCGCTCATCGGCGATGACGAGCATGCCTGGGGCACTGGCGAGGTGTTCAACTTTGAGGGTGGCTGCTACGCCAAAACCATTGACCTGACCGCTGAAAAAGAACCCGATATCTACCGCGCCATTCGCCATGGCGCAATTTTAGAAAATATCAAATTCTTTCCAGGTACACGCACGGTTGACTACGCAGACCGAAGCATCACGGAGAACACCCGTGTTTCCTACCCCATCCACCACATCGAAAATGCCGTAAGCCCCAGCCGTGCTGCGGGCGACCCAAAAAATATTTTCTTCCTCACTTGCGACGCTTATGGCATACTTCCGCCCATTTCACAGCTTTCGGCAGAGCAGGCCATGTATTATTTCATAAGTGGCTATACGGCTCGCGTCGCCGGAACGGAAGTGGGCGTAAAAGAGCCAAAATCAACCTTTTCTGCTTGTTTTGGAGCGCCTTTTTTGCCTTTGCACCCTGCCAGTTATGCAGACCTTTTGGGCAAAAAACTCCGTAAGAGCAAGGCCAAAGTTTGGCTCATCAACACAGGCTGGGTTGGTGGCCCTTATGGGGTAGGCAGTCGCATCAAACTTCCCTACACCCGAGCCATGATCACGGCTGCACTCAATGGCGGTTTGGACAACGTAGCCTTTGAAAAACACCCAATATTTGGCATGGAAATTCCGACTTCTTGCCCAGGTGTCCCCAGTGACATTTTAAACCCACGAAACACTTGGTCCGACAAAGCGGAATATGACGCAAAAGCCAAATCGCTGGCAAAAGAGTTTGTCCAGAACTTTGAAAAGTACACAGATCAAGCCAGCGCTGAGATCGTGGCGGCCGGACCGAAGGTTTGACGGAGACATTGTTTTTAGAACACCGATTTAACTGGCACCGCCGATACCAACGAATTAAGGAACGAGTGAATCGGTGTTCTATAATCTGTGTGCTTTGTTCTCCTAAACATCTCTTCTATGAAAATCATCCTTGGCGTCTCCGGTTCCATTGCAGCATATAAATCGGCTTTCCTCACCCGTTTGTTGGTGAAGCAGGGGGTCGAGGTGCAAGTGTTGATGACAGAATCGGCCAAGGCATTCATAGCCCCCCTGACACTTGCCACCCTCTCCAAACGCTCCGTTCTTTCAGAAATAGTGTCTGAATCAAGTTGGAACAACCACGTTGAACTCGGACTTTGGGCGGATGCCATGCTCATTGCCCCGGCCAGTGCCAACACCTTAGCCAAACTTGCCCATGGCCTGTGCGACCATATTTTGAGCGCAGTGTACCTCTCCGCCCGATGCCCGGTATTTGTAGCCCCAGCCATGGACGTGGACATGTGGCACCACCCAGCTACTCAAGCCAACATCCGACGATTGCAGGAACATGGGGTGCAAGTTATCCCAGTCGGCCACGGCGAGTTGGCCAGTGGCCTTGTAGGCGATGGACGGATGGCCGAACCAGAAGAGATTGTGGCGTTTCTAGAGACCTATTTTTCCCAAACAAAAGCACTGGCAGGCAAAAAAGCACTGGTAACGGCCGGCCCTACCTTCGAGCCGCTTGACCCTGTGCGATTTTTAGGGAATCATTCAACCGGGAAAATGGGTATTGCGCTCGCCGAAACATTGGCACAACAAGGCGCCGAAGTAAGCTTGGTACTGGGACCCACAGATTTGAAACCCGCCAATCAAGCCATTAAGATCGTTTCCGTCCTGTCTGCAAAGGAAATGTACGATGCCTGTGAAGCCATTTTTTCAAAAATGGACATTATAGTTCTGGCCGCTGCAGTCGCAGATTACCGACCTAAAGCGTTTTCGGAGACCAAAATAAAAAAGAAGGAAGGTGATTTTGTGCTCGAATTGGTCAAAACAATAGACATCGCGGCCACCCTTGGAAAGACCAAAATGCCCCACCAAACATTGGTGGGCTTTGCACTGGAAACCAATGATGAAACCTCCAATGCCCTGCAAAAACTAGAGAAGAAAAATTTCGATTTTATCGTGCTCAATTCGATGCGCGACCGCGGGGCTGGCTTTGGTTACGATACCAACAAGATCACCATTTTACAGCGCGACGGATCACGCACTGATTTCCCCTTGAAAAGCAAAACTGAAGTGGCACGCGATATTGTCGCAGAAATTTGCAAAGCAGCCAACCCGAGACAGGCATAATGCGTCAGGGTCTTGCAATCTTGCAAACCCCTCCACGCTCCAGCAGAAATATCAAACTTTATGATTAAGAGAATCGCTTTTTTTTTCGCACTTTCCATTTGTTCTTCAGCGCTTTACGCACAAAGTGAACTCAACGCCAGCGTACGCGTAAGTACCCCGCAACTCCAGCGCAATGACCGCAAGGTATTTGACCAATTGGAGGTTTCACTCAAAGATTTTTTGAACAACACCAAGTGGACCAGCGACAATTTTGAACAAGAGGAGCGCATCAAGTGCAATTTCATCCTCACGATTTCTAAAGAATTGGACGGCAACGTTTTTGAAGCAGAATTGGCTGTGCAAGCCACGCGCCCGGTGTATGGCAGTGGTTACGACACCCCGTTGCTTTCACACCTTGATAAAGATGTGATTTTCACCTACGAGCAAAACCAGCCGATTGAGTTTTTGCGCGACAACCCTGACAATCAAAACCTTACATCGCTACTGGCCTTTTATGTGTATATAATTTTGAGCATGGATTATGATTCGTTCTCTCAATACGGCGGAGAGGCGCATCTGCTCACAGCGGAGAAAATCGTGACCAATATCCAGAACTCCAGCACCAATTCCTCCCCAGGCTGGCGTCCTAATGACGGTGGCAAAAACCGCAACCGATATTGGATCATGGAAAACTTGCTCAATCCGCGTATGAGACCCTTCCGCAATGCGATTTACACCTACCACCGCAAAGGCTTGGACATGTTCACCACCAACGCTGACCAAGGGAAAGCAGCCATTTTGCTCGCGCTGGAAGACATTGACAAAGTAAGTGCTGCTTATTTCAATTCGATGATCATCCAGATGTTTTCATACTCCAAAAAAGACGAACTTGTGGAAATGTGGAAAATAGCGCCCAGGGCACAAAAAGACCGGGTGATCCAAATCATGTCAAAAATTGATCCGGCCAATACGCAACGCTACCGGGAAATCGGAAGTTGAGTTTTGCGTATTTCGCACTAAAAAAACGCCCTGAGGATTAAAATCCTCAGGGCGTTTTGCATATCCGTTGCACTGAAAGGCAATTATTCCGTTTCTTCCACATACCGCCATTGAATTTCATCTTGCAGAAATTCGTGCGCAGCAATGATGGCGGTGTTTGGGAGCCGCTCGTAGAACTTGGATATCTCGATCTGCTCCTTGTTTTCCTGCACCTCTTCGATGGTGTCGGTATGTACCGCGAACTCTTCGAGCTTGCGCTGAATTTCCCATTTCAGATCGCTGGAAATCTGGCGGGCACGCTTGCTGATGATCACGAGACTCTCGTAGATATTGCCGGTTTTGTTCACCAGTTCAAGCACGTCACGAGGCTGTACGTTAGCGTCGAGGCCCTGGGCCTTGGTTTTGATATCGCTCATTTTATAGTGGTTGAGGGTGGTGAGTAGAGCGTGGCGGGTGATACCCAAAACGCTCAACTTTTAACCCAATTCAAGTATTTTTCAATTTTTTCTTAACGGACTTTTGGGCTTGTTCTGCTTCATCAAGGGTTTGTTTGATTTCTTTAGAATATTTGCCCGAGGGGTATTTCTGTAAAAAATCGTTGCAACGGGTGGCAGATTCACCGTATCGTTCTTCCTTTCTCTCTACGATCGAATTTTCAGCCAAAAGGAAGCTGCCTTTGGCAATCAGATAACGAACACGTTCCACATCAGGGCTTTCGGGATAATCGCGCAGTAGGTTGTCGAAGGAAATAACCGAAGATTGGTACTGTCGAAGGTCGTAATAAAGCTGGCCCTCTGCGAAAGCTTTTTGTTCGAGCTTGCGGCGAAGTTCGTCTATCAATTGGTTGCACTGGGCCACTTTTTCAGAAGAAGGGAAAAGGTTGACAAAAATCTGAAATTCTTCGATGGCCGACTCAGAAGCCTTTTGATCCAAACGGAACGAAGGCGAAAGTTGGTAGTTGGAATAGGCCGCCATGAAGGCGGCTTCTTCTCTAAGCGGAGAATTCGTAAATGTGTTTGAGAAATTTTTAAAATAGAACGCTGCCAGCAGGTATTGTTTGGTTTTATAGTGGCATTGGGCGTATTCGTAAAAGGCTTTTTCAGCCCGTGCATCACCCCGTAAGGTATTGATTACCAATTCAAAGAGGGTCAGGGCACGCTGGTAATTTTTCTTTTCGTAATAATCGAACGCTTTCGTGAGTATCAGTTCGGCGTTGCCGCTCGTGCGGGCTCGCTCAAAGCTGCTTTTACAGGAGCTTGCCAAAAAAATAAGGGCAAATAGAAGTGGCCAGCCAGACATTTTTCTCATAGGGGCGCAAAGGTAAGAATTTATTGGGAAAATGGACTTAAAAGGTCAAATTTTTGACTGTTAAACGGATTCGTTCAGGTGATATCATAACGAAGCGGGTTGCCCCATCGCGGCCTTCGGCTAAAAAATGTTTTTGAACAAACACGAACGCTGTGCCGTTGTTGTTAAAAATCATTTTGCAACTCGAAACATTCCTCGTTCCCCCTGTTACCTTTGCGCTTGATTTTCCAAAAAACTAACCGTTGCCGAATTTTATCCGTGGAAAACGGATTGCAAATCATGTAAATCTTATCCAGAACAATATGGCAATCAGCGAACAAACCGCACTCAAATACTCACTCGAAGAGCATTTTCAATCCAAAATCGACGCAGACATTCGCATCGAGCCCAAAGATTGGATGCCTGATTCATACCGCAAAACTTTGCTTCGTCAAATCAGCCAACATGCTCATTCCGAAATAGTTGGGATGCTTCCTGAAGGCGTTTGGATCACCCGTGCGCCCTCCTTGAAGCGCAAACAAATCCTGCTCGCCAAAGTACAGGACGAAGCGGGGCACGGCCTCTACCTCTATGCTGCCGCCGAAACCCTCGGTATGGACCGCGACGAGATGTATGAAGAACTCCATTCAGGCAAAGCAAAATATTCTTCCATTTTCAATTATCCTTCCAGCTCTTGGGCGGATGTGGGCGCCATTGGCTGGCTGGTGGACGGTGCAGCGATTTTAAACCAAATACCTATTTGTCGCTGCTCTTATGGTCCTTATGCGCGTGCAATGGTTCGGGTATGTAAAGAGGAGAGTTTCCACCAACGGCAAGGTTTCGAGGTGCTGCTCACCTTGGCCAACGGCTCGTCGGAGCAGCGTGCAATGGCACAGGACGCCATCAATCGTTGGTACTGGCCCTCTGTGATGATGTTCGGCCCCTCAGACGGAGAATCCACCCACAGCGAACAAAGTATGCGTTGGAAAATCAAGCGTTTCAGCAACGACGAATTGCGCCAGCGTTTTGTTGACATGGTAGTGGAACAAATAAAAGTATTGGGCCTAGAACATCCCGATGCTGATTTGAAATGGAATGCCGAGCGCGGCCACTACGATTTCGGCCCCATTGACTGGGACGAGTTCTGGAATGTGGTGAAAGGCAACGGCCCTTGCAACCGCGAACGCTTGGAAACCCGCCGCAAAGCATGGGAAGAAGGTGCTTGGGTGCGTGAGGCTGCGGTGGCCTACGCCGAAAAAAAACGCCTGCGAACAGAATCCACAGAAAAAATAGCCTCTTTAGCCGCATAAAAACTGCGCACGGCCCTCTTCTTTGCCAATTGACCTGCCTTCGCAAAGGCTGCGGCGGGTAACCAGATAAAACGCCTACTAAAATGTCCCTCCAGCAAGCCCCTATTTTTGTAGCCTATTCCGAAATACATGGCAAAGGCGTTTTTGCTGGCCGAGACATCGAGGAAGGGGAAGTCCTTGAAATTTGCCCCATCATTTTGTTCCCCAAAGAAGAACTGGCTGATGTGCGCAAAACGGTGCTGGACGACTATTATTTTGATTGGGGCGAGCGAGGAGAATGGTTTGCATTTTGCCTCGGCTTTGGCTCGCTATACAACCACTCCTACGATCCAAATGCCGAATATGGCATGGATTTTGAAGCACAAACCATTGATTTCTACTGCATTAAGCCAATTTCAGCTGGAACGGAAATTCTCATCAACTATAACGGAGATGCAAACAACCACGAAAAAGTGTGGTTTGAAAAATAATGATTGAGCATTTGACCCCTAGCCGAAAAGCCAAAATACAATGAGATTAACCCAACTTTACCGAGAATTTTTTGAGAGTGAAAAATCGGGCGGGATCATCCTGATTGTCTGCACCCTGGTCTCTCTGGCATTGGCCAATTCCGCTTTTGCGGAGCAATATTTCCATCTTTGGCACTACGACATTGCAGGGCGACCCTTGGAATTCTGGATTAACGATGGCTTGATGGCTATTTTTTTCCTGCTCATTGGACTTGAAATCGAACGGGAGGTATACATCGGTGAACTGTCCAATATAAAAAACGCCCTGCTCCCGATGGCTGCTGCATTGGGTGGGGCAATCGTGCCAGCTTTAATTCATTTTGGGTTCAACCACGGGACGCCTTTTCAAAACGGTTTTGGGATTCCAATGGCTACTGATATTGCCTTTTCGCTTGGTATCCTGTCCCTTTTGGGTTCGCGTGTGCCCAATGCATTAAAGATATTTTTGACCGCACTGGCTATCATAGATGATTTGTTGGCCATTATTATCATCGCACTGTTTTATTCTAAGGGGTTTTCACTGGGGTATTTTGGACTGGCCATGTTGACTTTCGGGTCATTGCTTGCATTCAACAGGCTCAAGGTGACCAACTTGTGGATCTATTTATCATTGGGTGGATTAATGTGGTATTTTATGCTACAATCGGGCATACATGCTACCATCACAGGTGTTTTGCTTGCCTTTGCCATTCCTTTTGGGAAAGGAGACAAATTGTCACCTTCCTACAAATTGCAGCACAACCTGCATATTCCCGTGGCGTTTGTAATCTTACCATTGTTCGCATTGGCCAATACAGGAATACGAGTCCCTTTTGACTGGGTCGAAGGTTTGGTTTCCAAAAACAGTCTGGGCATTGCTGCGGGTTTGATTATAGGAAAGCCTTTAGGAATCTTGTGCTTCTCACTGATTGCAGTAGTCACAGGGATATGTACTTTGCCGCCAGGTATTCGGAAGCAGCATCTATTGGGTGTTGGCTTTTTAGCGGGAATTGGCTTTACCATGTCCATTTTCATCAGCCTGCTTGCATTTGAGGATGTCGCTGTGATTGTTCATTCTAAGATTGCAATCCTCGCAGCCTCATTGATTGGAGGAGCTATTGGATTTCTGATTTTGAAAGTTACCCTGCCGAAAACTAGCACTATTGACCACCACGATTGAATATTCAATATCAAATACCAAATTTCTAACCTTCAACCAAGTTCATGAATAATCAACCATTAGAAGAACCTTCCTACCAATCCGCCTGGACCGAACTTCAAAAAATCGTAAATGATCTGCAAGGCGGCTCCGTAACTATTGACGAACTCAGTGCAAAAATTGACCGCGCCGCAGAGCTCGTACGGTTTTGCCGTGAACGACTTCGCTCAACGGAAGATGCCGTGGGGAGATTGGGGCAATAGCAACCAGCCCCAAAAAAGTCAGTGAGCCCCTCAACTTACAGCAGACTGTTGTTTGCCAGTGCGTCCGCCGAAAAAAAATTTGCCAGGCTTGTGGGCTAGGAACGGTGTCAAAATAACTTTCCAATTTCAGGCCAATTATTTTGGCGTTAGTCAACTATCTTTTGAGGCGAATAGTGGGGCTATTTAACGAAAAAGATAGGATGGATGGCGGCAAAAGAATGGTTGACCTAAAATGACTAAGTTATTGGTGCCGCGTTCCTAACGGGCGCGGTTGGGCAAGCAGATCAATTAAAAAGAACGCGCCAGTTCGCAGAAAAACCGACTGCAAAACCCTCACCCAAGTCATCGAAGACCTGCTCCGGGGCTTCACCCTCGAAGCAATCCAGCCCACGGTACTGCGGGAAACGGTTGGCCAACGGCCCTTCCAGATTAAAGCCGACCGCAAACAATCGGGCATTAGGCCGATGGGAATATTGTGGTAATGAATGAGGCGTTGGCGGCATAAAAAACAAATTGTTTGTTACCTTTGCAGAGCAATATTTCAAACACAAAAAAAGCATCGCTGGGACTAAACCAAACGATGCTTAAATGAAGTAGGCAGGGGGTGTATAATGGCCCCTCATTCGAGGTGGAAACGCATTAAGTCTGCCTGCCTTTTTATCTTTAAGTTGTCAAACTCGGTACAAAGATAAGGATATTTTACAAGTTTTACAAAATGACCAAAAAAATGAAAAATGAAAGATTCAAATGCCACTTACCCTAAAATAATTGGGCAGCGTTTTTTTGTACAACGTTTTTTGGAGCTTCTCCATCGTAAAACAATCGATTCGCATCGGCTTCGTGTCCTAAACCCTTTGTCGTCAATTGAAGAAACGCTACATGTCTATGAGGGTCTGAAATCAGGCACGGTTAAAAATGAGGACACCCTCTTGGCTAGTGTGAAAGAATGTGCTGACCTGTTAAAGAAAGATGACGTACTAATTTACGATTCGATTGAAAAGAAGTATGTACTTGACGAAGCATTAGGAAAAGTCAAAAAGGATAATTTGTTGGAATCCTATTTGGATATCCGCTATGTTTTAAATTCTATTTTGAAGGAGAACACAGATTATTGCAATCTTTTGTTCAATAAGATAAAGAATTGCTTATTCCAAGGCTTAGATTCGGACCCTTACCCTCAACTCGAAAAGTTAGATAATTTGACGGGCGATTTGGTAACAGAGCTAATTCGCTTAGGCTTTTCTAAGAGCTATTTGTTTTCATACATAAGAAGCATGCCATCAGAGTTGTCAACGGAAAAGTTCGAAGCATTTTTCTTGGGTATCATGGACATGCCTAATTGGCAAAGAAAAAAGTATCTGGTA
>Ga0105044_10003511_pt1 | contig 21544 bp, 23 predicted proteins | sample MAT01_FD_78092 | JGI IMG/M metagenome (GOLD analysis project Ga0105044, IMG submission 78092) | Freshwater microbial communities from Lake Fryxell liftoff mats and glacier meltwater in Antarctica - MAT-01 | ecosystem: Environmental > Aquatic > Freshwater > Ice > Liftoff microbial mat | place...
CGGGAGCGCATGGCATTTTGAGAAAACCTGCGGCCTCGCTTCCGCCGACCTACCCGTCACGACTTGCTATCAAATCTGCGCCTCTGCCGACGTATCAGGATATCCTTCACGTCCTGCCTTGGTAAATCGCTGGTTCTACAATCGCCTCATGGCCATGATTCCCCTTTTGCCGCCGCCGCTACGATTGCCTTACTACCACGCCATTCGCTTCGATGACGTCTTTTGCGTCGGACCCTATCCGATGATTTTTTCAGGCCTGTTGGCGAAGGGGGAAGTGAATCCAGCACTTCGGCGTCGTCAAAAAAGCATCGAAAATGCCGACGTCATCATGAAAACGCTAAAGGCCGATACTCTATGAGCCTTGCTGCTGATTTTCGTCGAGTGGTGCGAAGGGTTCTCACACAGATCGGGCGAGCCGCGATGCCATTTGCGGCGATCAGGGAATCTCATCCTCCGGTAGATATTCCCCTCCATATGCTCGTCTCGAAGCGCACTGCGGGCATGGGTGTTCTTGCTGTTCAGTCGTTCGAACACTTCAGCGGTCGCAGTTGGAAAGTGATCATGCATGATGACGGTACCGTCACCGATGCACAACGCGCTTGGATTGCGCAGCAACTTCCCACCTCGCGTTTCGTTACGCGACTGGAGGCCGACACCCGGGCTACAGAGCACTTGAAGTCCGTCTCGTTGGCCTTGCGCGGGGAGCACAATTTTCTCATGAAAATTTTCGACCCTCTCTTAATATCAGGAACATCTGCATGGGTATGTTTAGATGCTGATGTTTTCTTTTTTGGCCACGCTGCGGAAATAGCGCAGTGGGCAGATAGGCCGGAGACCTTTCGTTTCATGGAAGACACTAAAGAGTCCTACGCGATGTCGCGTGTGACCTTGGAGGAAACCCTCGGCTGTAAACCTGCTTGTAAACTTAACGCCGGACTTTGCCTCATTCCACCGCAAGCCTTGAGTCTTTCGGCGTGTGAAGAAACGCTCGCCGCCCTAGTTCACCTAGCCGCACACCCGATGTTCTTCGACCAAACCCTACTCGCATTAGCCGCTAAGGACGGGGTGGGCCTTCCGCCGACTTATCAGATCACTTGGGACTTGTGGCGACGACGCGATACCGTGTGCCGCCATTATGTCGGCGCTTCTAAGGACGACCTGCTCTACATCGAAGGTGTGCCGACGTTGTTTTGGAAAATGACTTTGCCCGCTCTCTGGCGTCGGCTTAAATCTTAGGAAACTCTCATGGCATACTTGCGTCGTTCGATTCTTCGTCCCTTGCACCCAACTTTTTGGGGTAAGACATTTCTCCACCTGATAACCCCCGGCGGCTTTGGTTACGTGCGCCGATTGCGCGCGCTGCGCGACGTCAATTATGTCCACGAGCGCGACAAGCCCGCCGTGCGGCACAAGCACCATGGCGGCGGGGGCTGGAAAAATGAAAAGGATGGCGATGTGCTGCGCCGGGACTATGCGAGCTATGAGGAGTATGTCGCCCATCAGAAGCTGAAGCTCGACGAAATGGTCAAGATGAAGGGTGGTTTTAGTAATCGCGACATCGTCGAATTTCGTGTGAAGTTTTTTTTGCGGTTTCACCACCTTTGCCACCTCCTCCCGCGCGATGCGAAGATTCTTTGCTGCGGCGCGCGGCAAGGCACGGAAGTTGAGGTTTTGCGAGACTTAGGGTTTCACAACGCCTACGGCATTGACCTGAATCCTGGCTCGGGCAATCCCCATGTACGCGAAGGCGATTTTATGAAATTGGCGGAGGCCACGGATTCTCTGGATCTCCTTTACACGAATTGTGTGGACCACTCTTTCGACCTCGATGCCATGTTCACCGAACATGCGCGGGTCCTGAAGCCGCAGGGATTTCTGCTCTACGACATGGGCGTGAATATGGAGGAAGGCAAAGGTGGTCCGTTCGAAGCTGTCGCATGGGATCGCACAGAAGACCTCGTCACGAAGCTACTGGGCCGTTTTCGTAAGCTAGTCCGTGCAGAGCGCGAAGACCACTTCGGCGGTGAGTGGTTGTGGGTGCTCTTTCAGTCGAAGATTTGACGGAGCACACACAGATCGTTGGGATTGTCCTCGCGCGGGATGAGGATATTTTTCTCGAACGTGCGGTACGAAACGCGGCAGGTTTCTGCGATCATTGGATTTTCTTAGACCACAAATCTCAAGATGCCACGCGAGACATTTTTCAACGCCTCGCTGACGAACTTCCAAGCGCGGAATTTCATGCCTTGCAGCACCCGGACGAATCCCACGATTTCTTGAAGTCCTACGCCGGGCGCGCGACGTGGATCTTTGGGTTGGATGGAGATGAGATCTACGATCCGATGGGACTTGCCCGGCTTCGTGAGCGAATCTTAGGTGGAGAATTTCGTGACGCATGGATGATTTTGGGAAATGTCGTCCACGTCACTTCGCTTGCAGCTGGCCATGCCCACGGTCATAGAACACCGCCCTGCCGTAGCATGACAAAGCTCTATCACTTTGGTGCGATTGCAGGGTGGGATGGATATTGTCCGGAACGACTCCACGGCGGAGAGCCCAGATTTCGTCCGGGGTTTTCAGCCGACGCGAGATGTTCGCTTTACGAAAGTGTGCCGTGGGACGCCGCCGACTTTCGCTGTCTCCATATGTGCTTTTTGCCGCGAAGTTCACGCGATAAGCAAGCTACTCCCCGGGCCAACCTCATGGAAACCCAAGGCGTTTCGCGGTGGGATACCCTCCTGCGCTTTCTAGGCTGGCGCAAACGTGGCCGAGGCTGGAAGAACGAACGGTACCGCCGGGGGCCCGAAGTGGTGATTTCAACGCAGGCTTTTGGCTTATGATTTTTTCTCGACCCATTGCGCGTGTGGCTTTCAACATGCGCTGGAAACGTGGCCCGTATGGCGGAGGGAATCAGTGGCTTGGCCAAGTCGCTCCTTACCTCCAGCGCTGTAGATACGGCACGACATGCAACCTCGAATCGAAGCCCGACTGTGTGCTTGGAACCCATGCTGGCCTCGGTGGAAACTTGTCGTTTTCGTATGAGGACGTTCTCCGAGCCAAGGAAACACATTCCAGCCTACGTTGCATCCAACGCATCAATGACAACGACATCCGCAAAGGCACCGGCGCAATGGATGCCCACCTCGCGGATTGCAACCGCGCAGCAGATCATACCGTCTTTGTTTCGGCATGGTTGCGAGATTACCATGCCGCGCGGTGGTTTGATTCATCCCGCCCGCACAGTGTCATTCACAATGGCGCGGACCCGGCGGCCTTTCATCCGATCGGTGGCGCGCGCTGGACTCCCGGCACGCCGCTGCGCTTGGTCACGCACCATTGGTCGGATAATTGGGCCAAAGGTTTTGCAACCTATCAGGCGATTGATGCAGCGATTGCGGACGGGCAATTGCGGGACGTGGAACTGTGGATTATAGGGCGCTGGCCAGCCGACATCCAGTGGCGGGCGGCACGGACTTTCGAACCCTGTGCTGGCAGAAACCTCGCGGCATTGCTGAGGCAATGTCATGTTGCGGTCTCTGCTTCGCGCCACGAACCCGGTGCGATGCATCCCGCTGAAGCGATGCAATGTGGACTTCCGCTGCTCTACACGGCAGACACCGGAGGAACTGTTGAGCATGGAACACGATTCGGCGTTCTGCTTGGCGAGGATCTTGAAAAGGCCATCGCCGAGATTCGGGAACGCTACGAGTTGCTGCGCCAGCGCGTGCTGGCTGAGGCCCCATCGGGCGATGCGATGTGTGCGGCTTATCGCCGACTTGTTCAGCAACTGCTCTGTGAACGATGAGTCTTCACGTTCACTTTTTTGGAGCACAAGGCATCGGGTGGGCACTCGACGAAGATCTGCGCTGGGCGATGCAGACCGAGGCTGCGGTGCCGACATCGTTCGGGCGAGCGCGAGTAATCCACTCTGCTTGGTGGCCGCCATTAATCCGGGCAGGAAGCGCGGCCCTGCGGGACAAAGTCGTCGTGTGCTTCGCTGACAATCCACCAGCTTTCTACCTCACACAACCCGGCTTCGCTGAAGTGGCTGGGAGGGTGAATTTGTGGATTGCGCGGTCGCAGGAAGCCGTAAGCGAGTTTAAAGAGATCGGACTCCCGGTGTCCTATGCCCCCTATACAGTGGACGCGGAGATATTTCGTCCGATGCAAAATACCGAACGTGCAGAGATCCGTTCTTCGCTTGGCATCGGACCGGAAGATTTTCTCGTTGGCAACTTTCACCGAGATTCGTTGGAACGCGATGTCTTGCGGCCTAAGGCGCAAAAAGCGCCAGATGTTTTTCTGGAAATCGTGCTGAAAGCCCGCGAGGCAATTCCGCATCTCAAGGTCCTCCTCGCAGGCCCTCGCCGCCATTGGCTTCGTCGGGAGTTGGCGCGGGCTGGCGTTCCGTTTGTCTTTGTGGGAGAGGTTCGAGAGACGGATGATTTTCACTGCAATGTGTTGCCGCGTTCGCGGCTCAACGAACTCTACAATGCCCTTGATGCCGTGCTCATTCCCTCGCGCTGGGAAGGCGGACCCTATGCCGCGCTTGAGGGGCTTTTTGCTGGCCGAGCTGTTGTGAGCACAGAGGTTGGCATGGCGCGGGATGTGTTGCCGGGCTGGACATTTACAACGGTAGCGCAAGCTGTTGAGCTCTTGGTCAATTCGCGAGTTCTTGACTACTCCCACCTCCGCAAAGCCGTGCTGGCGACGCATTCTAGCCGTAACCTTGGCGAACACCTCAGGTCAATCTACGCAGATCTGCCAAGCGGTAAGCTCGGCGCATACCAAGCCGCTCGCGCTACGATTGCGCTTCTCGGCGCGCGGTTTCAACGGCAGGCCTTTCAACCGGACAGTCGGGTTGCTGCCATGGCCCTTGCCGTTCAGCGCAGGGAACGCCGCGGAGGAATTGTTGATCGCGCGATTGCCATCGCTGAGGCGCTCGAAACGTGAAAGTCGTTGAGCCAGTTTCTGCCAGTTCCTTGGGATTCTTTGCCCTTCGAGCACTTGCTGCTCACGTGTGGCATACGAGAAGTCGCCTTGCACTTCGCCTCTCTGCAAAACAACTCACCTTCGCATCGGCCCGGACGCCCCGTGTGAATTATGGCCATCTCGCGCCTGCGACAGGAGCGAGGCCGATTGGCGGCGAGATCAAACTCATTGCCCTACGCAAACAATTCCCCGAGGCCTTCACCTCGGCGAACTGTTTTTACCTCGTTAGCAGCGCACTTCCCGACCGCGTGGAGGAAATCCTTAGGCGAGGCAAGCGCCTTGGCTTGAAATTGGTTTGGAATCAAAATGGCGTCGCGTATCCCGGTTGCTATAGCAATTTTTATCCATGGTTTAATGCGCGCATGGCCCGCCTCTACCGAGCGGCGGATTATGTATTCTATCAAAGCGCGTTTTCGCGAGCGAGTGCTCTGCGGTATTTGGGTGAAACAAAAGCGCCCGGTGAGATCTTGCTCAATCCCGTGAACCTTGAGGCGTTCTCCCCCGCTCCACCCCCAAGCTTCGACACAATCCAAATCCTCGCTGCTGGCACGAGTCACGCCCTCTACCGCACGCAGTCTGCGCTTGATACCTTGCGGACTTTGCTTGCCAGAGGACGTCGCGCTCACCTCACCATCGCCGGAGAATTTCGCTGGCCAAGTGCCGTAGCGGACGTGGCAAAGGCAATGCACGGCCTCGCGGAACACGTCACACTCTTGGCTCCGTTCGAGCAGTCCGAGGCGCCGGCCCTATACCGGCGTGCGCACCTTTTGCTGCACACAAAATTCAATGATCCCTGCCCGACAGTGCCCATCGAGGCTATGGCATGCGGGCTTCCGGTTGTCGGCACCGCAAGTGGAGGGATGCCCGAGCTCGTGCCGCCTACTGCGGGAGTCCTTGTGCCGATTGAGAACTCATGGACGCGGGATATTGCAGGAGATCCTGCCCTGCTGGCCGACGCCGTGGAGCACACCGCGGCCAATCATGCAGCGATGTCTGCCGCTGCACGAGCCCATGCGGAGCGAAGCTTTGATGAGCAAGCTTGGCTTGATCGGCATTCCACTGTGATGAACAAACTCTGCGGCTCATGAAGCAGCCTCAGTTTTCGGTGGTAATGCCTGCCTACAATGCCGAACGCTACATCGAGCTGGCCGTGCGGGATGTCCTTTCGCAGAGCTTCAACGACTTCGAGTTGATTGTGGTGGACGATGGGTCCACGGATGCGACCATGGAAAAACTAAGCGGCTTTTCTGACCCTCGGATCCGCGTTCACCAGATGGACAAAAACTCCGGCCTCGTGGCGGCCTTAAATGCGGGTCTGGGCCTTGCGCGAGGACGCTGGATCGCACGGCAAGATGCCGATGATCGCTGCCGTAAAGATCGCTTAGAGCGCCAGGCGGCCTGCATCTCGGCAAACGAGTCTGCTGTCTTGTTCTACTCCCGCGCGACGCTTATCAATGCTCGCGGATGGTGGCGGGGGGTGCTTAGGCCACCGTTGTCCGACGCCGACCTCCGCTGGGATCTGTGTTTCCGCAATGCCGTGCCCCACACCTCAGTCGTTTTTCCAACTCGCCTTGTGCGGGATGAACTGGGCGGATATGCCGGGGATAATGTGACGGCCGATTTTGACCTATGGTCGCGTCTTTTGCGCAAAGGAACGTCGCAGGGGGATCGCGAACAGCTTGTGTGTTACCGCAATCACAGCACCTCGATTATGGGGCAGGAGACGAAGCAAGCACAGAGTCGCGAGGGCTTACGCACCATTCTTCAAGCGAATCTGCGCGACTGGGCCGGGGCTTCCGAAGAAGAAGCCACTTGCATTTCCTGTGCATGGTTGAGTCCGCATAGCACCGAGTGGCGGGCGTATTTTACCTTGCGGGAGTCGCTTGCCTCGCGTGATCTTAGCCCGCAGCAGCAAACGCTTTCGGAGGAAGACTACACACTCTTGCACCGGGCATTTTCTGTCTCACGCGCCACGGGCGCTGGCATGTTAGCTGCATTACGAGACATTGCCCCCGTGCGCTATCAGGCCCTACCTTGGTTCCGCACGGCCATCGCACGTCTCTTGGCCACATGAAAGTTCTCTTCCTTTCAAGCTATGCGCACCTCGTTTTGGACAGGGCCGAGACGCGTGTCTCTGGTGGGGCTGAGTTGCAAGTCGCCCTACTCGCTCGGGAATTAGCCACTCGTGGCATCCAAACCGTTATCGCCGCAGGCGATACAGGGCAGGCTGATTCGGCAATGTGGGACGGAGTGCGTGTGCGCAATGCCGGACGCTTCCAGACCGGTCGCATTGCGGATACGGCATCGGCGATGCCGCAGGTGATGAGAGTTCTGCGTGAAGAAAAGCCCGATTGGGTTTTTCTTCTCGGGTGGACGACGTGGCTCTTTTTTCTTCACAGCCTTAAGCCACTTTTTCGCTATCGTCTGGGGTTCATCTGTGGCCTTGATACCGAGGTAAACGGCGGCTTCCGCCGCGAAAATCCCGTGCGAGGTGCCCTGTTTGAATATGCCATGAAGCGGTGCGATGTGAGGTTTGCAATGACCGAAGATCAACGCCGCCACTTTCTTGCGGCGGGAATGCCGTGCGGATTCTACCGCAACCTGATCCTTCCTCGATCGCATCCGCTAGATGGTCGCAAGGACGTAGATTTTCTGTGGGTCTCGCGCTGCCAAAACATCAAACGTCCACACCTCTTCCTAGATCTCGCAGTTGCGATGCCGGCGTCAAAGTTCCAAATGGTTTGTCCGAGGGAAGATATCGCCCTCTGGGAAGCAGTCTCCGAGAGAGCGCGGCAGATGCCAAATGTGGATTTCATAGAGCGTGTGCCCTACCACGAAATCCAAGGCGTCTACGACCGCGCGAAGGTCTTTGTCAACACATCGGAATGGGAGGGTTGGCCGAACAGCTTTATCCAAGCTGGCCTTGGTCGCGCTGCGTTACTCTCGCTTGACGTGAATCCTGACGGCCTTTTTCAAAGATTTCGCCTTGGGCTCTTTGCCGATGGTTCTTTTGAAAGAATGGTGGCTCACGCAAAAAGCCTCGTCGCCGCACCGGAGCAAACACGGGCCATGCAGGCCGAAGTGGAGCGGTTTGTCCTAGAAATGCACAGCAACGACCGTGAGACTAGTGCGTTTCTACATTATCTTCCTCCTCAGCCGGGCTAGCCTCCCAGCACAGTTTCCGCTTCTTAAACCGTCCGCACCAACCTGGTGCAGACGGTTTTTTTATGCCATAGAGGGGTTGCACCACGCTGTGAGACTCTGCATAAGTTATTGCATGCCACAGCTGTTTCGTCGCCTTTCTCGCTATGCTCTACGGATTGGGCTAGGGCTCGCCGTCATGCTCCTAGCGAGTTGTGCCTCGGAGGCCTTCGCGCCCGACGCGGCACCGGAGTATGTGACAATCCGAGATTTCACACCGTTTTACCGCTTGGGCCCGCAGCAGCCAAGAGGGCCAGATGCTTCGCTGCGCTTGAATACGAGGGTGAAGCTTTTGCGTCGCGAGATGGGGTTCAGCTATGTGCTCCTTGAGGACGAGCGAACGGGCTATGTCGCCAACGAGAACCTTGCTGTGGCACCACCTAGGCCACCCGAGCCCAAGCGTGAAGCAGTAGAAACGGCCTCCCGCAAACGTGGCCGTGGAGACGGCGGCCCGGCGTATACCGGTGCCGCCTTGAATAATACTCCTCTTCCTGATCCAAACGTGCCACCTCCAGATCTCAATGTGGAGCCGGAGATCATGCCAGACACGATCCCCGTGCCGGTGGACGCACCCTCAACCAAGCCGAAGTTTCGGTATTAGGACTTCTCTCTCATGCCCTCCTCCCTGATTGATGATGTGCTCCGCGTAGTTTCGGAGTCCGACGTTTCGGATCTCATTCTGCATGCGGGAAAAGTTCCAATGGTTCGACGTGGAGGGGAAATACTCGGGCTCGATTCGCCCGAGGTTTCCGCCGACGATCTCGCGGTGCTCTGGCAGCGTTGCGGGGCACCGGCGGGAGCACGGGATTTTGATGCAGCGTTGGTGGCAGAAAACGGCGTGCGCTTTCGAGTCAATCTGCTGCAACAGCTTGGCGCGCCCGCCGCTGTGTTGCGCAGGATTCGGAGTGGTATTCCCGACATGGACGCTCTGGGCCTGCCTAGCGACCTCATCCGGGAATGGGCGGCTCGCCCGGCAGGGATTATTGTGGTTTCGGGGCCGACGGGATCCGGAAAATCCACAACGGTCGCTGCTGCACTCGAGTGGATTAATGAGTCCTTCGCACGGCATGTCGTCACCATCGAAGATCCTATCGAATATCTTTTTGCCCCGAAACGATCTGTCTTTACGCAAAGAGAAGTCGGCATTGATACCGCGTCATATGCGGAAGGATTGCGGAGATCATTGCGCCAAAATCCTGATGTGATTTTTCTTGGAGAGATTCGAGATGCCGCGAGTGCCATCACGGCATTGCAAGCGGCAGAAACGGGGCATTTAGTTTTTGCGACACTTCATGCTTCGAGTTGTGGGGACGTCGTGGAGCGCCTGCAATTTCTTTTTCCGGCGCTGGAGCGGGAATCCGTGGCACGGACGTTGGCCAATCAATTAGTAGGCGTCCTGTGCCAGCGGCTTGTGCCTACTGAGGAAGGATCGCTCGTGCTTCTTGTGGAATATTTTTCCAATCATGGATCGTCGCGAAATATTATCGCTGAAAATCGCATGCCCGACCTGCGTGATTTTATTTCGCGAGGCGATCCGCGATTTGCGCGCTCGTTTGCGGATTCTCTGTTGATTCTTGTGAAAGCGGGACGTGTCTCGGAGGAGACTGCCCTTGCCATTTCGGAGAATCCGCAGGAGTTTTCGAGGATGCTGAGGGGGATTAGTTCCTCGGCGCAAGCGACTCGCCGCTAATTTTTATGACAGATACCTACGACCTTGTGGATTTATTGACCCGCGCGGTAGGCCTTGGGGCTTCGGATTTGCACATTTGTGCTGATGCTCCGCCGATGGTTCGCGTGGATGGGGCCCTCGTCGCGGTGGAAGACCGTGCGGTGACGGTGAAAGCGTCGCGTGAGATGATTCTCAGCGTGCTGACCGAAGCACAATGCGCGCGCTTGGAAGAAGAGTGGGAACTGGACTTCGCTCTTCAGGTCGAGGGCGTTGGTCGTTTCCGTGGCAATGCTCACTATTGTCGCGGCGTGCTAGAAGCGGCTTTTCGCTACATCCCGCACACGATTCCCCAGCTAAGTTCGCTGGGCCACAGGCAAAGCCTCTTCGACATTTGCAATCTCCAAAGGGGTCTCGTGCTCGTCACAGGTATCACCGGTTCTGGAAAAAGCACAACCATGGCCTCGATGGTGCAGCATATCAGTGAACATCGCAGTGGGGTGATCGTAACAATCGAAGATCCCGTCGAGTATATTTTTCAGAATGCCCGTAGTCTCATAAAACAGCGCGAGATCGGGAGTGACACGAAGTCCTTCAGCGAGGCCCTCCGCCGCACACTGCGGCAAGATCCAGACGTGATTCTTGTTGGGGAAATGCGTGACCCCGAAACGATCGCCGCCGCGATCACAGCCGCAGAGACTGGCCATCTTGTTCTGGGGACGCTTCACACCATTGATGCCCCGAAGGCCGTAGACCGGATGGTGGATACGTTTCCGGGCGAGCAGCAACCGCAGATTGTCGCGCAGCTTGCGAATTCGCTTGAGGCCATTGTCTCGCAGCGTCTCATCCCACGTGAAGATGCCCCAGGTCGTGTGCTGGCCACGGAAACCCTCATCGCCAATACTGCCGTGCGCACGTGCATCCGAGAGCGCCGATGGGAGCAGCTCGTAGGATTGCTCGAAATTGGCAAGAAGGACGGAATGCACGTGATAGACGATGACCTATCTGGCTTGTATCTTTCGCGCACGATTTCGAAAGAAAATGCCTTGGCCAATGCCCGAGACCGTCGCCGTATCGAGGAACTCTTCCGTGAACTTCCCCAAAAAAAAGCCTTCTTCGGTTAGTGCCTCGCGGCTTGTCCACCAGGCACTATTTTATTGCCTCGGTTCCGTCGCATGCTTCGCTCAGGACATGCGGCAGCCGCCGAGTGAGGCTGATATTGCTGGCATCGTTGCGGAGGGATTTTCCGCTTCACGCGACCGACTCGGCCTCCGACTCATGGATGCGTACCAACCCGGAACGATGGGAGTCTCAGGATCAAGTGGAAACGCGGCGTTCCAAAAGTGGTTGAACCTTTGGCGCTGGGCTGAGCTTCTGTCGCGCAGCGAGGAAACGGAAGCCGCCGCACTCGTGCAAAGGCATCTCTACACGAGTAAATCGGATGGAAAGTTGTGGTTCGTGGGAACTGGTGAGAGCAGTGACAAAAGCCACGTGCCTCTTGCGAATGATCGAGTCCATGCATTCCTTCAGTCTGGAGCAGAGGCGGAGAAATTCTATTCCCGCGTTTTGCGCACTTCCATGCGTCCCGACAAGGACGACCTCTCGCAGAGGCTACGTCCAGAGTTTCTGATTTCTTTGCTGCGCGATGCACCATTTTCACAGGCCTTTTTCCAAATTTTACAACCTAGCGACTACGCATCCGGCGTTCTGCTTGCCCTTCAGCAAACAGCTGATGCTGATCCCGCAAAGTGGGCATCCTACAAGAACCTCGCAATCGCTTTAGCCGTCGTCCACGACGTCGCACCTCCCGCCTTTTGGCCCCACCACCAAGTCTCTACGGGCTTGGTGCCACGGGAGGAAACGGCCATTGGCACCCTCTTTCGCCAATGGATCGCAGCAAATGAAAACCGCCAATTGCTCTTTGATCTTCGGCTACTCTCGCCGGAACAACTCAAATTTGTAGTAGATGCACCCATCGCGGAATCGGAACTCGAATGGGCTAGAAAAAACGTAAAGCTTCCACGCGCGAGTTTTGAAAAAGTGTTCTCGCAAGTAAACTACTCGTTCCAGCGCATCACGGACAAAGCTTACACATGGGATACCGACCCGTATCTCCTCAAGACCCTGCTCGCGCGCGGCGGTATTTGCGTAGATCAAGCCTATTTTGCAATGCTTGCTGGCAAGGCACGTGGCCTTCCGACGCTATTCTTTACAGGACAAGGTGCTGATGGTGGCCACGCGTGGTTTGGTTTCATGAAGTCCGATGACCGCTGGGAACTCGATGCCGGGCGCTATGAAAACCAGAATTACTCCGTGGGCGAGGCCCTCGATCCGCAGACGTGGACTCCGATCTCTGACTACGACCTGCGCTTTCTGGTGGCAAGGAGTCGCACCCGTCCTGACTTCGTGGCTTCCATGAACGATCTGACACTAGCTCGCCTGTTTGAAGACGCTGGAAACGCGGCCATGGCAGCACGCGCATCGGAAAGTGCCGTTCGGACATGTCCGTCGAATCCGAGCGCTTGGGCCGCCCAAGGTGCAGCCCTTCAACAGCGTGGGGCCCGAGCTGCGGAGCGCAAAAGCTTTCATGAGGCCGCCCTCAAACAATTCGCCTCGGATCGCGACCAACGCACGCTGCATCAACAAGCCCTCGCAGCCCTCGCACGCAGCGAGGGAGACACCGAAACAGCAGATCGTCTGGAGCGCCTCATCGTTCTCCAAAATCGTCGCAAACGTTCCGACCTCAGCGTCAACGTCGCCGCCGAGAAAATAGCAGCCCTCGTGGACGCCGAGAAATTTGACGCGGCAGCCAAGGAGTTTCGCACGCAAATAAACACGCTTGGAGCCACAGGTGGTGGCAATCTTTTCTTCGATGTCGTTGCCCCCTACGTTCTCGCCCTCGTGGATGCAGGGAAAAAACCAGACGCCCAGCGGGCCATCGCGCTTGCACGAAAGGCCCTTTCACCCGAGGCCGAAAGCCTGCTCTCTCAGGCATTTGACGACTTAGCCGAGTCCGCAAAATAAGGTGCGCCGCCTCCCACGGAAAAAAGGAACAGCCCAATCGCACCCTATCATGAACGACATCCCCCCATGCCCTCGTGCAATCCCTAGCGATTGGACTGTTCTTTCGGAGTTCTAGAAGCACCTTCCGTGCCAAAGCGCATTCTCCGACTACGTCGCACAGATCTGCACGACATGACGCCCGGCCATTGCCAGCGCGCAAGAAACATGGCTCGAGCTCGGCAAGAACCTCATCAATTTCCTGGTTTTCGCTTTGATTGAACAAGGCGATTGACAGAAGAGAATCCGCCGTATCGAGAACCATTGCCAGCTCCGTGGGATAGGCCTCCCGCAGATGATTGAGGACTTCCGTTGCGCTCATGCACATTATGCATCACCCGCCCGCCTTGTTCAACGTAAAGCCCGGCACAAAAAGTCCCAGCATCAGTTCCGATGCAGGCGGCTTACAGGCTACGCAACCAATCGCCGCAGCCTGAAGATCCGCTTTGGATCGGTGCGGACGTCCCATCCAAGACCGCAGCAGAGGAACTCGTGGCGTTTTGCACCGCGGAGCTGCATGGCGAAAGAATAAACGAAAGGGGCCAAAATCTCATTCAGGGATCCCATACGGTCTCAAGAAAAACGTATCCTCCAACCAAGACTGGCCGCAATTCCCAATCTCGGGTTTCTGCGGCCCTGAATTCCCGGCTTGCCAAACGCCGCAGAAAACCGCCAAGTCACGGGCCGTGTTTCAGGTAATTTTTAACGAGATCAGTGCAGCGGAGATGGCGGCATTGCCGAAAGACCTTCAGCTGGAGTTGCTTTCCGAGTTTCATTTCTTGCCTGCGGAGCTTGATCATTTGGACAAAGAGGGATTTGGCCGCGTGTCGCGGGAGGGACGTGTGTTGCATCGGTATCGAGCGAAGGACTATCGGATTTACTTCGAGCGGCACACGGAGGGGCTCCTGGTTCACCGGGTTCTCCACAAGAATACGATTCGAGATTTCCTCTTTCGCTCCAACCTGCCCTTGGATGACGAGGACACGGGGCTTGCGGGAACGAAGGATTTTTGGGCATTGATCCACGAAGCAGAGGCCTCTCGAAAATGAGTTTATTTGCTAGTGAGGCCGAGCGGGTGAGCCAATTTCCGGTTGTGAGCGCAAATCTCTTCTTGGCCCACGCCGGCGTGACGATCCTGCCGCGCTGCGCTGCGGATGCGATGCGCGAGCACGCGGAAGCGAGTTGTCTGCGGCATCAAGAATTTGGAGACGTGCTGCGCGACGTTCAGCAGACCCGTGCGCTCTGTGCGGAGATCGTGGGAGCAGATGCCGGGGAAATCGCTCTCCTCGGGCCGACCTCGCTAGGGCTAAGCCTCTTCGCCAATGGCTTGGACTGGCAGGCAGGCGACGAATTGCTCTACTATGCCGACGACTATCCCTCGAATGTCTATCCGTGGCTGGCACTTGCGGAGAAGGGCGTGGTTCTCAAACAAATAAAACCACCCGAAGCCGGACGAATCACTCCCGAGCTCGTTGCCGAGTCTCTCACGCCCAAAACAAAACTGGTCGCCTTGGCGTCGTGCCACTTCCTCTCGGGATGGAAGATTGATGTGGATGCAATTGGTCAGCTTCTCCACGACCGTGGCGTGCTATTTTCGCTCGATGCGATCCAAACAATCGGGTCTGCACCGCTGAGTGTGAAGCATGTGGACTTTCTCAGTGCCGACGCGCACAAATGGATGCTTGGGCCGCTAGCTATCGGTATTGTTTACGTGGCGAAGCGGAATTTTGAGCGCTGTCGTCCGACGCTCCTCGGTGCGTGGAATGTGCGGTCGCCCGACTTTGTTGCTCAGGACAAGATTGTTTTTGAGGAAACCGCGCGCCGGTACGAGCCAGGTGTCCTCAACATCACCGGCATGTATGGCATGAGGGCGAGCCTTGAGATGCTAAAGCACTATGGCCTCGCTCAAGTCGAATCCGCGATCCTTGAGGCACGCGACACCTTGCAAGGCCTGCTTCGCGAAGCAGGATTTCTCTTTCTTTCTCCAGACGAATCTCAGCCCCTACGCTCCGGCATCCTCTCAGCAAGACATCCGTCCCATGACGCAGCGAGCCTCTTCGCCAAACTCGAAGCCGCAGGAATCACCGCCTCGCTGCGAATGACGAGAGATGGCACGCGCTGGCTGCGCTTCAGCCCCCATTTCTACAATACGACTGCGGAAATGGAGCGAGTCGCGTCCGTGCTGTCCTAGGTAGAAACTCTTAACCCGGCGGCATGTGCCGTTCTCGCCGCGCAGCCCTCGCTCGCAAGAAGGCGAGCATTCCGAAATACCCCACAATGGCGAACGGCGTGGATAGAAAGAGTGAGCCGACGAGTAAGGGAAGTCCAACGTGTAGAAAGGTCGTCCACTTCATGATTTCAGAGAATGCAAAGTGGTGGTCCGCCAACTGAGGCGGAAGGCTATGGGGATTGCTCATAATCCAGTAGCCAATATCGTATTCGACCTTCAGGAGAAACGGCCACAGTGGCGTCACCAAATCGTGCAGCGAGACGGTAATGACCGCGGCGATGGGATTGCATCGCAGAAGAAAAGCGAGGCCAAGGCAAAGCAAGGTCTTGAGGCCAAACAGCGGAGTAAAGCCCATGAAGAGGCCGATTGCCACACCCCCCGCAATGGCGTGGGGAGTGTCCTTCAAATTCAGAAGTCGTTTCCCTAGATTTTTAAAGTAGGAGAGGAGGCGCTTCATGGTTTCGCGATAATGTGGGGCCTTGGACAGAAAACGCACGACGCATTTCCACTCGCGTGATAGGATTTGCTGAATGGAAACCCGCGGAAGATTGAGGATACCGAGTCCGGCTCAAACTATTGTCTGCGCGGCAGCAAGCCTGCCTTTGGTGTATTTGTTTTGGGTAGGTCTTGAAAAGTTTTACTACGAATCCTGGGGGACATGGATCGTCTCTCCGGCGATCTACCCTCGCTTACTGGCCGCACCATGGGATTCGTGGCTACGGCGAGCGATCATTGCCGATCCCCTACCCGCTTACATCCTGATGGCGATTCCCGTAGCGATGATGATTCTTGCGGCGGCGGCGGCGGCGATCGCCCTGTCGCGAAATTCTCTTCGGATGGCTACAGTATCGTTGCTGCTTATGGTGCTACTCTTTGGCACATACCATTTTCTTCAACCGATGGGAATTTCCTTTGTCCTGCATAAATAGTTGCGCACTTTTACATGCGCTCCGGGCAGCGAATGCCGAGGAGCCCCAACCCGTGAGCGAGCACTTGACTCGTGAGGTGGCTGAGTAAAAGGCGACTCTCGCGGACGGGTGATTCTGATTTGAGCACCGGGCAAGCCTCGTAGAAGGCGTGATACGCGTTGGCCAACTCATAGAGGTAGTTGGCCATGAGATTTGGTCGAAAAGACTCGAGCACCAACGGAACCGTCTCTGCATACCGGAGGAGGCAGAGTGCCAAAGAGCGCTCGGCGGGGGTCGAGAGAACGACGGGCGCTGTGAGATCTGCTTCGTGCCCGGCTTTACGAAAAATCGAACGAATGCGCACGTAGGCATTTTGGAGGTAAGGAGCCGTATTGCCCTCGAACGCCAGAAATTTGCTCCACGCAAAGACATAGTCGGTAAGTCGGCTCTGGGAGAGTTCGGCATACTTTACGGCACCGATCCCAATCGTCTCAGCAATGGTCGCGGCATCTTCCAGGTCGGCACTCCGGGAAGCAATAAGAGCTGATGCGCGCTCGACGGCTTCATCGAGCAAGGAATGAAGTGAAATGTTTTCCCCAGAGCGCGTCTTCATCATCTTGCGATCCTCACCAAGGATGCTTCCGAAGGCGATGTGCTCAAGCTCGCAAGTCACGCCAACTCGTCGCGCTAGGGCAAAAATTTGCTCAAAGTGTAGAGCCTGTGGACTCCCGACAACATACCAAATGGCGTCGGGATTCCAGCGGGCGATGCGTGCATGGATCGTCGCCATGTCGCTCGTGGCGTAGAGGAACCCGCCATCGGCTTTACGGATCATTGCTGGCTTTTCCGCAAGATTGGGCGTCTCACGAAAGAAAACGCAAAGGGCACCCTCGCTGATTTCAGCTATGCCCGAGGCTTGGAGCTCGTCGCAGAGCGGCGCAAGGGCATCCCGGTAGGCGCTCTCTCCCAAGCGCTCATCGAAGGCCACCCCGAGGCGATCGTAGATTGTTTGAAATGCTGACCATGAGAGATCAACGGTCTCTTGCCAGATTGCGAGATTTTCGGGATCGCCCGATTGCAGTTTTACCAACTCCTCGCGCGCCGCGGCCTTCACGGCAGCATCGCTTTCCTCAAGCAAATTGACTTCGCGGTAGAGCCGCACCAACTCGGCAATAGCATCTTCCTTCATCGCACTCGCATCGCGGAGATGCTTCCACCCGTAGATGACTTTTCCAAACTGCGTCCCCCAATCGCCAATATGGTTATCCGTCGTCACATTATGACCTAAAAAGCGAGCAATACGGGCCAAGCAGTCTCCAAGAATGGTGCTCCGGATATGGCCGACGTGCATGGGCTTGGCGACATTTGGAGAGCTAAAATCTAGAACGATTTTCTTGCGCGGACTCGCATAGGCCACACCAAGGCGATCATCCTTCGCGAGGGCGGAGACGGCTGACGCGATAAACGAATCGAGCAGCCGAAAATTGACAAAGCCTGCGCCTGCGATTTCGGGAGTCTGGCACAGGCCGGCTGGTTCGAAATGACGAATGATTTGTTCTGCCACCACGCGTGGGTTGGCCTTTTCTCGCTTCGCAAGAATCATCGCCGCGTTGGATTGATAGTCGCCGAAACGGGGATCGGTTGCAGGCGAGACCTCGGCCCGTGCCCCTTCGAAGCCAGCACCAGAAAGGGCCGCAGCGAGCTGCTTGCCTAAGAATTCGTTGACCGTGGCCATCTAAGCCCGAGGAGAACGGTTCTCGAAGACGCGCAGAATGGCTGGAGCATCAGATGCACTCGCCAGTTCGTCCCGCACACTCTTATCGTTGAGAAACTTTGCAATCGCAGCCAGCGTCCGCAGGTGAGTCTGGAACTGGTCTTTAGGAACAACGAAGAGCACAATAAAAAAGACAGGCTGTCCGTCGAGCGAATCAAATTGAACTCCTCGAACCGAACGACCAAATGCCGCCACCACCTCAGTCACCTTATCCGAAGAAGCATGCGGGATGGCTATTCCGAAGCCGATACCCGTGCTCATAGTCTGCTCGCGCTGACGAATCGCTTCGAGCACGACTGCGCGGTCAGAAGAGGCAATAAAGCTTCCACCGACCAGACAGTCCACTAACTCGGAGATAGCCTCCCACCGTTCACTTGCGACGAGGTCTGGAACGATCTGAGGCTCTGATAACAAATTTGCTAACGTCATCTTTGGCCCTCATACGCTACTGCCCTTACGAGCGATGACAAGCGGGATTTCAGCGGTGCGAGAATGAGTTTCTGCGCCGCTGCCCAAGAAAGCGTTTGATTTTCTCAGCAAGGGTGGGCATGATCTGCCGCAGAAATTATTTTATGAGTCAGCATCCGAGTCTAAAAGGAAAAGGCGCGATCCAAGCAAAGCGCAGTGTTTTAAAACGTTTTGAGCGTGTGGATTTGCTCAAGAAACGCGGCCAGTTTAAAGACGGGCAACGCGTCCTCGGTCTTCCAAAAACGAAGCCAGAGGATTAGGCCGGAAACCTGCAAACTATGCGGCTGAACCGATTTCTTGCCGCTGCAGGGTTAGGCTCACGTCGAGCATGCGATGAACTCATCCGTGCTAGCGATGTTGTCCTCAATGGAACGAAGGTCGAGAAGCTGGCAACGAATGTGGAGCCAGGTGATGATGTCCGAGTGCGAGGGCGGCGCGTCCAGCAAAGCCAGCTCTTCTATGTGCTGCTCAATAAGCCCCGTGGATTTGTCGTAACACGATCCGATGAACGTGGACGGCGCACGATTTACGATTTGTTACCGCCGGAATTTGCCAATCTTTCCCATGTCGGGCGCCTCGACAAAGAGAGCGAGGGACTCTTGATCCTCACGAACGATGGGAAATTGTCCCAGCGCCTCACCCATCCCTCGCACGAAATCGAGAAGGAATACGAAGTCACGCTGGACCGGGCCTACGATCCGGTTCATACGCCGAAGCTCATTAAGGGAATCTTTATTGAAGGGGGCCGTGGCAGGTTTGAACGCGTCCACATGTTGGCCGCAAAAGTGATCAGGGTCATCCTCCGCCAAGGCATCAAACGCCAGATTCGGCTGATGATGTATGACCTAGGTTACGAAGTCGAACGCCTTGTGCGCACACGAATCGGCGCAGTGAAGGACACTCGGCTTTTTTCTGGGGGCCACCGCCAGCTGACTGCCCGCGAACTCGAGAGCCTCGTGAGTGCAAAGCCCGCGCCGCGAAAAAAATCCGATGCGACGGCTTCTTCCACGCCCAAGCCAACCCCCAAGCCCCGTGCTAGGCCTAAACGCGCACGGCCTCTCCGACCAACTAAGACAATGAAACCCCGCCGATCCAGGGCCTCGAAAACATGAAAACCCTTCTCCGCAGTGTTCCCTATGGGCCACCCGCGCTCGGCCCCTATTCCCTCGGCGTAATGGCCGAGGGTCGCTTTATTTTTGTCTCGGGTATGACGCCTTTCGATCCTGTAACGGGAAAAATCGAGCGGGGCACGATTGCGCAGCAGACGGAGCTGGTGCTGGAAAATGTCCGCAAAGTGCTGGGGGCTTCCGGCGCGTCGCTTGCCGATGTGGTGAGCTGCCGAGTATATCTATCCAACCTAACAGACGAAACCTTCAAAGAGATGAACGCCGTCTATTCGACGCACTTCGCCGAGAGCCTGCCTGCGCGGGCGACGATCGGCGTGCAACTTCTTGGGATGGACGTCGAGATCGAGTGCATCGCCGTCTTGCGAGCCGCTGAAAATGTGGATACCCCGTAGAGCCTTGCCCATCAAAATCGCTCAAGAATTCCGTGAATTCATCGCCCGGGGGAATGTCATTGATCTCGCCGTAGGTATCATTATAGGCGGGGCCTTCGGAAAAATCGTCAGCAGCTTGGTCAACGACGTCATTATGCCACCAATTGGCGCGATGATGCAGGGCGTGAATTTCAATAACCTCTTCTTCTCCTTAAATGGCGTGGCTTATGAATCCCTCGCCAAAGCCAAAGAAGCCGGCGCACCCGTCATCGGCTATGGGGCTTTTCTCAATACCGCCATCGAGTTTATCATCATAGCAGCCTGCGTGTTTGCCTTGGTCAAGGTCATCAATAGAATCAAGCGCGCCGAGCCCGCACCCGCGCCCGTCGCTGCGCCCACTCCAAGCGAAACCTTGCTCACCGAAATTCGGGATCTTCTAAAAAAGTAGCGCGGCGGCGTTCAGAGAATCCCACAGGAGGGGGTTTTCACAAAGCAAACGATTTCTTTGGCAGGACAAGGGCGCAAGCTTGAATCTTGGAGGGATCGCTAGTAGGGCTACGACTCGTGAATCGTGATCCTTTTCTCCAAGCCGCCATTGATGAAGCCCTTGCTGGACTCGCGGCGGGGGGTATTCCGATTGGGGCTGTGCTTGTTCATGAGGGAAAAATCCTCGGTCGTGGACATAACATGCGTGTGCAGAGTTCTAATCCCCTGCTGCATGGTGAAATGAGCGCCTTTCTAGACGCCGGCCGCCAACCTGCCTCCGTCTATCGCGAGTGCATCCTCTACACGACGCTCTCCCCATGCCCCATGTGCAGCGGCACGGCAATCCTTTATAAAATTCCACACATTGTGATTGGTGAAAACATGACCTACCAAGGCGCGGAGGACTGGCTCCGCAAAGAGGGAGTGCGCCTCACTGTTGTTCAGGACGAAGAGTGCGTAACAATGATGCGCGATTTTATTCGCGATCGTCCAAGTCTGTGGAACGAGGATATCGGCGTTTGACTGGCGGGGAGTGAGAGCAACCGTCAATCAGTGAGCTGCATTATTTATTTGCGCAACGCATTGACACCACGAGCGAAATTTGTGAATATCTTTATTCGACTCCTAAATTAGCAACCACCCAGCGAACATATGCCCGAACCAAAAAAGGAAACAGTCCGTATCGTCCTCCCAGCCCGTCGCGACGGCGGCCCAGTGACTTCCAACCCCCGCGAAACGGCCATGATCAGTCTTCCCCCGAAGCCCGTTCTTGTTCCACCACCGAACGCCTCGTCCGCGCCGCTCATGCCTGCGCCGATAACTCCTTCCGCGATTGGCGTTCCCGCTATCCCACGTCCTCCTTCCATCCCAGCGGTGCCGAGACCACCCGTGGCACCTGCAGCGATGCAACCTCCCTCTACTGTATTTCGGCCACCGAGCGCGACGCCTGCCTTCTCAGCACCCGCAGCAACGGCCTTGATCACACCGCCGAGTTCGCCCGCAGCGATCAAGCCTCCCGCGAGCCCCGCGCCCGCTTCAGTTCTGCGTCCACCTACCATGCCCCCCGCGGCACCATCTGCACCAGCTGCACCGCAGCCCACAATGCCTGCAAGCGCCACAACGCCCGTGACTCCCATCTCACCAAAGCCAGCCACGAGTCCCCTTGTCGTTCCTGTGCCATTGTCCACGGATCTCAAGAAAGAAACCGCAAAAGTCCCACCCTCTTCCAACGTCGCGAAGGTGGTTCCGCAAGCAACCGTGC
>Ga0105044_10003512_pt1 | contig 21542 bp, 26 predicted proteins | sample MAT01_FD_78092 | JGI IMG/M metagenome (GOLD analysis project Ga0105044, IMG submission 78092) | Freshwater microbial communities from Lake Fryxell liftoff mats and glacier meltwater in Antarctica - MAT-01 | ecosystem: Environmental > Aquatic > Freshwater > Ice > Liftoff microbial mat | place...
CTGGCGGTTGATGTCGATGACGTGCTGACCCCTTTCGCGATAAATTTTCTGAAGCGCTTCAATGAACAGCACAATACAAATCATAAGCACGAAGATTTAAAGAGTTATTCTTTTATCAAAGACCTCTACGGGACCGAAGACAATGACGATGTCGAGCCTTACATAACCGAGTTTATCCACTGGGCCGCGAATAACGGAGCGGTCATAGATGAGGCAGCCGTACAAGCCCTTCGTAAACTCGAAGACCATTACGAGATCGTAGTTATTACTTCGCGTCACCCTGACGTATATGAGACAACAAAAAGTTGGCTACAAAAGCAGCTACCAAGTCTTTTTAAAGAAGTTCACTTTATCCGCGCGCGTGGTACAAAGACTAGTAAGCCGCAGATCTGTCAGGAGATAGGCGCCAAGATCCTTGTTGATGACCATCCGGATCATCTTAAGGATTGCGCCAGATATGGAGTTCAAGGCTTGATGTTTGGCGATTACTTCTGGAATCGTGATGCCGAGCTGCCTACAAACGTCTCGCGCGTTAAAGATTGGAACGAAGTTCTGGAGATCTTGCTATGAACCCCCACAAGAAGGAGCTGCTGCTAATTGGTGGTAGTCCAAAGTTTGGCGACGACATCTATAAATATATGGCCGAGATTGCTAGACCCGAGGGAGAGATCGGATATATTGGGTTTGCCTCAACTAACGATGCCATTATGGAAGAGAAGAAGTCGCTTCTGGTAGAAGAGTTTGGTAAATACGGCGTCAAAGTACGATTTATCGAGAACGAAGATGATTGCCTGGGGCTCGGGATTATCTACATGGGCGGTGGGAGTCAGATAAAATTGCGTGATGAGCTTAAATCTACCGGCATCGATGAGCTGATCCGCCCAGCCTGGAAGTATGGCGACGTAGTGCTGGCCGGATCGAGTGCTGGCGCACAAGTATTATTCTGGGAGATGCTCAAAGATGAAGCCGAAGCGACCTTTGGTCGTGGCAGCCATGAGCTTACCGAGGGGATTGGCCCGATGAGTGGCGGCTATATCGTGCCACATTTTAACGAGTGGGCTACCGATGAGTTTAAGGAGCGAATTGTTAAAGAGCATGGCGATAAGCTGATCATCGGCATAGATGAAGATACAGCACTCAGGTGGAAGCAGGGTGTTTGTGATGTGCTTGGTAGCGGCAAGGTGACGCTGCTGGGGCGCTCTAGCGGGGTTTATGAGGCGGGCGAGGAGTTTGATCTTGGATCAACCAGAGTCTAGCTTCAGAGACAATGTGTATGCTATTGTGGCAGGTATTCCAGCAGGCAAGGTGATGACTTATGGTCAAATAGCGGCCCTCAGTGGCCATCCGCGGGCGGCCAGACAGGTGGGTCAGATAGCTCATTTTGGGCCAAGCGACTTGCCATGGTGGCGGGTGGTTAATAAACAGGGTGGCCTAGCTGGAGCCTATACTAACGGTGGCCGGACTGAACACAAACGCGCACTAGTTGCCGATGGAGTGGTAGTCGATGATGAATACAAAGTTAAGGTAGGGGAGATACTATGGTGGCCAGTAGAATGAACAAATTAATTGTCCTACTGGGCGAAACAGCCAGTGGAAAGAGTGCTTTAGGGCTTTATATAGCTAAAAAATACGAGGGTGAAATTTTGTGTTCGGATAGCTGGACAGTACGAAGACACATGAATATTGGGACTGCCAAGCCTTCTCAGAAAGAGCGACAAGCTATTCCACACCACATTCTAGACGTCGTCGAACCCAACGAATCGTTCACCGCAGCCGACTTTAAGCGTCTGGCCAATGTAGCTATTGATGATATTCAAACGCGCGGCAAATTACCAATTATGGTTGGTGGCACCGGCTTGTATATTGACGCCGTCGTTTATGATTATAGCTTTTTGGGCGGCGAAGGTACACTTGATCGTGACGAACTAGGAGCGCTGAGTGCCGAGGAGCTAGTCCAGCTAGCCGAATCGAAAGGTATCGATCTGACTGACGTCGATGTTCGTAACAAACGACGCATCATTCGAGCTATGGAGTCGGGCGGGCAGCAACCGACTAAGAGTGAGTTGCGAGAAGGTACCTTATTGATTGGCCTCAAGGTTGCCCCTGAGGAACTACAAGAACGAATCGAGAAGCGAGTTGATGAGATGTTGACGGCAGGATTAGAAGTCGAAGTTAAGAATTTATCAGTAAAATATGGCTGGGAGGCAGAAGCGCTTAAGGGGATTGGTTACCGAGAGTGGCAGGATTACTTTGCCGGCACTCAATCGCTAGAGGTTACACGAGAGAGAATCATTGCCGCCACCCGGGGCCTGGCTAAGCGCCAACGTACTTGGTTTAAGCGCAACCCAGATATCAGCTGGGTATCCTCAACAGAAGAAGCCGAAGCCCTCATCAATGACTTCTTATAGCGTATAATAGATTCATGCCTGTGGTGGTTACGCTTATTATTTCTAAACTCGCACTGTTTGCAACTCGTCTAACGGGTCGCGGCGGTTCGGCGCTGCCAGGTTTAATCGCCGACAAAATAGATCCTCAGCTGGCAGGTAAGCTAAGCCGCAACTTTACATCGATAATTCTGATTACCGGTACCAATGGCAAGACCACTACTACCAAGATGTTGGTGGAGATCTTGCGTGCCGGCGACCTCACTATAATCACTAACCAGTCAGGATCCAACTTGAAGCGGGGGATTACGTCGCGCTTGATCGAGGAGGCTTCAATTTTTGGCCGGATTAAGGCCGACGTGGCCGTTTTTGAGGTTGATGAGGCTAGCATGCCGGCCGTTGCTGAGGCCCTGAAGCCTACCCACATTGCTATTTTAAACCTGTTCCGCGACCAGCTGGATCGTTACGGGGAGCTCGATACTACTGCCGCGCTGCTGGGGGGCGTGTTGAGCCATAATAAGGGCGCACAGGTGCTGCTCAACGCCGATGACCCTCTGGTAGCCAGTTTGGTTGGTCGCGCGAGCAAGGGGCACGCCCAGTTCTTTGGGGTACAGGCCAGCGATAGTAAACGGTTACAAAATGATGCTACAGCCGATTCATCGCACTCTCCGTATGATGGTACGCCTCTGATCTATAGCAAAAACTGGTTTGGTCATCTGGGACATTACAGGAGCGCCGATGGTAGCTTCATGCGACCCGCTGCTACTTATAGCCTGAAGCAAAGAGGCTTGGAGCTGAGCATGGACCTGGCCGGCGAGAAGGACGTTGTTAGGCTGCAATTGCCTGGATTGTATAACGCCTACAACGCGTTGGCCGCCGCCGCTTTAGCCTCAAAAATGGACGTAAAAATCGATGTAATCAAAACAACATTACATGCCACGCGTGCTGCTTTTGGGCGCGTCGAGCACTTTGCCTACAACGGTCGCCAGATTTACTTGCTGCTTATTAAAAATCCAACTGGCTTTAATCAGGTTATTCAGACATTCTTGCAAAACCATAACAAAAATAGCAGTATTATGATTGCCATCAACGATAATTTTGCCGATGGCCGAGATGTTAGCTGGTTGTGGGACTCAGCCGTCGAGGAAATTGCTGGTAAGCAGCCGGTGGTGGTTAGTGGTACCCGGGCTTACGATATGGCGTTGCGGCTCAAGTATGCCGATCGAGCCAGTGACGTCCATGTTGATCCACAGGCCGCCTTTGAGCAGGCCATCCGCCAAACGCCCCAGGGCGGTACACTGTATGTCTTGCCAACCTATACGGCTATGATGCACTTGCGCAAGTGGTTGGCTACTAAGGTAGAGATTGGAGCCTTCCATGAGTAAACTTACTATCGTCCATTTGTATCCTAACGAGATGAACATTTATGGCGACGGCGGTAACGTGTTGGCGCTCAGCAAGCGCCTGCAGTGGCGGGGGATTGATCATACTGTTGTAAAAGTTGGTGTTGGTCAGGAGTGTGACTTTACGAAGGCCGACATTGTATTTGGCGGCGGCGGCCAAGATAAGGGCCAAACGCTCGTAGCCGAGGATTTGGCCAATAAGGCCGACAGCCTGCGAGAGGCCGCAGCTAGCGGCGTGGTGATGCTGACTATATGTGGCATGTACCAGCTATTTGGGCATGGCTTTGCGCCAACCGAGGGCGAATACATAAAGGGCATTGGCATCTTTGACGCCGAGACAGTGGCCGGTAACCAGCGCATGATCGGCAACATGGTGGTTGATACCGCTTGGGGCCAGCTGGTCGGGTTCGAGAATCATAGTGGCGTAACCACCCTGGCCCTTAACCAGCCAGCGCTGGGTGGTGTGCGTATTGGCAGCGGCAACGACGGCGCCAGTGGCGATGAAGGTGCCGTGATACAAAATGTATATGGCAGCTACTTACACGGTTCGTTATTACCCAAAAACCCCCAGTTTGCCGACCACTTGTTGCTTTTGGCGGCACAGCGAAAGTACGGAAATGACTACGCACTGCCACCTTTGGACGATCATCTTGAACAACTTGCGCACTACGAGGCCACAAAGCTTGTTCAGTAGCCTCACTTACAGTAAACTAAGAGTATGTTCGAGCAATTGTTTGGTTCAAAGACCCGTGTAAAGCTGCTGAGTTTGTTTTTAAACAACCCCGGTCGTCCTTATTTTGTACGCGAAATTACGCGTAAGATCGATGAGCAGATTAACTCGGTGCGCCGCGAGCTGTCTAACTTGCTGAGCGTCGGCATCGTTAAATCTACCAGCGCCAACAACAAGCTCTACTATGAAGTTGATACTAACTATGAATACTATGAGCCGCTGCACAAGATTTTTAGTACGGTAGAAGTCAGCGACAAAAAGGTGGCCAGCGAAATTAAGGAAGAAGACACCATTGCGCTTAAGCTCAAGACGGCTGGTAAGGTTGAGCTCGCCTGGTTAACCGGCAGCTTTGTGCGTGACGACATTGTGGGTGTCGATATTGTGGTGGTTGGGGACGTTAACAAAGCCAAGCTGGGAAAGGTGATCGCCGAGGTAGAGGCCGACGAAGGCCGTGAGCTGAACTACACCAGCATGACGGCCGACGACTATCACTACCGAGTAAGCCTTAACGACCGCTTTTTGGGTAGCGTTATGGCAGCCAAACGCATTATACTAGTAGATAATCTCAAGACGATAGAGAAGAAGTAACACAATTTAGGAGGCGTGAGCATGGAAATTTCATATTTAGGCGGGAACAGCGTACGGATTGCCGGCCGCAGCGTAACGTTTGTGACTGATCCACAAGCTGGTGCTGGCAAGAAATCGACGGCCGATGTCAGCTTAATCACTGAGGGCAGTAACGCTGCGGCCGCTGGTCTGGTAATTGACTGCCCAGGTGAGTACGAGGTTAAAGGCATCATGATCACTGGCTTCCTGGTGGGCGAAGGTACTGCTTACGTGATCCAGGGCGACAGCGCCAAGGTTGGTTTGCTCACCAACGTCACCGATGATCTTAACGCCGAAGCCCTTGAGCAGCTCAGCGAGTTGGACGTACTCTGCATTGCAGCAACTGGCTACGAATTGATTGGGAAGTTGGAGCCTAAGTTCGTCATTCCACTAGGTGATGGTGAAGTCCTCACCAAGTTTATGGCAGAGTTGGGCGCAACTACTATTGAGCCCCAGAGTAAGCTTAAGATTACGGGCAAGGATGTCCCCGAGGAAACCACCGTTGTCGTCTTGACGCCAGCTGCTTAGTTTGGTAAGATTAACCGAGTAATTCGATAAAAAAAGAGATTTCTATGTCATACAAGTGCGATTTAACAGGTAAAGGTAAGCAGTTCGGTCACAATGTGAGCTTCTCACAGCGTAAAACTGCCAAAGTGTGGAAGCCCAACCTGCAAGTAAAGACGATCATGATCGACGGCCAGAAGGTTCGCCTCAAGCTGGCTGCTTCGACGATTCGTACTCTCAAGAAGTACCAAGCAGAAGAGCTGGCCAAGGCACAAAAAGCCGAAGCCGCAACCGCCTAATAGTTCTGATATAATAGTAGTATGCAAATCGTTCAGATTATCATCATACTGCTATTTTCTTTGACCCTGCATGAGTTAATGCATGCTTTGGTTAGTGATCGGCTGGGTGACCGAACAGCACGAGAGCACGGTCGCATCAGTCTTAATCCATTGGTCCATATCGATCCCTTTGCTACCTTGTTGTTGCCGGCCCTGCTGATTTTGGCCGAGTCGCCGATTATATTTGGTGCCGCCAAGCCAGTGCCGTTTAACCCGTGGGCAGTGCGCTATGGCAAGTGGGGGGTCGCTCTGGTGGCCGCCTCGGGCCCGCTGACCAACCTGGCGATTGCCGGTGTACTTGCGCTGTATCTGCAGTTCGTATCGCTTGGTGCGGGTGCAGTAACCTTCTTGGTGACGGCTATTAGTATAAATATCGCCTTCTTTGTCTTTAATATGATCCCATTCCCACCACTAGATGGGTCGCGAGTCCTATACGCGGTGGCGCCTCGACCGGTACGTGATGTAATGGATAAGATAGAGGGAGCGGGGATGATCGCGCTCATACTATTCTTATTTATAGGATTCCGTTTTATTGTGCCATTTATAAACACGGCTGTCAGCGCTATTATGAAGGTCCTTATTCCTGGTATAATGTAGGAGTCTTCTGCACAAAACCATCAATTTTTCTCTGATTACGTTCACCTCGGGAGTTCTAGATTGGTTAACGCCGTGGCGGTAACTTGCGAACACCCACCTGCTTTATAAGGCAGGGAAAGAGCGGATGGTCGCAGAAGACACTTTATTTCTGATATATCGGAGTGTGGCGCAGCTGGTAGCGCGTACGGCTGGGGGCCGTGAGGTCGCAGGTTCGAGTCCTGTCACTCCGACCAGGCAATATTACATTTATTATGTACAATTAGTACGCTCCACAGATGTGGGGCTTTCTTTACGCCCGCGGTTTCATACTCTTTTAAAGATGACTCAGTAGTTGTGTTAGTAAAAACTAACATGTTGTGTAAAAAAGATTTGACACAGACACTGAGTCTACGCTACACTGTCTAAGTGGTAAGGAGCGCACTAGTGGATATTGCGCAGAAAATTAAGCAGTTGCGCTTGCAACTCAATTTACAGCAACAAGAGACGGCCAATTTTATGGGCCTGACCCGACAAACCTATGCCCTTGTGGAGAGTGGCAAAAAGGATCTAACCCTGCCCGAGCTCGAGAAGCTTGCAGGGTTTTTGCGTACCTCGCTCGTAGAATTACTTTTTGGTCCACGTGTTATTGATGAGAATTCGCTCAAAATGCCACGTTATATCCAAATCCTTCTAAATACGCTCTATTACGGCGCCAACGAGTGGGGTACGATGACTAAGCTCAAGCTATCTCGGTTAGTGTACCTGATAGATTTTGAGTGGTATCGTCAATACAGTGTGTCGATGATCGGTGGGGCGTATCTGCGATATATAAACGGACCGATTCCAGATCATTTCTTTTGGGTTGTGGATATGCTGTACGAGCAACACGAGCTGGCAATCGAGTACAAGGGCGGAGCAGTGTTGGTTTCCTCAATAGAGAAGCCCTCTAGAAGCGAGCTAACGCCCCAAGAGCTGTCTTTTATTAAAGAGGTGGCTCGCAAGTGGCAACAAAGTTCCACGGGCGACCTGGCTACGCATGTGTCACGGCAGGTAAGCTGGAAGCATGCACACAATGATATGTTTGTGCCCTATGAGCTGCTTAAGCCAAGATCACCTCAAGTCTGATATAATGCCCGCATGAATTATGAACACATCAAGGTTTTTACCGACGGGGGATCGCGCGGTAATCCCGGTCCATCGGCTAGCGGGATGGTGCTACTGACTCCTGACGATGAGGTGATCGAGGCTTTCGGCGTCTACCTTGGTGAAACCACCAATAATCAGGCCGAGTGTAAGGCAATCTTGTTTGCACTTGAGGCGGCTATGAAGCATGGCGCCAAAAAGATCGATTTTTATATGGACAGCATGTTGGTCTGCAAACAACTGCTGGGCGAGTACAAGATCAAGAACGAGGCGCTAAAGCCAATCTATCGAGAAATCTGGGAATATACCAAGGACTTAGAAGTAACCTACAGCCACGTCTACCGCGAGTTTAACAAGGCTGCCGATGATCAGGTAAACATCGCTATCGACCGCGCTCTGGGCTTGAAATAATCCCTCTTTTAAGCTATAATTAACGAGCTAGACTACTGGACAGTTGCTGCGCCTAGCGCAGAGGAAAGTCCGGACAGCGCAGAGCAGGATGGTTGCTAACGGCAACCGGGGGCAACCCTAGGGAAAGTGCCGCAGAAACGCGTACCGCCCATTCGTGGGTAAGGTTGAAACGAGTGAGGTAAGAGCTCACAACGGGTGATGGTGACATCGCTCGGAAGGTAAACCCCATCTGCTGCAAGGAGTGTAACGAATCGTCTCGATGTCTTTCGGGTCAGGCTGCTCGCCTCTTGTTACACATAAAACCCGCATGAGCGGCACGGCAACGTGTCGCCTAGATAGATAACTGTCTAAACAGAATCCGGCTTATAGGTAGTCTAGCGCTTATGCATGGCGTATAATTAAGCTAATAGGAGCTTATGCAAAAACGTAGTGAACTCTTTTTTAATCTGATTCGCTTACCGCTAGACTTTTTAGCGGTGGTAGGCGGTTTTGTTTTGGCCTATATTATTCGCGTACAGCTCGAGGGGCGAGCTGTACCATACCCGTCAGGCGCCGCCATTTATTTGCAACTGATCTTGTTAGTGGTGCCAGTTTGGATATTTATCTTCGCTTTGAGCGGTCTGTACGGTCAAACCGGCCAGAAGGGTCGGTTAGAAGAAATTGGGAAGATTTTTGCAGCCGTCAGTGGTGGCACAATGTTCTTGGTGCTGCTGGACTTTTTGAGCGTTCAGCCGATTTTTCCGGCTAAGGCCATCATCATTTATGGCTATGGGCTGAGCTTTTTGTTCTTAGTATTGGAGCGTACCGTTCTGCGCAGCATTCAGCGTTGGCTGTATCGTTATGGCATCGGTAGCCGCCGCACGATTATTGCTGGCAGCGGTAGTATCGCCCAGCAATTGGCCGAAGACATGGCCCGCAACGGCGGTCATCGCTTAGTGGCGATTGTTGATGCTCATGCCGATGCGCAAAAACGCATCAAGTACGTGCCGGTTTATAAGACTATTGCCGAGGCCGTGGCCAAGGTCGGCGAGATTGACGAGATCATCCAGGCTGATAGCGAGCTCCCCGAGCAAGAGGTGCTGGCCCTGGTAGAATACGCTAGCCATAACCAAGTAACCTACCGCTTTGTACCTAACAACTTTGGGATGTACTCCACGCAGTCAACCATGCAAGTGATGGCTGGCGTGCCGCTGCTAGAGGTCCGCAAGACACCACTGGAGGGCTGGGGCCGCATCATTAAGCGCAGCTTTGATCTAGTGGGCGTATTCTTTGGTCTAATTCTGGCCTCGCCAATCTTTGTGCTGGTGGCCATCGCCATTAAGTTGACCGACCCGGGCCCCGTCTTTTATAAGCATAAACGCCTCAGCCGCAGCGGCAAGACCATCTATGTCTACAAGTTCCGTTCGTTGCTGATGCAGTATTCAACTGGCTCAGGATACACCGGCAAGACCGATGCAGAAATTTTTATGGAAATGGGTCGACCAGAGTTAGTCGAAGAGTTTAAGAAGGCCCAGAAGCTAGAAAAAGATCCTCGAGTTAGCAGGGTCGGTCGTATTTTGCGCAAGACCAGCATTGATGAACTGCCGCAGCTACTTAACGTCCTTAAGGGTGATATGAGCCTGGTGGGCCCGCGTCCAATAGTCCTAGACGAAGTCGAACATTACGGAAGCCAAGCAGACACCTTCTTTGCGCTTAAGCCTGGTCTGGTGGGCTTGTGGCAGGTTTCAGGCCGTAGTGACGTAGACTACGACGAGCGCGTAAAGCTGGACATCTACTACGTAGAGAACTGGAGCCTATGGCTAGACATTAAAGTGCTGGCCAAGGCGGTCGTAACCGTCCTAACCGGCAAAGGTGCTTACTAGTGGCGAAGGTAGGGGACAATATCAAAGTCGCCCTCGTTCATGACTGGCTCACCAACTGGGGTGGTGGCGAGCGAGTGCTGTGGAGCTTGCACGAGCTCTACCCCAAGGCCCAAATATTTACCAGCGTCTATAACGAAGAAGGTATGCCAGAACTCAAAGAGTTGAATGTCGAAACTTCCTACCTTCAGAACGTCCCGTTGGCCAAGAGCAAGCATCAACTCTTCCCAATATTCCGGACCTATGCGGTGGAGTCATTTGACCTCTCAGAATACGATGTAGTTATTACAACAGGAGCGGCCGAAAGCAAAGGAATCATTACAAAACCGAGTACACTGCACATCTCGTACCTCTTTACGCCAACGCGCTACTACTGGAGTGAATACGACAAATACCTGGCTGATCCGGGTTTTGGGGTACTCAACCCAATCATCAAAATTGTCATGCCACACTTTGTAGGCAAAATGAAGCATTGGGACTACGCCGCCGCCCAACGACCCGACGTAATGGTCGGTATTTCGCAATACGTGTCCGACCGCATCAAGAAGTATTATGATCGAACCGCTTTAGTCATATTCCCACCAGTTGATGCTAAACGCTTTAAACTAACGGAGAAGAAAGACGACTTCTACTTAGTGGTTGGTCGTCAGGTGCCCTACAAGCGCGTTGATCTGGCCGTGCAAGCCTGCACCACTATGAACAAACGGCTGGTCGTTATTGGCGAGGGGAGCGAGCACGAGAATCTCAAAAAGATGGCTGGCCCAACGATCGAATTTAGGGGGCGCCTTAATGATAAAGAGACAGCTCAGTATTACGCCAAAGCCAAAGCTTTCCTATTTACAACCGAAGAAGATTTTGGCATTACACCGCTGGAGGCTATGGCTTGCGGCACTCCCGTTATCGCCTATGGCGTTGGTGGCGCCACCGAAACGGTTAAAAACGGCCTCACCGGCCTCTTTTTCGACCGCCAAACTCCAGAAAGCCTGATGAACGCCATTCAAAAGTTCGAGAAAACCAGTTTTGACCCTAAAAAGATTCGTAGCCACGCCCTGACCTTTGATGATATGGTATTTAAGAAGAACTTCCATGCTCTCGTGGAGCGAGAGTGGATTAAGCATAATAAGGAGACGGGGATATGAAGCTAAAAGTAAGCGAGTTAACCAAAAAAGTTAATAAAGGACTCGAGAAGCTTGGATATGCAGGTGATGATCTTCAGACAATTTCTGAAGTCTTAATGTACGCTCAGCTGCGTGATAACAATCAGGGTATTACAAAGATTGCTACGGGCGGAGTCCCTCAGGCTAATGATGTCCAGTCTTTTGAAGTTGTTAAAGAAAATAAAGCTGGTGCGCTGGTATCTGGTGGCAACTCCATGGTCGCTACACGTAACGCAGTAAACATGGCTGTAGAATTGGCTGACAAACACGGTCTTGGTATTGTTGGTGCAAATCACACCTTTACCTCCTCGGGATCCATTGGTTATTTTGCTCGTAAGGTCGCCGAGGCTGGTTATATTGGACTTGTATGTACGAGTACCGTACCTTTGGTTGCTCCTCATGGATCTTCTGAAGCTATGCTTGGAACAAATCCTATTGCGTATGCTTTTCCGACTAAGTCACGAACTGTTGTCTTCGATACGACTACAGCTGCCATGGCTTACTTTGGTGTTGTGGAAGCGAAGCTCAAGGGCGAACAATTACCAGACGGCATTGCTTTCGATTCTGAAGGGCACCCAACTAACGATCCGGCCAAGGCACTTGATGGTGCTATTGCGCCTCTGGCTAAGCACAAAGGATCAGGTCTCTCCTTACTTGTTCAGGTGCTTGGCGGGCCATTTGCAAGTGCAGGCTATTTGGGTCTTAAAGGAGATCTAGGCTCGGGCACATTTGTGCTTGCTATTGATCCAGGTCTACTTGCAGATAAGGAAGCTTACTTAAATGGTGCGGAAGAGCTTATAAGCAAGATAAAAGCAGCCAAGCCAGCTAACGTGGGCGACATAGTCTATCTTCCTGGTGAGCATGGCGATGAACTCACTCACGATCGTGTTGAAGCTGACGAGATTGAAGTTGCAGACGCAATATATAACGAACTAGAAATATTCATTAAGTCATAAGTAGGGCGGGTCCCGACCCTGGATATGGTGGTCCAGGGTCGGGAGATGTGCTAGCCAGTGACCGTGCAGGGACGCTGTCTGCGACTGCGGTATTCCTGGCGAGTGAGAGGGGTCTGCTCGAATCCCCACGAAGAGTGGACGAGCTTGATGATGTGGGCGCGAAGCCAACAGCGCATACGCCCACGGGTATAGTAGTCGCGATACTGCATCTGGCAGTATCGCGCTGGTCGTGACAAACGGATCCTGCTGTAGTGGATCTTCACGATTTCTCTTTAGGACAGGGAATTGGTGACATGTAGAGCTCAATTCGATGGTAGGTGCTGAGGATGTGATTATCCTACCATACTTAATAGCCTTGGTAAACAAAAAACCACTCGCGTCGTGAGTGGTTTTAAGCTTATATGAGACTCAAGTTACTTAGCGGCTTGGGCTTTGTCCAGGACGGCCTTGAAGGCTTTTGGCTGGTTAACGGCCAGTTCGGCCAGTATCTTACGATCTACTTCGATATTAGCTTTCTTGGTCAGGCCCATAAAGGCACTATAGCTTACACCATGCTCGCGGAGGGCAGCGTTGATGCGGGTAATCCACAGAGCTCGGATGTCGCGCTTCTTGTTACGGCGGTCACGGTAACCATACGACAGGGCCTTAAGAATGGCTTGTTTAGCCTGGCGAATCGAGCTACGGCGCATTTGGCCCATACCCTTAGTCTGCTGGCGAATCTTCTTGTGTCTTGCGTGGGTAGTTACGCCTCGTTTAACTCTCATTATTTTTTACCTCCCCGATATCCTTTTAGCATCTTCTTGATGTTACCAGCATCACCTGAGCTAACCTCGAATTCTTTAACGTAGGTACGCTTGAGGCTGGTTTGCTTGCCACTTAAAAGGTGATTACGAAAGGCTTTGCGACGCAACATTTTACCGGTGGCGGTAATTTTAATGCGCTTGGCCATTCCTTTATGTGTCTTCATCTTAGGCATGAGGTGATTCCTGGTTAGTTTCTTCTTTAACTTCTTTAGTTTGCTTCTTCTTTTTGATAATCATGCTCAGGTCACGGCCAGTCATGGCGGGAGCAGCTTCTCGTTCAGCGATGTCGCTGATCTTGGCAAGAACTCGTTCTAGCAGAGCGTGACCGAGTTCTGGGTGGGTGATTTCTCGACCACGGAACCGGGCAGTAAGCTTAACGGTATTGCCTTCCTCAAGGAATTTGCGAGCGTTACGGAGTTTAACGTCGATGTCGTGTTCGCCAATCTTGAGGCCCATACGAATCTGCTTAACCTCAGTTTGCTTCTGATTCTTGCGATTCTTGGCATCTTGCTTGGTTTGTTCGTAACGATATTTACCCCAATCGATGATCTTCACCACGGGTGGGGTAGCGCTCGGCGCAATCTCGGCTAGATCAAGACCGGCTTCCTGGGCGATAAGTTTGGCTTGGTCGAGTGATACGATACCAAGCTGGCTACCATCCTCTCCGACAAGTCGGACAGAAGTGGCTCTTATTTCGTTATTCAGGCGCGGTTTATTGATCGGACTCTCCTTAAAGGCTTCGAGAACCATAATATCAGATTGGGGCCTCGAGGTCAACACCTGTTGGATTAGGCTACGACCTTTTCGACGATAAAACGGACGCGGCGGTTGGTTAGGCGAATGGCGAGGGGAGTGCGAGCGATAATCTTGCCATCAATAGCGACGTTAATGGGGGGCTCGGCGGCCAGGGTAATCTTCTTGCCCTGAAAGTTGGTAGTTGCCAGCTCGCCCAGTGATTTAGCTTTACCGCCGCGCAGCAACAAATTACCAATCTGGCGCTTACTAGGCCTATCGGTAATGCTGACACTTAATTCATTGGGTGCCGTAGGGTTGATAAACTTCTGGTTAGTAACGCATAAACTAAAAACCTCGGCGCTGACCGTGTAGCCATCATCAACCTTGATCTTGCACTTGATTGTCTTGTAGTTCCGGGCGTGGTTAAAACTATCGCGCAGATGCAACACCCGACCCTTAAGGCTAGTATCGGGTGCTGGTTGAGAATCGGGCAGCTCTGTCTCGAAGCCGAGTGTCAGACTGGACAAAAAGAAGTCATCACCGGCCGCAATTAGGGCATACTCGGTAATTCGCCGAGCCGCCAACACGGTGCAGCCCTGTTGCCAGCTACTAATTCCCAGCTGCGAAGCTATCTGGTTGGTACTACCAATTGGGATGACCCCAATCGCCGCCGTATCGCTAGTAACGCCGTTGATAATCTCGTTAACGGTCTCGTCGCCACCAACCGCAACAATGGTAGTGTAGCCTTTGGCAATAGCTTGGCTGGCCAGACGCGTGGCATCGCCTTGGCCAGTGGTCGTTACAAACTCACCACCGATACCCAGACTCTTGAGCTCATTACGGAGCTTATCCTGGATGGTATGGGCGGCGCCATGGCCGGCAGCTGGGTTAATGATGTAGTAGTACATATCGAGAGAATTTACTCGTTATCGTCGTTCGGCAGCAAACGTTGTTGTTCTTGCATCTTAATGGTGCCGAGGAAGTTAGCCCCAGAATCAATGGTGATCAACTGGGTGGTAATGTCGCCCATGAGCTTACAGGTTTCGGTTAGGTGGGTTTCACCGGAAGCTACGATGTGGCCAGTGATGTGGCCGGCAATAACAATATTAACTCCCATCAGGTTGCCGTCGACCTGACCGTTGACGCCGATAGTGATGTTGCCGCCGGCTGTTACGGCGCCATTAACATTGCCGTCGATAGTGATGTCGCCGGCTGAACCAAGGGCGCCCTCGACCTCTACGCCGGTGCCAATTATCGTGTCGGAACCAACCATTGCAACTAAGTGAGGGGCTCGAGCCATGCTATTTCTCCTTGGGTTTAAGTCGTTCGGGGATGCGTTTTACAGCTTGGGATATGGCTTTATTTTCTTCGGCAGACAGACTGTATTTACTTGTGCCGAGGTCGATTGGCTTGGCGTATACGCGGGTGCCACCTCGCCCATGAATGCTGGTTATGACGAGGCCAGAGTTGTGGCCATCAAGCATTGCCAGGCTAAAACTCTGGTCGCCACCAACATCGCCAAAGGGGTTAAAACGAACCATGCTGATCTTTTGGAGTGAGAGGGCGGCAACGGAGCTCAGTTTTTGATGCTCGGAGGCCATGGCCTCAAAATCTATCTGGATCTGCTTATTCTTGGCATGGTACTCGCGCAGCTGCTTTTCGAGCCGGTCGCCGCTGGCGTCACCCAGGACCAATTGCATACGCGTGCTAAGACGCCACACTTGTACCAGTGCAGCAACAGCAACTAGGCTGGCCATAAGAGCTAATAAAACGATCATAGAGAGCACCCCTTAAGAAACTTCTTGTACAACTAGTATACTCGGTATGATATTATAGAAGCAATGGCAAAGAAAAAGCACAAAAAGAAGCATTCCTTTCAGCACAAGAACGCTCCGTCAGCGGTAGCGGCTGCTGCTGCTGAGCCAAAAACTACGGGCATTTCCCCGGCCACCAGCAAGCCTGCAACTATGCCTAACGAGTGGAGCGAGGTCCGAGGCGATGTGCGCCGCTCTCTCGTCCTATCGGGTGTCTTTATTGTCGTGATGATTGCACTCGGGTACTTTCTTGATCTGAGTGATTTCGGTAAAAATCTCTATAACTCCATTAAGCTCTAGTAGGGCATTGGTCGATACTGCAGGGCTTCACTGAGCTGTGCCTCGGTGATGCTTTTTTGATTGTCGAGGTCGGCGATGCTGCGGGCAACCCGTAACAGGCGCATGTAGCCTCGTGCACTGAGCTGCAAGCCGGCAGCTGCTTGATGGGCCAGTGCTTGGGTGGCTGGGTTTAAGCTACACCATTGATTGATTTGCTGATTGTTCATCAGGGCATTGGTATGGTAGCTGCTGTTAAGGCGCTGAGCTTGGGCGCTGCGGGCCCGGGCAACTCGCTTAGCGATATGCATGCTTGCTTCGCCCTGGGGTTTACCGGCAAGTTCGTGGGTTGAGATGGCGCCAACTTCTACATGAATGTCGATACGATCAAGCATTGGCCCAGATATGCGTCGCCGGTAACGGCTCTTTTGGGTTTCGCTGCAGGAGCAGTCGCGGTTAGGATCGGTAGCAAAGCCGCAGGGGCAGGGGTTTTGGGTGGCAACCAGCATAAATTGCGAAGGGTAGGTAACTGTGCCGGTGGCGCGCGAGATGGTTACTCGGCCATCTTCTAGGGGTTGACGCAGCACCTCGATGGCTACTCTCGGGAACTCTGGTAGCTCATCTAAAAACAGTACGCCTCGGTGGCTGAGGCTTATTTCACCCGGCCGCGGAGTGCTACCGCCGCCGATTAATGCTACGGCGCTGGCAGTGTGGTGCGGATTACGAAACGGCCGAGCCGTAATTAGGCCAGCCGTGGTTAACCCTGCGGCACTGTGCACCTGGTTTACCTCCACAAGCTCCTCAAAGCTGAGGGGTGGCAAGATGCCGGCTAAGGCCCGGGCCAACATCGTTTTGCCAGTGCCTGGCGGGCCACTCATTAGCACATTATGACCACCAGCCGCGGCAATCTCCAGGGCCCGCTTGGCTCGTGTTTGGCCATGGACGCTGGCAAAGTCAACTTCGGCAGTTGGTGGCGCTAGGGCGAGACGACTACTGGATTGGTACGGCTCCAGGATATTCTGCTGGCTAAGGTGCTCATACAGCTCACGGACCGTGTGAACCGCATAGATAGTTATGTCGGAGCATAGTGCAGCCTCGGCAGCGTTGTCAGCCGGTATGTACAGCTCGGACAGGCCGTTGGCCAGAGCAGCTTGGGCGTGCGACAGTACTGCCGGGATGGCCCGCACCGTACCATCTAGGCCAATCTCGCCAGCAAACAGCTTGGTACCCATGTCGCCATAAAGGTGGCCGGCAGCGGTTAGTAGGGCTACGGCCATCCCCATATCAAACCCAGTACCATCTTTAGGGACGTTGGCCGGCGCCAAGTTCATGGTAATGCGTCTGGCGGGAATAGCTATTTTGGCATGTCGCAAAGCTGCCCGGACGCGCTCCTTGGCTTCGTCCACAGCTTTATCGGCCAACCCTACCACTACGAAAGCGGGGAGACCATTGGATAGATCACACTCTATACTAATAATTTGGCTGGAAATACCCAGCTGGGCGGGCGCAAAAATACGTGCAAGCATCGATGTTACTTCCTTACCACAACCCCACATAAGGAGTATAGCCGAACACAAACCGAACAGTCAATAGTTTTTATGCTGCTATTAATTGTTGACAACTATTTATTGATCTGCTACTATCCCAGCAATGAATGAACATATGCTCCGACAACTCGAGGATATGGGCCTAAGTGCAAAAGAGGCCAGAGTTTATGTTGCCAGTATAATGCTCGGTCCGGCCACCGTGCAACAGATCGCTAACCAGGCCGACATTAAGCGCGTTACTACCTACGTAATCTTGGAGTCGCTGAGTAGTTTAGGGCTCGTAGGGCAGGCTAGCCACGGCAAGAAGACATTTTTTACCGCCGAAGATCCGATTAGCCTCAAGGGCCTGCTGGATAAAAGAGAGCTGGAAATCCAACATCAAAAGGATGCTTTTGAGGCTTTCTTGCCAGATCTAGAGTCGTTAAAGAGTATCCCCGCCGAGACCCCAACTGTTAAGTATTACGACACAACTGAAGGTATTCACGCTGTAGTTGGCTCTTTTTTACTTACTGCAGTTGCGAACAAAACAGAGTCAATTTACGGCTTTAGCGATGTTGACAAGGTAGAGCAGTTCTTCCCGCAGATAGCTCGACAACAAGGTAACCCAGCTCGCATCCAGGCGGGTATTCATAGTCGACTTATTTACACCTCTGAACGTGGTCCAATTTATAAACCAAAAGATCAAGAAAACATCCGTGAAAGTCGCCACATTCCAGGCGAAAAGTATCCAATTAAGGGAGATTTGACACTTGCAGGTGACTCAACACTATTCTTGTCTTTGGACGGTGATCATCCTTTTGGCGTAGCCATTAAGAGTGCTGCAGTTGCCGCTGTGATGCGAACTTTGTTTGATCTGGCCTGGGCAGAAGCTGATAGGCATAACAAGTAGCTTTAATTACCGATTAAAAGTAGTATCCACAAACAGTGAATTCTGTTGACTTTGGCGGCATTTTTGTGTTAGTATGCAGAGGCCTACATTCGGGCAAAGGTCTTAGGACCTCTCTACACGGAAGGACAAAACCCATGACCGGAACTTTCCAGCCAGCGGCGACGAATATGTCGCGCGCCAGCAAGCTCCGCCAGGTGCTCAACCGCGCCTGGTTCAGGCTCACGGGTGGAACCCTCTAGGAGGCGAACACCTCATAGAGGGGTCCACACTCTCGGCAGGTTGAAGGAATGGACCCCATCAGCTTGCCGAACCCGGGATTGTCGTGTCCAGCGACCTTGATCGGCCTCCAATCCGGTTGAGTCCCGCCTGCGATGAGTCGTTTTCTCAGGGTCTGCCCTGTAGTGCTCATCGCAAGTTCGCGCCAGGAAACTGGCACAAGCCATGGAGAGTCGTCGCCCTTAAGGGGGACAAGGTCGCTGACCGACTCTCCATTCGTGGGGTCGGCGGTTCCAGGCCGTCGACCCCACCGCCCGTACGCCGCTAGCACTCACTGAGTGCCGGCGGTATTCTCGTTTTAGGGGTATTTTATGATCGCCTAAAGGTTTTGATGTATGCTTGGGCAGCGGCTTCGGGTGAGACGGGGTTGATAATCACTGCGGTGGCGAGCTCTAGGCCGGCCCAAACGGTCTTGCGGGGCTCTAGCTTGAGGATAAAGCGCTGCTGCTCGTGCATTACGGCGTCTTGCAAGAAGAAGTTGAAGTTAATTTCTTGGCTATCTAAAAAGGCACAGGCGTTTTTTAAGACTACGGCTATTGCGTGGCGCTCAACACCTGCCAGGGCTGCAAAGGTGGCGGTATCGCTTTTAGGGAGTATCCAAAGCTCATAGGGGTTCTTGCTGGCATAGGGTGTGATAGCGATAATATGCGCGTCCTCGTAGACAATGCGCTCGTTCTTGGACTGCTCCCAGCGGATTATGTCGCCATAGACGCTGCGTCCATGCTCGGCGGCATACTTACTGGCAGCCAGCGCCTCGGTTTGCAGGACCGGCGGGACTATGGGTAGACCAATAATTTGACTATGGGCATGGCGGATAGAGGCCCCGGCCTTGGGGCCATCATTTTTGAATACAGATACGTAGCGTATGCCAGGAATGTGATACATATTAAGCGAGCGCTTGATGTAGACACTAAAGATACGCTCAATCTGGGTGATAGATAGGTCGGAGAACTCTACGTCGTGATCCGGCGTCTCGATGATGACTTCTTGCTTGCCAAAAGCGGCTGGTGTCTGCGGCGTAAGGGCCGGGTACTTGTTGGCAATTGCTTTAACGATCCAATCGCCTGATTGATCCTTGAGTTGGTATAGCCCACGTGCTTGCACAATGTCTGGATCTCCGGGAGCCTCATGCTCATGAACAATACGGGCAGCTCGGTCGGGCCGCTTTTCGCGCTCCGGCGCAATAACCACGTAGGCGTCTAAAAAATAGTCTTTGCGGAGTTGGCCACCCATTAGGCTGGCCAAGTCATGGTAATGGCAGTACCTTTACCGGGATTAGAAGCAGCACTAATTGAGCCGCCCATTTGTTCCATGATCAATTTGTCGAGGTACAGGTTAATGCCAAAACCACCTTGGCTCATATCCATAGCTGATTTGCCGTCAGCGCGTACAAACGGCTGGAAGAGGTGATCAAGCTGCTTCTTATCGATGCCTTGACCTTCGTCACTAACACGGATCAGGATGGCATCCTGTAGGCGTTTGGCTTCAACCCTGACGGTGCCGTTAGCAGGGCTGTAGTCCACGGCGTTCGAGATAATACTTTCCAGCACTTGGTTAGCCAGGTCGGCCTCAGCATGCACGGTTAAAGGAACAACTGGAGCTATGACGCGTACGCCTTTAGCAGCTATCTGGGGGGTTAACTTGGCACGGGTGCGGGCCAGGATGTTGGCAAGGTCAACAGTAGAAGCCTCAGGATCGGTAGTAACGGCCCCAGTGCCCTCTTGGACCTTAATGAGTAGCGCAAAGCTCGTAACGATCTCACGTAAGCGTGAGGTACCTTCGCCAAGAGTTACGAGGGCACCACCACCGGCGGCGGCCATTGTAACAGGTAGGGCATGGAGCATACCTTCAAGCCTGGTGAGATCAGGGTTTAGGCTGCTGGCCGTCTCGGCAATCAGTTCGTGACGGGCATTGGCTAGTTCAATAGTCTGGCGATCTAGTTGAGCTTCGGCAGCTTTACGTCGGCTCTTGCCCTGGGTAAACAAAGCCAGGACCCAATAGAATAGTACGACAGCGATAATAAAGCCAACCAGCTGCGTAGTATAGCCGAGGGCATTAGGCCCAAGGTTACGGTAGCTGGTGGCGGCGTAGTTAGCCAAGATAGTAAGTGCGGCTACTGAAACAACCGGCACAATAAAGAAGGCGCTATGGGCGACCTGAGCAGCTTTCCGCGGCTGGTCTTGATTAATAGCTTGCAAGCTAGCGCTACCTTCGATCTTGGACATAATTTGAGCTACCTTGCTCTGGAGGCTGGCGGCCAGAGCTGCAATAGCGGTGGTACTTTCTTGGATGTGGCTTTCTCGTAAGGCTTCGGCACCACCCACAATCAGGGTAACAGGGGCGCGTAAGTAGTTGGCCGCAAGATGCCAAAAGGTATCGCGTTCTTCGGCTAGCAGTTGTTGCTTACGAATGAGCACCAGAAGGAGGCGGAGTCGACGCAGTTCACGGATGAGCTCAATCAGCAAAATGAGGGCAGCTAGGAGGAGTAGACCAAACAGGGCGTAAGGGAAGGCGATGACCACTCCAGCTGGCAGGCTGCGCACAAAGTTCTTAAAGGCGCCCAATACACCAGCTTCGACGGCAGACGTAGTGATTGCTTTACTTGCAACTCCAGATCCAATTTGAGTACCTGGCCCACCATCTGTTGTAGAAGACACAACGGCAGCATCAATGCCGCCGGTAGGCCCACCCGTTGGACAAGCCCTGGTAGAGAATATAGTAGTAAAACAGGTGATGCCGCCACCCGCAGGAAGGTTAGTGATTGTAGTAATGCCGGTGGTAACGGCCGCATTAAAAACTGGGAACTCACCGGTGGTCATCCAGATGTTGCTAAAGTTCCAGGCGGTAAGTGGTGGGTTAGTCGAGTTGTTTTTAAAGTAGTTGGGCTGGCCAGTGATTTGGTTGCAGTTTGAACTGATTCCATTTCCTATGCACTGGCTGGTGCCAGCTACGTTGGCATCAGCATAAACGTTGCTTAGGTTGGTCAAGCTAGCGGATGCCGTGTAAACCGCTGAATCATCATTGACTGCTACAAATTGAGTGCCAATTAAGCTCCCGACCAAATCCTGAGATTCGCTAACTGACATGGCGAGGTGGGCAAAGCTATTTGCAATAGTTAGGTTGCTGGATGATGCC
>Ga0105044_10003513_pt1 | contig 21541 bp, 17 predicted proteins | sample MAT01_FD_78092 | JGI IMG/M metagenome (GOLD analysis project Ga0105044, IMG submission 78092) | Freshwater microbial communities from Lake Fryxell liftoff mats and glacier meltwater in Antarctica - MAT-01 | ecosystem: Environmental > Aquatic > Freshwater > Ice > Liftoff microbial mat | place...
GAAGGCCCGCAGTCCAGGCTTCGCCATCCTGCCGAAGGCCCGCAGTCCAGGCTTCGCCATCCTGCCGAAGGCCCGCAGTCCAGGCTTCGCCATCCTGCCGAAGGCCCGCAGTCCAGGCTTCGCTATCCTGCCGAGGGCCTTCAAAACGCTTCGAGCACGTCGAAGTAGGCGCCAAACCCGCTGCCCCAGGCGAGGTCGAGCCGGATGGTGACGTTCTGCCGTTGGTTCAGGAGGTAGCGCAGGCCCAGGCCACCCCCCGCGCGCAGCCGTTCGAGCGATACCTCGGAGAGCGCCGGGACCGCCTCACCGACCGCGATGAAGGCGGCGCCGCCGACGCGTCCGAGCAGCGGGAAACGCCATTCGAGCTGGGCCAGGAGCGAATGGCGATCGCGCAGGTGTCCTTCGAACCAGCCGCGCAGGTGGTTGGGGCCGCCGAGGTGGGGCAGGAGCTGGAACGGCATGTCGCCGGTCGTCATCTGCGCCGAGACCTCGCCTGCCAACACGTGGCAATTGCCGAGATCGAGATAGCCGCGTAGCTCCATGTCGACGCGCAGCGCCGCGAAGCCCGAGCCCGTCACGCCGGCAAAGCCCACCGCGCGCAGGTCGACTAGCACGCCGCGCGTCGGCAGGCGCGGTTCGTCGCGGCTGTCGAACGAGATCACCGGGCCGACGCCCGACGCGAAGTAGGAGCCGAGGCCGTCGTAGCCGCTGCTCTCGAGCACGCCGTTCGCCACGGACTCCGTCACGTCATTGTATCGGAGCTCCCAGCGCAGCCCTGCGCGAAGCCGGCCAGTCAGCGTGATGCGGCCATCGAGGTGGCCTATCAGGCTCTCCTCGGCGAACGGCTCGCCTTCGTCGCCAAGCCGCGCGCCGGGCTCGAAGAAGCGATTTGGATAGCGCTGATAGCGCAGCACCGAGTGTACGAAGGCACGATCGCCGAAGCGCAGGTCGGGCTCCAGGCGGGTGATGAGCTGCGCCTTGGTGGTATAGATGACGCCCAGCGCCACGGTCGAGACGCTCGGGTTGTCGGCGGGCACCGCGAGGCTTCGGATCACGGCGAAGCCAAAGCCGACCTCGGTCTCGGGTGAGTAGAAGACAACCGGCAGGATACTCCAGTCGTCAGTCCACGAGCCTTCGTCGGCGGCTGGCCCCGACACGGGCGGCGCGGTCGCGGTCGTCTCGTGGTCGAGATCGGAGGGGGCCGGGGCTACCCCCTCCGACGGGGCTACCCCCTCCGACGGGGCTACCCCCTCCGACGGGGCTACCCCCTCCGACGGCGCTTCGCCACGCGCTGTGGTGCACGCCAACAGGGCGAGCAGGCAGACAAGCAGCCGGGCACCGGAAAACACGAGCGCGTCATGGGCGCTTCAGCGCGCCGAGGTCAAGCGAGATGTGTCCCGGTGCGTGGTCACGGACATGAACCCGCCTCGCGGAATTTCGGCCGGCCTGCGAGCGTGAACCGCGCGCTGATTCGGTTGACCGACCGGGCCGCCCGGGCGATCTCACCTCTATGAGCGCGCCCAGCCGACCGATGCTTTCATCGCCGACCCAGGCCGGCCAGACGCATGCGCTCGCGCGCCTCGATGGTCGACTGGTCGCGATGGCGTACTGGGACCGGCTGCCCTACTGGCTCAAGGCCGCGTGGCAGCCAGCGCTTGGCAACGTCTCCGAGTCGAACGTGAAGCGCTACCTCGAGTTGGACGCGTCGCCGCTGGCGCTGGCGATCGCCAAGTCATCCTCCGCGCTTCCCCAGTCCTTCCGCTCGGTCGCGGCCGAACGTTTCTCCGCGAGCGGCTTTCCCAAGCGTCGCGTCGCCTTCCTCGCCGAGCACTTCGACCGCCTCATCGACCAGCCCAAGGGGCGGCTGCTCCGCCATCTGTCAGCTGCCGAGCGGGTCGACCCCGAGCGCGACCGGCTCGACATGCTGGCCGAAGTCGTCGCGCTCCGGAACGCCCAGGCCGACGTCCGCGCCGAGCGCGCGTTGACCCGCGCTTTTCGCGCCATGTTCGCGGCGCGTGAGCCGTTCGTCGTGTGGGTGCTCATCGCGCTGTGCTTCGTCATCTTCCTCGGCCTGGCCCTCGCCGGCTCTGGCACGACCCGCGAGATGCATCGCCTCTTTCGCCTCGAGCCCGGGCTGAGTCATCCCTGGTCGCTCGTCACGTACGCGTTCCTGCATCTGCCGGGCGAGTCCCAGCACATCACGCTCAACATGTTGGCGCTCGCGGGCGTCGGGCCCGTGCTCGAGCTGGTGCTCGGCCGCACCCGCTTCCTCGCGTTCTTCCTGGCGAGCGCCGTCTTCGGTGGGCTCGCGAGCCTCGTCGCCAAGTCGCTGCTCGACCTGCCGTTCGCGACCGTCGGTGCCTCCGCCGCGATCGCCGGCTGCGCCGGCCTCTGCTTTACGCTCGGCCTCTGGTTCCAGAGCCATCACGGCCGCATCCCCATCCGCTATGTCGCCGGCACCTTCGGTGGCAGCATCGTGCTCGTGTCGAACTTCCTCATCAGCGCCGCGTCGGGTGGGGCGGGCGTCGACCACGCAGCCCACCTCGGCGGCCTCGTCTTCGGCGTCGCGACCGCGTTCCTCTTGACCCCGACGCTCGCGGCCCGGGCCGAGTCGCGCTACGGGACCTTCATGAAGGCGACGTGACGTGCACCCGACACGCCCTGCAGGCGGTCGAGTGACTCGAGCACGCAGGTCTCTTTCGACACGACCGTGCCCAGCGCCTTGGCCGCCGCATGCGGGTCGACGTAAGCGGCCGACCGGTCGCTCGTAGGATTGGGGCCGTTGGCGGTCAGCGCCAGCACGAACGCGCAGCTGCCATTGTCGCTGCCGATGACGGCACGCGCCGCGTTCTTGCCGGCGCGCAGGGCCAGTCGGTCTTGCGTGACGAGGCACGTCCTCGCGTCGCAGAGCCCCGCAGCGCGGGTACCACTCGGGGTCGCGATCAACACCGCGAGCTCGCCGCTGCGCACTGCGTCGACCTCGAGCACGGCCTGGCCGGACTCGAATCCGATGGCGATGCTATCGCGTCGCTCGCCGATGCCCGCCCCCTGCGTGCCTTCGGTCTTCAGCGCGGGCCGGGTCACGAGGAACAGCACGGCCGCGATCGCCAGCGCCAGGCCGATGCCTATCACCGCCGCCCGCAACGGATTCTTCTTGGGCTCCGCCAGCGGCCGCGAGCGCACCGAGCCCGGCGCCGCGTAGCCGACGCGCGCCGCGCGCCCCGCCGGAATCACCAGTGGGATGACGTTCGACGGCATGTCCTGGGCGGCCTCGAGCTTGGCTAGCTCGTCGACCAGCGCGCGCAGCTCGGGCTCGGCCGCGAGCCGCGCCTCGACCGCCAGCCGCTCAGCGGGCGGGAGATCGCCATCGACGTAGCGGGCAACCGCCTCGAGACCTTCCGGCTCGGCACCGCTGTTGTTGCGAATGCGTGAGAAACGCGTGCGCAGTGCCGCGTCCACCCCGGGGTGCAGATCGCCTTCGTCATTCGAGTTGTTGTTGGTCGCCATGGAAACCCCTCCTGCGATGTAGACCGTGACCCAGCCCCCCGTAAACTGGAGGGTGCCGACTTTCTGGGGTCACCCCTGCGCCCCACTGTGGTTGACGCGCGCGGTCTGCCGGGGTTGAGTGCGCCGTCATGCATCCGGCCGTTTATTGGATCATCGGTGCCCTGGTGGCCCTCATTCTCGAGATGATGGTGCCCGCCTTCGTCATCGGTAGCTTCGGTGTCTCCGCGTTCTTCGCCGCGCTGGCCGCCTGGTTCGGCGCGTCGTTGCCGATCCAGATCGTCGTCTGCGGGGTGCTCGGTTTCATCTTCATCGTGCCCGCCCGCAAGTATCTCCATCGCCAGGGCCCGACCCTGCGCATGAGCGCCGAGACGATGGCCGGTAAGCTGGCCATGTGTGTCGAGCCGATCGGGGGTGACACCCATGTAGGCACCGTGCAGCTCGACGGGGCGCGCTGGACCGCCACCGCCCCCCGCGGCACGCACATCGCCCCCGGCACGATGGTCGAGATCCTGGCGGTCGTCGGCGCGCGCCTCGTTGTGGCACCTCGCGCTAGCGCTTCGCCAACGCCATCGGGCGCCCCGCCCACACTTCCAACACACCCCAAAGAGCCCACACACGGAGCTTCAGAATGACCCTCGACCCCGGTCTCATGGTTGCTATCGCTATCGCCTTCTTCTTCCTGTTCCTGGTCTTCAAGGGCATCCGCATTGTGCCACAAGCCCAGGTCATGATGATCGAGCGCCTCGGTCGCTTCCACAAGGTCGCGAGCTCCGGGCTCAACTTCATCTTCCCGATCATCGACGCCGTACGCATGTTCAAGGCCGACCACCACAAGATGACCCGCACCATCGAGCTGCGCGAGCAGGTGATGGACTTCCCGCCACAGCCGGTCATCACGAAGGACAACGTCGCGCTCCAGGTCGACTCGGTCATCTACTTTCGCGTCGTCGTGCCCGAACGCGCGATGTACGAGATCGACGATCTCTCGAATGCAATCCGCCAGTTGGCGGTGACGACCATGCGCAACATCATGGGCGAGCTCGACCTCGACGAGACGCTGACCTCGCGCGACACGGTCAACGCGAAGCTGCAGCGCGTGCTCGACGAGGCGACCGATGTCTGGGGCGTGAAGGTCACGCGCGTCGAGCTGAAGAACATCAATCCGCCGCCCGAGATCGAAGAAGCGTTGTCGCGGCAGATGAAGGCCGAGCGCGAGCGGCGCGCGCTGGTCATCGAGTCGGAAGGTCGGCGCGCCTCGCAGATCCTGCGCGCCCAGGGCGAGCGCGACGCAGCGATCATGGAGGCCGAGGGCCGACGCCAGGCGGCGATCCTGGACGCCCAGGGCCGCGCCCTGGCGCTGGTCGAGGTCGCCAAGGCCAAGGCCGAGGCAGTGAAGCTCGAGTTCGACGCGATCCACGCCGGCGCCGCGACCCCCGACGTCATCGCCATCCGCTATCTCGAGACGCTGGTGCAGCTCTCGATGGGGCCGGCCAACAAGATCTTCATGCCCTACGAGGCGACCGGCATCCTCGCCGCGGTGGCACAGATCGCCGAAGCGGCCCGCGTCGACAAGGGCCATCCCGGATCATGAGCAAGCTGGCGTAGGACAGCCCGCGCGCAGTCGGAGCCGACCATGCCGAACCCCGAGAAGATCTTTCGTGTCCGCCTCCTCGGGGAGAACGCGCTCCGCGACGTCAGCGGCGTAGCACCGGCGCTCGTCGCGGGCGTCGGCCTCAAAGCGCGCTTGAGCGAGCTCGTTGGCGAAAGCGGCGAGGCGGCTCCATCGGCTGGGACCGACTCAGGTGGCGACAGGGCAATGACGGGACTCGAGCTGTCGATCGCCAGCGATTGGTCGCGCCCCATCGCCGAGCTTCGCTGGCAGATCGACCACGTCGTGCGGCGCGTGCGCCGTCTCTACGACCTGCTTGGGGCGCACCCGCAGCTCGAGGCCGAGGCGGCACCGCACAACCTCGCGGCCGCCGTGGCGCTCGACCTGCGACGCGCCTTCGGCAACGGGCGTGATGCGCAGCCGCCGGCGGGCCACAGTCCAGGCCTTCAGTCCAAGCTTCGCCATCCCCGCGAAGGCCTCGGGCTCGATGACGAGACGGAGCGCTTCGCCGCCAGCGAGGATTTGTTCCGACGCTGGGTGAACGAGGATCCGGCGGTGCGCACGAGCATCGCCATCTGTGATGACGTGCGGCAGCTCGCGGCGCTCGACCTGGCCGGCGGTGTGCTCGAGATCGAGATCATCGAGGAGGCGCGCGCCCGTGAACTCGGCCTGAACCTGCTTCTCGCGGTCGGTCAGGCGAGTGACGCGTCGCCGCCACGGCTCGCGCTCGCGCGCTGGACACCGTCCGGCATGAGTCAGAGCCGCCCACCGCTGATGTTGCTCGGCAAGGGCATCACGTTCGACACGGGCGGCATCAACGTGAAGCCGTACGAGTCGTTCGTGTCCCACATGCGCAACGACATGGCGGGCGCGGCCCTTGCGTTTGCGGCCTTCCGCCACCTCATCATGGGCGGCTACCCGCGGCCCTTGGTGTTGGCGATCCCGACCTGTGAAAACGCGATCGGCGAACGCGCGATGCGCCCCGGCACGGTCGTCAAGAGCCATCGCGGGCTGCGCGTGAAGATAGACCACACCGACGCCGAGGGGCGCCTGGTCCTGGCCGACGCGCTCTCCTACGCGGAGGAGCGCTTCGCGCCCGAGCTGACCTTCTGTTTTGCGACCCTTACGACCGCCGCGCTGCAAGCGTATGGGCCGTATGCGACACCGGTGCACTTCGCGCCGGCGCCGATCGAACGTGCGCTGCGCCAGGCCTCGGATGCGACCGGCGAGGACCTTCACTTCTTCCCGAGCCGCGCCTGGCACTACGAAGCCAACCGCGATGACGAGGCGGACCTGAAGAACACCGGTCGCCTGCCGGGCTACATGCCGCACGCAGCGGGCTCGCGCAACGCAGCCCACTTTCTGTTGCACTTTGCGCGCGCGCCGCTCGTGCATGCCGACATCTTCGCGTCGACCTGGAACTGGGGCGGCGACTTCCCGGGCACTGGCTACGGGGCGACTGGCGCCCCGCTCCGGACCTTTGTCAGAGCGCTCGAGGCGCTCGCGAACGACTGAACGTGGGACGCGAGCGCGTGCTCAGTTGCCGGGCACGCACAGCCCGAAGACGCAGTCCGACGCGGCCGCGGGGCAGTCGCTGGCCGAACCGTCGCAAGGCTTCGAGCAGAGCTGGGGCCCATCATTATAGGAGATGCAGAGCGACGTCTCGCACTCGTTCTCGCCCGTGCAGGCCTCGCCCGCGCCCTTCGTGCCGCGCGCGCCCGTGATGCAGCACGGGACCTCGACGTCGTTCGCGCTCATGTTCTGGCAACGTTCGCTGGCCTGGCAGTCGTCGTTGCTGAAACACTCGCTGTAGCCGGCCTCGTCGCAGGCCGCTTCGACCTTCGCGGGCTCGGTCGTGTCGGCAGTTTCGGCAGCGTCGGTCGTCGTCTCGGGCGTGCTCGTCTCGGGGGTGTCGGGTGCGCTGGTGTCGCTGATGGTGTCAGGTGCTGTGTCGCTGAGGGCGTCGGGTGCGGTGTCGCTGACGGCGTCGGGTGCGGTGTCGCTGACGGCGTCGGGTGCGGTGTCGCTGACAGCGTCGGGTGCTGTGTCGCTGACGGCGTCGGGTGCTGTGTCGCTGAGGGCGTCACCCGTTGCCTCGTCGTCGCAGCCGGGCAGGGCGGTCAGGAGGCTCAGCGACAGGGCGGTCAAGAGGATCGGGAGGATCGGGAGGGTCGGGAGGATCGGGAGGATCGGGAGGCGCATTCTCGGGTGTCTCCGGCGGATGATTCGAGGTTGGGAAGAGAGAAGCGTCAGCTCGCGCACTGCTCGCGCAGGAGCTCGTCAAAGAACGCGATCGTCTTCGTCAGGCCCTCGCGCAAGGCGACCTTGGGTTCCCAGCCGAGCAGCTCACGCGCGCGCGTGATGTCGGGCTGGCGACGGGTCGGGTCGTCCGGAGGGAGGCCACGCGACACGATGCGTGACTTCGTGCCGGTGAGCTCGATCACCAGCTCGGCGAGCTCGCGGATCGTGAACTCGCCGGGGTTGCCGAGGTTGACCGGGCCACGTGTTTCGATCTGGTCCATCATGCGCACGAGCCCGTCGACGAGGTCGTCGACGTAGCAGAAGCTGCGCGTCTGCTCGCCGTTGCCGTAGATCGTGATGTCGCGTCCGAGCAGCGCCTGGACCACGAAGTTCGAGACGACGCGCCCGTCGTCGGCCGACATACGCGGCCCGTAGGTGTTGAAGATGCGCACCACGCGGATGTCGACGCTGTTCTGACGGTGGTAGTCGAAGCACAGCGTCTCGGCGACGCGCTTGCCTTCGTCGTAGCAGGCGCGCGGCCCGATGGGGTTGACGTGGCCCCAGTAGTCCTCGGTCTGCGGGTGCTGCTCGGGGTCGCCGTAGACCTCGGAGGTCGAGGCCTGCAGGATGCGCGCGCGCACCCGCTTGGCGAGGCCTAGCAGGTGGATCATGCCCATGACGGAGGTCTTGACGGTCTTCACCGGATTGTATTGGTAGTGGACCGGCGAGGCTGGGCACGCGAGATTGAAGATGCGGTCGACCTCGAGCAGGATCGGCTCGGTGACGTCGTGCCGGATGAGCTCGAACTGCTTGTCATCCAGAAGGTGTGCGATGTTGTGCTTTCTGCCGGTGTAGAAGTTGTCGAGGCAGATGACCTCGTGGCCTTGTTCCAGCAGGCGCTCGCACAGAAACGAACCGATGAAGCCGGCACCGCCGGTCACGAGACAACGCATTCGATCCAACGCATAGGGTGGCCTTCGGGTGATGGCCGGGATGCCATCGGGTGCGCGAACATAGCCCGAGCCGCGAGCAGGAGGTAGTCATGTCGACAGAGGACCGTTCAGAGGCCGAGGCTGGCGCGGAGTCAATTGCCCCCGTCCCGCAGGACAACAACCCATTGCTCGCGTGGGGCAGTATCCCCGACTTCGCGGCGATCCGGGTCGAACAGGTCGTGCCCGCGGTGCGCTTCACGCTGGCGCGGGCGGCGGCTGACCTGGACGCGCTCGAGGCGGCGGCAGATGGGCTCCCGATTTCAGAGATCGTCGGTCGCAGTGAAGAGCTCGAGGATCGCCTCGGCTGGACCTGGGGCCTCGTCAACCACCTCAACTCGGTGCGCACGACCGATGCGTTGCGCCAGGCGATTACCGAGGTGCAGCCCGAGGTCGTCACGTTCCACTCGCGGCTGGGCCAGTCCGAATCGCTCTACCGCGCCTATCTAAGCGCTTCCGCTGCTGGCGCTAGCGCCGAGCCCGCGCTGGCCCGCACCGTCGAGCTCGCGTTGCGCGCGATGCGCCATGGTGGTGTCGGCCTGAGCGGCGACGCGAAGGAGGCGTTCAACGCAAACCAGCAGCAGCTCGCCCAGCTCGGCATGGAGTTCGGTAACGCGCTTGTCGACGCGACCAAAGCCTGGCATCGCGACTTGACCCATGAGGACGACATCCGCGGCGTGCCGCCGAGCGTGCGCGGGCTCATGGCCCAGAACGCCCAGCTCGCCGCCATCGACGGGAGTGAAGCGGCCAGCGCCGAAGCCGGCCCGTGGCGCCTGACGCTCGACCCGACCTGCGTGATGCCGTTCCTCGAATACGCCGATCGCCGCGACCTGCGTGAGGTCGTCTACCGCGCCTGGATAGGCCGCGCCGGGCCCGACGGCGATCCCAAGCTCGACAACTCCGAGCGCATCGCGCGCATCCTCGCCTTGCGTAAAGCGCAAGCTCAGATCCTCGGCTTCGCGAGCTACGCCGAGTTCTCGCTCGACGCGAAGATGGCGCCATCGGTCGCCGACGCGCTCGGCCTGCTCGCGTCGCTGCACGAATCATCCAAGCCCGCCGCCCAGCGCGAGCTCGCCGATCTGACCGCCTTCGCGAAGGCCGAGGGCGCCGCCGAGCCGCTGGCCCTCTGGGACGTCGCCTACTGGGCGCGGCGTCTGCGCGAGGCGCGCTACACCTACTCGGACGAGGACCTCAAGCCCTACTTCCCGTTGCCGCGCGTGCTCGAAGGCGTCATCGCGCTGGTCGAGAAGCTCTTCGGCGTCGCCATTCGCGAAGGCGACAAGACCGGCTGGCATCCGGACGTGCGTTGGTTCGATGTTCTTTCGGACGGCGCGCCGATCGCCGGCTTCTTCCTGGACCCCTACAGTCGTCCCGCCGACAAGCGCGGTGGCGCCTGGATGAACGAGCTGCGCGGCCGCAGCAGCCGCTTGGCACCGCCAGGCCAGGCGGTGCGGACGCCGATCGCCTACCTCGTCTGCAACCAGGCGGCGCCAGTCGGCGACAAGCCGTCGCTCATGACCTGGAACGAGGTATCGACGCTCTTCCACGAGCTCGGCCATGGGCTCCAGCACATGCTGACGCGCGTCGATCTCCTGCCGGTGGCCGGCATCAGCGGCATCGAGTGGGACGCGGTCGAGCTGCCGAGCCAGTTCATGGAGAACTGGTTGCGTCACCCAAAGACACTCGCCTCATTCGCCAAGCACTACGAGACCGGCGCCCCCATCCCCGCGAGCCTCGTCGAGCGCGTGCTCGCGGCCTCGACCTATCGCGCCGGCTCGGCGTTCCTTCGCCAGATCTACTTCGCCCGCCTCGACCTCGAGCTGCATCACGGCTTCGACGCCGCCAGCGGCGCCTCGATCTGGGACGTGCAGCGCACGGTTGCAGCCGACAACACCGTTATCCCGCCGCTGCCCGAGGACCGCTTCCTGTGCAGCTTCGGCCACCTCTTCGCGGGTGGCTACGCGGCCGGCTACTACTCCTACAAGTGGGCCGAGGTTCTGTCGGCCGACGCCTTCGCCGCCTTCGAGGAGGCAGGCCTCGACGACGACGCCCGCGTCGCAGAGGTCGGTCGCCGCTTTCGCGAGACCGTCCTCGGCCTCGGCGGGAGCGTGCCCCCGATGGAGGTCTTCAAGCGTTTCCGCGGCCGCGAGCCGAGCACCGAAGCCCTCCTTCGCCACAACAACCTGAGCTGAACGCGGGCGTCTCGCAAAGAGCCTTCCGCCGTTTCACCCAGTTGTGGCTACCGGGCTGCGGGACGGGTACGTGGCGCCGGCGTAGAGTTCATGCACGCGCTCAAGTTTGCGGTTTCGATTCCGACATCACGGCGACTGACCATCGACCTGTCGGCGGAGACAGCGACAGGAGATGCTGAAGTGATCGTGCTGCTTTCGAGCGCGCATCCGTCCATCGACTCACAAGCGCGTCGCAGCGAGAACGTGTCTGCCTTCTTCGACACACTTTGGATGGCGAGCCCAGGTTCTGGAACAGCAAGACAAACTGACGCAGGGCCTGGCAGAGCTAGGTGCGAGTCTGCGGCGTGGATGAAGCGAAACTGCATGTCCGCAACATCTCACAAGTGTGGCCCGTCCGCGCGGCACTGAGCATCTGTTGGGTGTGCCTGGGCTACTTCGACCCTTGCCAGCTCCACTCGGAGGTCCCGTCCTCGTCGATCGCCTCGACCTCGATCGTGTTGTCCTTCAGGTGCACCCAGAAGAACCCGGGCTTGGTGACGTTCTCGAACCTCACCGGTTGGTCGCCTTTGAGCTTGCTCAACTTCGAGCCGGCGCCGCTCACGACGAAGGTCGTTCCGGGGCACGCATCGCTTGGCACGTGCCATTGGCGGCTGTGGTCGTGGCCCGCGAAATACAGGTCGACCCGGCCACACACGATCACGTCGAGCGACTCCTTCACGCCATCGCCGGTCACGACCGCCGACAGGTCGCCGATCCCCGGCAGGCCCGAGATGAGATCGGTGATGCCTTCTTCGAGGCCCTCGTACTCGCCCGCGTTGCCGTGCGTGCCGTTCGAGATGAACGGGTGGTGACCGAACGCGATGCGCCATGTCTCGGTGGAGGCGTCGATGCGCCCGGGGAGGGTGTCGACCTGCCACTGCGCGCGCGCTTCGGCGCCCGCGTTGCCGTAGCTCCAGACCATGTCGTTGGTGTCGAGTGCGAAGAAGTGGGCCGGCCCCAGCGCGAAGTCATAGGTGCGCCCGGGCATCTTCCACTTCGTCGACAGCTGCGTGTACGCGACCTGATAGTCGCCGCGCTCGAACTCGGCACCCGCGCCGCCGAACGTGTCACCCAGGAACTGGGTCAGGAAGCCGCCATTGTCGTGGTTGCCGAGCACCGCGTAGAACGGCAAGTCGACGTTCGCGAACGGGATTTCGAACTTCTCTGCCCACTGCGCATCGAGCGTCGACTCGACTCCGGCGTTGTAGATGTTGTCCCCCAACAACAGCGCCAGGTCGCAACCGGCGGCAGCGCACTTCACACGGATCTGCTCGGCGACCTTCTTCTGGCTCTCGTTGCCTTCACCGGTGTCGCCGAGCACGACGAAGCGCACCTCCTTCGGCGGGCCGACCTGCGTCTCACTCCCCGCGTCGACAGTATCGACCGTCTCCGACTGGGCCGTGTCGCTCGTCTCCGCGCTGACCTTCGTATCGTCCCCGTTGACATCGAGCATCAGCGTCGTGTCGATCGGTTGCGTATCGGCGGTCTCGGGCGCCACGTCGGTCACGGCCATGTCCGGCGCAACCGCGTCCGTCGGGCTCGCCGTGTCGACCTCGGCCGCCGTGTCCACGATCGCGTCGCCGACCCGGCCCGATTTGTCTTCACCACAGCCCGGCAACATCCTCGCGACCGCCACCACCCCGACCACCCAAGCCATCCGCATCGCTGTCATCGGTCCTCCTGAACCGTGCATTAGCCGCCATTCCCGCGCGCCGCGCAATGTGCGATGCACGGCCCATGGCCAACGCACTCGCACGCTCATCGAGCCCCTACCTGCGGCAACACGCCGACAACCCCGTCGACTGGGTCGAATGGAGCCCGGCGGCCTTCGCCGAAGCCAAGCGCCGCAACGTGCCGGTGCTCGTATCGATCGGCTACGCGACCTGCCACTGGTGCCACGTCATGGCCCACGAGTCGTTCGAACACCCGGCGACTGCGGCGCTGATGAACGACCTCTTCGTCAACATCAAGGTCGACCGCGAGGAGCTGCCCGAGGTCGACGAGATCTACATGGACGCCGTGCAGGCCCTGCACGGACATGGCGGCTGGCCACTCAACGCGTTCGTCGATCACGAGGGCCGCCCGTTCTTCGCCGGCACCTATTTCCCGCGCGACCGTTGGATCGACCTCTGCAACTACCTGACGCAGCTCTGGAAAGAGGACGCGACCCGGGTCGCCGACTCCGCCCGCGAGCTCGCCAAGCACCTCGCCAACTTCTCCGTCGCGCGCCCCACCTCAGTGGCCCCCGGCATCCCCGAGCGTGCCCGCGCCGAGGTCGAGCGCACGTTCGACCCCGAGCATCCCGGCTTTGGCAACGCGCCCAAGTTCCCGCCGAGCCAATGGCTCGTCTATGCCCTGTCCCACGGCGACGCCGAGACCCGCACGGTGGCTATCGCGATCCTCGAAGCGATGCAGGACTCGGGCCTTCACGACCGCGTGGGGGGCGGCTTTCATCGCTACTCGACGGATCGGACCTGGCGCGTCCCGCACTTCGAAAAGATGCTCTACGACAACGCCCAGCTCGCGGTCGCCTACGCGCTCGCCGCGGTCGCCGCACAACGCCCCGACTTCCAACGCACGGCGTTGGCGATCGGCGACTACCTCCTGCGCGACCTGCGTGTCAGCGACGGCGACGGCAACTTCCTGGGCTACGCCTCGGCCGAAGACGCCGACGACCCAGCAGGCCCCGTATCGCCTTCGGCTGCCGTTGGCACCGGCGCCGTATCGCCTACGGCTGCCGTTGGCACCGGCGAGGGCAGCTTCTACGCGTGGTCCCCCGAGTCGCTCGCCGCCGTCCTCGGTGATACCCCGGCAAAGCTCCTCACGACCGCCTGGGACGTGGCTCCGGGCGTCCCGCATCGCGGCCCTTCCGGCCACATGGAGCCGGTCACGAGCCACATCCCGCACCCGCGCACAAACGATCTCGAGGCGCTCGCGAAGTCGCTTGGCTATGCCGATGCGATCGGCCTACGCGCGAGCTGGGACATTCACTATGCGCCGCTGCGCATTGCGCGAAACGCCCGCCCGCGCCCTATCCGCGATGACAAGGTGCTGACCGACCTCAATGGCCTGGCCCTCTCCGCGTTCGCGGTCCTGGCCCGCCTCTTCGATGCGTCACGCGCCTATGACGCCGCCGTCGAGCTCGCCGAGGTCCTGCGTGCACGCGTCACCGCCAGCGGCCTCGAACGCCTGCCCGGCCGCCCGGCCTTCATCACCGACTACGGCCACCTGGCGCTCGGCCTCATCGACGCCCATCGCACCCTCGGTGACCCAGAGCTCATCGCACTGGCCGAGGCCGTCATCGCCGAAGCCAACACGCGCCTTGGCGCCCCGCCCGAAGAAGGCGGCGGCTTCTACACCACCCCGGCCGGTCGCAGCGACCTCATCCGCCGCAGCCGCGAGCACCACGACGGGCCCTATCCCGCGGGCCAACACGCGCTCGCGCTGGCAGCGGTGCAGCTCTTCGCGTTGACCGCCAACGATGCCTACCGCGTGCTCGCCGACAGCGTCTTCACGGTCCAGGCGCGCATGCTTGAGCGCGCGCCGCTCGCCTGCCCGACGCTCCTGCATGCGCTGGCGCTGGCCCAGGCAACGCCGATCTCGGTCGTCGTCACCGGCTCGGGACCGCTCGCCGACGCGCTCCTCACCCACGCCCGCGCCTTGCCGCGGCCGCTTACGATCCTGCCCACCGCGCGCCACGAGGCGTTGCCGTGGCCGCTCCTCGAAGCGCGCACCGACTTGCCTACGCAGGCGCTCGTCTGTGTCGGCACGCATTGCCTCCTGCCGGCGTTCACGATTGCCGAGCTCGACGAGCGCCTCGGAGCGATTGCATAGATCCGGCGGAGCAAGTATTCGAGCCGCAATGACGACCCGAGGCGAAAAGACCATCATCGCGCCGGTCCCGATTGAAGCCTTCTGGGCGACGATCACGGACTACGTCGCGTACCCGCAGATCATTGACGACATCAAAGGCGCCGAGATCCGCGAGCGCACGGGCAACGTCGTCGTCGTCGCCTTCCAGTTGAGGGTCCTCCTGAAGGGCTTCGACTACACGCTGCGCATGGTCGAAGAGGGCCCCAACAAGCTCACCTGGTCGCTCGTCAGCTCGAGCACGCTCAAGCAGAACGATGGCGGCTGGACTCTCGAAGCGGTGTCCCCGACCGAGACGCGCGTGACCTACTGGAACGTGCTCGCGGCGAAGTCGTTCCTGCCCAAGTCGTTCATCAACGGACTCGCCCGCATCGCGCTGCCTTCCATGCTCAAGCGCTGGACCGCCTACGCCGAGCGTCGCGCGACCAAGGCCGACTGACGACAGGCCAGGCGTTGCAGCGTCGCGCACCGCAGCACATCAGGGAGCGATAGGTGTCGGATGCCTCCGGACGACCTGCAGGCTCGATGCTGCGAGCGAAGCTCGTGGCATCGACGTGCCTGCCGGGAGGAGGAGGCGCCGACACCGGCGCGACCGTGGTCGGGGGCGAGTCCGCCGTCAGTTCAGACCAGGTCGTACTGCTCGGGGTTCGACACGATGTCGTCGACCATCTTGGTCATCTGACCGATCTGGAACCCGTCGTAGAGGCGATGGTCGAAGCTGCCGGTCAAGATCAGCGTCGGCCGCACCTCGACCTTGCCTTCGACCGCGCGCGGCCGGTCGTGGATCTGCCCCAGGCAGAACAGGAAGCCAACCCGCGAGGTCGGCATCAACGGCACCAGCGCGTGCGGGATGTCGAAGCCACCGACGTTGGTCACCATCCCGCTGCCGAATGGATCGGGCTTGAGCCCGAGCTTCGTCATGTCGAGGCCTACATCGTAGTTGAGGAACGACACCGCGCGCATGAGATAGGGCGCCAGCTGCGGCGGGATGAAGCGCAAGGACGACTTCGCGGCCTCGATGTCCTGGTCATCGCCGGATCGGATCGACTTCGCGCGCGACGCGATCTGGTTGGCGACGTCCACGACGGACGACGTGTCGCAGTTACGGACCTTGACGCCCGAAAGGTCCGCCTTGCCGTCGCCACCCTTGACAGCGACCTGCACGAAGATGTCGGCCGAGCTTCGCTTGAAGGGCCGGTTACGCTTCAGGATCACGTTGTAGTCCGGATACTTCTGGAGCATCCGGCCGATCGCCGCGACGAATAGGTGGGTGATGGTGACCTTGACGCCCGACTTCTCGGACACCTCGTCGAGCCAGGGCAGGGTCTTCTTCAGGTCGACCTCGCGCTCGCCCTGCGCGGTCGGATTCGACGGCGCACCCCACATCCCGACCGAGAGCTTCCGCCAGGTCGACACCTTCTCCAAAGGACTGAACGCCATCGCATACCTCCACGCGGACGGCGCCGCTTAGCACAAACTCCGGGCGACGCGAACGTTCGATGACCAGGTCGTTGCGATTCGCGCCGACCTGCGCGCCACTTGCGAATTTGCCGGCGAGACGACCGCGGGCTAGGAGCCCCGACGAGGCTGGCCTCATGGGCCGCCGAGGAAGGGAGCGACGACGCCCCCGGTCGTCTCGCGGCCGCGGACCAGGAGCCCCGACGAGGCTGGCCTCTCATGGGCCGCCGAGGAAGGGAGCGACGCCGCCCCCGGTCGTCTCGCTGGTCTCGCTGGCGAATCGATTGACGACGCAGACCCTTGGCGGCTATGCCGCGCACATGCCGCTTCCGACCCCGTTCCATGCGCGCACCTCTCAGCTCTGCACGAGCATGCTCTGGAAGCATTGGTCCGGCTATTACGCCGTGCGCCACTACGACGAGAGCCCGGAGCGCGAGTACAACGCCATCCGCCAGGGCGCGGGCCTGCTCGACGTGAGCCCGCTCTTCAAATACGAGGTGCGCGGCAAAGACGCCGGGCGCCTCCTCGACTACGTGCTCTCGCGGCCCGTCTCGAAGCTCAAGACCGGACGCGTGACGTACCTGTGCTGGTGCGACGACGACGGCAAGGTGCTCGACGACGGCACCTGCTGGCGCATGGACAAGCACACCTGGCGGCTCACCTCGGCGTCGCCCTCGTGGTTCTGGTTCTCGCGCCACGCCGCCGGCCTCGATGTCGAGATCGTCGACCTCAGTGACAACGTCGCTGCGGTAGCGCTCCAGGGGCCGACCTCGCGTAAGGTCCTCGCGGCCTCATGCGACGCGGACCTCGAGGCCCTCAAGTTCTTCGGCTGGGCCCACGCGACGTTCACGCCGACCTCGGGTTCCCCCTTTAAAGCCACGATCAGCCGCACCGGCTACACCGGCGATCTCGGCTACGAGGTGTGGGTCGACAACGCCAACGCCCTGGCCCTCTGGGACCTCTTGATGGCCCGCGGCAAAGACCACGGCATCTGGCCCATCGGCCTCGACGCGCTCGATATCTCCCGCATCGAAGCGGGCTTCATCCTCCAGGGCTGCGACTACCACTCGGCCTACGACACCGTGCACCCGGCCTCGAAGTCGAGCCCGTTCGAGCTCGGCCTCGACTGGACGGTCGAGCTCGATCGCGAGCCGTTCATCGGCCAACGCGCCCTGCTCGCCGAGAAGCAGCGCGGCTCGCAGTGGGCTTTCGTCGGCCTCGAGATCGACTGGGACGCGTTCGAGGCGGCCTTCGATCGCCATGAGCTGCCGCCGTCGATCCCGACCGCCGCCTGGCGCTCGCGCATCCCGGTTTTCCGAGGCATGCGCCAGGTCGGCTACGCAAGCTCCGGCGCCTGGTCGCCCACGCTCAAGAAGAACCTCGCCCTGGCGAGCGTGTTTTGCGAGGTCGCCGCTCCCGGCACCGACCTCGACTTCGAGATCCTCGCCGACTGGGAGCGCACGCGCGTGCCCTGCCGCGTCGTCTCGCTCCCGTTCTTCGACCCGCCCCGCAAGAAGGCGTGAGGTCCCCGATGGCCACATCGAGCTCGAGCGTCTACGACGCCATCATTGTCGGCGGCGGCCACAACGGCCTCATCTGCGCGGCCTACCTCGCCAAGGCCGGCAAGAAGGTGAAGGTCGTCGAGAAGCGGCACGTACTGGGCGGCGCCGCCGTCACCGAGGAGGTCTTCCCGGGCTTCCACTACTCGGTCTGCAGCTACGTCGTTTCGCTTCTGCGTCCGCAGATCATCCGTGACCTCGATCTCCCAAGGCATGGCCTCGAGATCCTGCCGCTCGAGTGCAGCTTCACGCCGCACCTCGAAGGCCCGGGTCTCGTGCGTTGGCCCGACGGCGACAAAACCCGCCGCGAGATCGCGCACTTCTCGAAGAAGGACGCCGAGCTCTACCCGCAGTTCGGCAAATCCATGGGTCGCATGGCCAAATGGGTGAAGCCCATCATCGACATGGTCGCGCCTGACCCGACGAGCTTCAACCCGTTCGAGCTCGGCCGCCTGAAGGGCCTGGCCGATCGCATGCGCGGCATGAGCGACAAGGAGCTCGGGCGCTTCGTCAAGATGATGACGATGAGCTCGGCCGACTTCCTCGACGAGTGGTTCGAGTCCGACCAGCTCAAGTCGCCGATGGCGTGCTCGGGCATCATCGGCACGTTCCTCGGCGTGCGCTCGCCCGGCACCGCGTACGTGCTGCTGCACCATTATATGGGTGAAATCGACGGCGCCTTCCGCGCCTGGGGCTTCTCGAAGGGCGGCACCGGCGGCATCAGCCTGTCGATCGCCGCATCGGCGCGCGCGTTCGGCGCCGACATCGAGACGAACGCTGGCGTTGCGAAGGTGCTCCTGAAAGGCAACAAGGCGACCGGCGTGGTCCTGGAGGACGGGCGCGAGCTGCGCGCCAAGGCCGTCGTCTCGGGCGTCGACCCGCATCGCACGTTCCTCAAGCTGGTCGGCAAGGAGCACCTGCCCGAGGACCTCGTCACGTCGATCGGCCGCTATCGCATGCGCGGCTCGAGCGGCAAGGTCAACGTCGCGCTCGACAAGATCCCCGACTTCACCTGCCGTCCCTGGGCGGGAGAAGGCTCCGGGCTGCACCTGCGCGGCGACGTCGCCATCGCCCCGTCGATCGCCTACCTCGAGAAGGCCTACGACGACGCGAAGTACGGCCGCTGGTCCAAGCGCCCTTACATCAACGTGGTGTTCCCGACGCTCACCGACCCGACGCTGGCGCCCCCCGGCAAGCACATCATGTCGTGCTTTGTGCAGTACGCGCCCTACCAGCTCGAGACGGGACCCGCGTCGTGGCCCGAGCATCGCGCCGAGTTCGGCAAGGACGTGATCGACACGCTCGCCGAGTACATGCCGACCCTGCGTGACCACATCCTGCACACGCAGGTCCTCACCCCGTGGGACCTCGAGCAGGAGTTCGGCCTCACCGAGGGCAACATCTTCCACGGCGAGCTCTCGCTAGAGCAGCTCTTCTTCCTGCGGCCGGCCGCAGGCTGGGCCCGCTACAAGACGCCTATCGACAACCTCTGGATGTGCGGCTCGGGCACCCATCCGGGCGGCGGCATCATGGGCGCGCCGGGCCAGCTCGCCGCGGTCCGCATGCTCAAGGAGGGTGCGGTATGAGCGCTGGCGCCAAGAAGTCGAAGGGCGATCACATCCTCGTGCTCGGCGGCGGCCACAACGGCCTCGCGGCCGCGGCGATGCTCGGCAAGTCAGGCCGGAAGGTCACGCTCCTCGAGGCGCGCGACAGCCTCGGCGGCCTCGCCGCGAGCTTCGAATGGGCCCCCGGCTATCGCGTGCCCGGCCTCTACGAAGACACCTCGCTGGTGCGCCCGTGGGTGCTGGAGAGCCTCGACATCAAGCTCGCGCGCAAGCCGCGTGCGACCCTCCTCCTGCCGAGCCGCACCCACGGCGAAGGTGAAATCCGCCTCGCGCCCGACGCTCGCGATGGCCTGAGCGGCGCTGTCACGTCGGCCGACAAGGCCGCCTGGTCCGACTTCCGGGTCCAGATCGAAGCGATCCAGCCGGCCCTGCTGGGCCTGCTCGATCGCGCGCCGCTCTCGTCCGAGGACTCGCTCTGGACGCTCGGTCGTGCCGCCTGGTCGGTGCGCAAGCTCGGCAAGAAAGCGATGATGGACCTCGTGCGCGTCGCACCGATGTGCGTCGCCGACTTCCTGCGCGACATCTTCCCATCCGAGCACCTGCGCGCCGGCCTCTCCTACGGCGCGCTCGAAGGCACCTTCACCGGTCCCTGGTCGGCCCACACAGCACTCTTGTTGCTGCTGCGCGAAGTGCTCTCGTGTGGTCGCATCGAAGGCGGCTCGCCGGCCCTCGTCGCCGCCCTGGAAGCGGCCGCCAAGCGCCAGGGCGCGACGCTGCGAACCGGCACCAAGGTCGACAGGATCCTCGTCGACCGGGACGGCGTGCGCGGCGTGCGCCTCGCGTCGGGCGAAGAGATCGCCGCGGACACGGTCCTCTCGACGCTCGACCCTAAGGCCACGTTCCTCCGCCTGATAGGTCCCCCGTGGCTGCCGCTCGAGGTCGCCGACAGTGCGCGCGTCTACCGCATGCGCGGCACCACCGCGATTGCCCTGCTCGCGTTGAACGGCCCGCTCACGACCCACGCCGGCACCGTCGTCGAGACGCTGCGCACCGGTGAGACCCTCGACGAGGTCGAGAAGGCCTTCGACGCCGCCAAGTACCGCCGCTTCGCGCTGGCCCCGGCGCTGTCTGTGACCGTTCCCACTGACCCGTCGCTCGCCCCTGCGGGCTATCACGTCGCGGTCGTGCGCGTGCATGCCGCGGCCTACGATCTCGAAGGCGGCTGGACCGAGTCGGCCAAGGCCGCCTGCCTCGAAGCGACGCTTGGCCAGCTCCAGGCCTACTGTCCGCGTGTGCGCGATCAGGTCGTCGCGATGCAGCTCCTCTCGCCAGTCGATCTCGAGGCGCGCTTCGGCCTGCATGGCGGCCATCTCCTGCATGGCGAGCTCGCGCCCGACCAGCTCCTGTCGTTCCGTCCGTCGCTCGCGACCGGCCGCTACGCGACGCCGATCGCCGGGCTGTTCATCGGTGGCGGCGCCTCCCACCCGGGTGGTGGCCTCACCGCGGGACCCGGAGCACTCGCTGCGAGGGCCGTCCTAGGCGCCTAGAACCAAGTTTCGCGAATGCCGTTCGCAAAATTGCGAGAACAATGCAGCCAATGCTTGACGCGGCGCGTCACGATGGGCGAGAAGGCCGCCGCACAACGCGGAGGTCCATCATGCGCGCATCCATTATCGCCCTCGCTCTTGTCTCGGTTGCCTCGTTCGCCTTCGGCGGCGGCTGCAAGCTGCCGAACGATACCAGCAACGACACGCCCGCGACCTTCCCGACGGAAGGTTGCCAGCCCTGGGACTGCGGTTCCCTGCCCGACGATGCCGAGCAGGTGATGTGCCCCGATGGCGTGACCCTGTCGGGCCCGACCGGCGAGTGCATCGCGCACGGCACCGAGTGCGCCTACAAAGTCGTCTCCTGCCCCGAGACGCCCGAGTGCGAGCCCGAGGACTGCGGCGAGGTCCCGACCGCCGGCAACTACATGTGCCAGGACGACCGCACCATCGCTGGCCCGACCGGCCGCTGCATCAAGAAGAGCGGGACCTGCCAGTGGGAGACCAAGAAGTGCCCGGGCGGCACCGACATCTGCGCCGATTCAGCCTGCGGCCCGACCCCGACGCTCCCGAACTGGCTCTGCCCGGACGGCGAGACGGTCGCTGGCCCAAGCGGCGTCTGCCAGAAGAAGACCAACGGCATCTGCGCCTGGGAAGTCGTGCAGTGCTCGGCGGTGCGCTGAGCCTCTGGCGTAGGGCGAGTCTGGTGAACCAGCGCCCGCAGGCTGGCCTGATGAACCAGCGCCCGTAGGCTGAGCCTGGTGAACCAGCGCCCGTAGGCTGAGCCTGGTGAACCAGCGCCCGTAGGCTGAGCCTGGTTTACCAGGCGAGCGCGGTCGCTCTTCGTTGTGCCTCCCCGATGTGGGGAAGGCTCAACGGAGTCACCGCCATGTCGATCAAAGTGAGTGCCCTGCTCAGCGCATGCGCCCTCGTCCTCACGAGCGCCTGCGACGATGTCGGTGATACGC
>Ga0105044_10003516_pt1 | contig 21536 bp, 19 predicted proteins | sample MAT01_FD_78092 | JGI IMG/M metagenome (GOLD analysis project Ga0105044, IMG submission 78092) | Freshwater microbial communities from Lake Fryxell liftoff mats and glacier meltwater in Antarctica - MAT-01 | ecosystem: Environmental > Aquatic > Freshwater > Ice > Liftoff microbial mat | place...
AATACAGTACTGAACCATCGGCACTAAGAGTTGGGTGACCGGTAGTATAATCTTCGCTGGCAAACGGAAGTGGCTCAGGCTCTCCCCAAGTTTTTCCATCATACATAGACTTATAAATACGGCAAAGGCCTTCTTTACCTTTAGTTTTTTGACAACGGGTAAAATACAATACATTATTTTTTGCATCCCAAACAGAAGCACCATCAGAAGAAGATGAGTTTACAGGAGGAGGAACTGCCACCGGAGTGCTCCATTTGCCATTATTGTCCATGGCAGTAGTGAAGAGATCAAAAAATTTCTCACCATACCATCCATCATTTTTACCACCGGTTGCTTCCATTCTTGAAGAAGTGAAAAACATTCCGTTAGGGCTATTAGATTTAGAAGGGGAGAAATCGAAATACTTTGTGTTTAATGCACTGGCGTTTTCAACAACGTTACGTGTTGGTTTATCTTTCCAACCCTGTGCAGTTGTGGTAGCCTGAATGGCAGCATCCGTTCTGTTGTCATCCGGTACAAGTACTTTGTAGGCATTGTATTGAGCGATGGCTTCATCATAACGGCCATTGGCTTTCAGACTTTCAGCATAACGCCAGTTAGACATTGGATCTTTGTTTCCGTCATTTACTGATTTTTCGTACCAGCCATTAGCTTCTTTCCAGTTACTTATGATGCGGTAAGATTCGCCCAGTTTAAAAGCTGTGGAAGCTTTGTCGCTTTTGTTTTTATGCTTGGCATAGCATTTTTTGTACTGCTCAATTGCCGAAGAATAATTAGCCTGGTTGAAGGCTTTATCGGCTTTTGGTGTTTTACTTTTGGGGGTCTTTGTTTTCTGGGCCAAAACGGGCATCCACAAAAGAGTGACCAAAAGAAAAATCAGGCATTTCGTACGGCTCATCATAATCTGAATAGTGTTTAATTGTAATAGTGCTTTCTGGTTTTTTCGAAAAGCAAAGAAAAAAATTATTTCCATCATATCAAAACCTTCTGAGAAATAGTTCTTTGGCATGAAAAAGGGTATAAAGATCTCCTGAATTTTGGATAAATAATTGATTTTCAATGTACTTCAATTAACTTAACAGTCTATTCAAACTTAATAGAAGGAGTATTGATCTGTTCAACAGATGGCATGAAGCCGAAAATGGAATCAGAAAGACCTTAATTTGAAGTTGGGCAACAACAATTAATGGGATTTTTATTTTAATGGGATGAAGCTTATAGTCGATTGTGAATAAAAGGTTGGCATAAGCAATACAAAAGAAAAGTTGCCAAAAACAGGAAGCCCGGAACACTAAGTGAACCGGGCTTCAGTACTTTAAAATTCAGTTTAAGTCTTTTATTTGGCGCTTACAGCTTTTTGCAAACCGTCAAGATCTTTAGCAATTTGAACACCCGGCAATTTAACCGGTGCGCCGATTTGGGCCATGAAACTACCCTGCACTTCTCCTGTTTTAAATGTAGTAAAGCCAATTCTGTAAAGACCCATAACAAGTGCTTTAGTAGGATTGCCGGCGTCGCTTGTAATTCTCATCAGGGAATTGTATTTGCTGCCGGAGGGCTGAGCAGGCATTTCAGAAGAATCATCGTTGGAGTCGTATTTGTTCCAGGAGGCCGATTTACCTTTAGTGGCAATATCTTCAACTTTAGTAACACCATCGGCTCTTTCAAGAGTGATCCATGTATCGAAATAATTTGCTTTGTCAGCTTCATTACCTTTGTAATCAGCTGCAACGAAATCGGTTGCTTCGGGAGCCATTTTGTCTGGCACCGGAGAGATCATACGAATTCCTAATTCAGGAGCGGCTGCAGGAATCCAAATGTAAAGATAGTAGTACTTTTTACCTTCTCTTTCCTCATCAGGAGCGGCACCCGGTTTGATGTAACCATAATAGCTGATCAAATCGGTATAGGGTACTCTTATTTCTTTACCCATCGCCGATTTTTTGCCCATATCGGCGCCAAACTTTTCGAGTTTCTGAGCAGAAACAGTAAGTGTAGATGCTACAATTGCCAATGCTCCGGCAGCAGCTGTAATTAATTGGTTTTTCATAAGTTTAATTGGGGTTTAGAATTGATGGGGGGAAAAGTATAAAAAAATACTTTAAAAAATAAATAGGTTGGAAAAAGAACAATTAAGTTTATTTAAGTACCTGTTTGCCAGATATTTAAACAGATTAAGACAATAATTACGAGGTTTTGCTAATGCAACATAATCGTGAAATTATTTTTCAACAAAAAAAAATGCATTTATTCTAATCTTCAGTAATAGGTATCTTGATAGTTTTGAGACCCGATTGCTCAGTAACATTTACAGGTATTCCTCCTCTTACACGTTCGGCAATACTCACATCGAAGCCGGTCATGTAAATAAAATACTTTCCACATTTCATGGAGTCAGCAATAACAAATGTTGAATCTGTATTTCCTACAACAATCAAATCATATAAGGCAGGATTATCGCCGGGGAATTCATTGGCGTTAAATTTAATCCACGCCGAATCAGGATAAGATGCTATAGATGGAATAGCTTCTCCATGATGCTCGGGAATCAATTTAAATATGACAGCACCGCCTCTTCCTGCAACACAAGTAGGGGTATTATTATCATCGTCATCATCCTTACAAGCTGTTATGAAGCCGATACTGATAAGCATCAGAATCAATAAGGATTTGGTAAGTTTAGTATTCATTGTAATTTAATTTTAGAAATGAAAGTTTAAAGAAGTAATAAACCATGATTTGTCAACGGGCATTCCATCAACCATATTTTCATACACAGGCAGTCTGACATCAGAAGACAGAGAAACCATTTTGTAATACACATCCAATCCACCTGTTCCAAAAATCATTTGACCTCCGGTATCGGTTTGTTCTATCCCATCATCCTCATCAGCAGCTCCCTTTTCATATGCTACGCCAAGGTGAGGAAATAAAATAAATGAATGAAGCTTGTATTCATAAAACACACGAGGCACTAAATTTATTGTATTTCCAAATTGATAATCTAAGCTGTTTTTAGTGTTCAGTTTATAATTCAGATCTACATTCCATCCGAAATTTCTGTACTTTCCGAGGTAAGATACCCCAAACAGTATATCTGTACTCCCTGTTCCTGAATAAAGATGATCGGCCATGGGAATGGTAACATCTTCGGGTGTTTCATATTTGCCTGTTGGCAATTTAACTCCCGCACCACCAAACAAACGGTGCCTTACTTTCAGGGAGTCCAGTGTCAAAGTATTTGCCAATTGATACATACCCATCAAAGTTAAATCAGAGAATGCAGAGCGGGTTTCGCTTTGTTGATTGTAATCAATTGTATTTATGTTATAAGGCATGTTTACTATCAACTGAAGTTTTGAAATCGGATACAAACGGGCAAACACTTCGAATGCGAGAAAAGTTTCTTCCACAAGTCCTCCATTATCCACTGCAGTATGGCCCTCGCCAAGATGAGAGACTCTTAAATTTTGACTCGGTATTTCGAAAGAAGTATTTCGCAGACTACTTCTGAAACCAACTGTATTTTTATTGTATCCGGGATTCAATCCCAAATAACAATTACAGAAGTCACAAGCAATGGAGCTGTGACCCGGGAGGAACAATAAAGTGAATACCAAAAAAAAACGCACAATATATTTATTATCACCCAGCCATAGAATTTTAAATTTTATGGCAGGGTGATAAATATCGAGATTACTCTTCATGCATGTGATCATACTTAATCATATCAGAGTAATTAGTTGCAAGAGTTGCGGCGTTGGCATTAGGAGACATAACGATTGCAGGGAACGTAGCCATGTTGATTGTTGTAGGATTTTCAAAAATTTCCAATACATCAACCACAAAATGAAGTTCAGGTGCTTTGTTATAATTCAATGTTAGAATATCGCCTTCGAAATCGAGTTCAACTTCTTTGTAATTCACAATTGCTCCCTGGAATCCACCAATATGATAGGTAAAATTGGAAGAAGAAATAGCCGGTGATGTACCTTCCAACTTCAGGAAAATATAACCACTGTTCCAGGTCCAGAACATTCCGTTTACCGGATCAAGGGCTCCTGTTTGTGAACCACTCACATTACGAGCACTGTCGACCCCAATCATAAACTTAATTGACTTGTACAAGCCCAAAGGCAAACTGTCCATTGAAAGTGTCAAAGATGATTCCTCCTCCGCGTTTACTAAGAAATATGTATCAGGAATGGTAACAACAGAGTTGTCGGTTTTAACCAAACGGATATTAGAGACATAGTATTTAAATACCGATGCAGTAAACTGATCTCCATTGGCAGTGGTGTAAGTTGAATCCAAATAAAACTTAGTGGCACCGGCAAGGTGATCCATTTCTATGAATAACTTAGGAAGTACAGTTGGACCGGGAGGTGTTGGCGTATCATCATCATCATCTTTACATGCTGTGAATAATGATGCAGTAGCAACAAATAACAAGAGAAGTATTTTGTTTAATTTGGTATTCATTTTTAAAGTTTTTTTAGTTCAATTTGAATAATATTTGTTAATGATAAGAAATTAAATTAAGGCGTTTTTAAGGTGCAAGGTAATTTGGCAAGAATTGAAATTATCTTTCAAACTATATTCAAACATTAAATTTTTCACCTACAACAAATTTAATTTTTCAATAAAATAAAAATCAAACTAAATTGATGGTGGATGAAAAACAGCACCTAAATGACCATAGGAAACAAGGCTAATGTGATTATAAAAAATTTCACGAATCAATGAGGTATTCAATTTTAATGTTTCAGTAGTGCCAAGTGCAAATAATACCTCAAAAAGCGTTTTCGATTTCTGACTATTTCCATCCTGCCGTTGTGAATCTTTATCAAGCTCTTTTTTTAATTGACATTTACCTTCACAATGTTTTTCAGGAACACTCAAGTTCTCGCATAAAACAGCAGCGATGTAACTCTTGTTCACCAGATATTCAACAAAGATCACCTGTTTACTGAACAATTGAAGCATCACACCAATAAGAATGAATGTTGAAATTATCCTCATGCATTGCAAAGATAGGGCAAACATTATGAAATGAGTATATGATTTTTGTCATAACTTACAGAAACAACGAAAGCCATGAACGTATCATGGCTTTCGTATAAAATTAAAAAAATGACGTAACTACCTAACTGTGAGCATTTCACGATATTTGGGAAGTGGCCAGTAGGAATCGTCAACGAGCAGCTCCAGTTTATCCACATGATATCGAATCTCATCGAAGTATGGCTTTACCTTATCACAATAGGCAACTGCTTTTGCTCTGGCATCTTCAACTTTGTTGGCTTTTCTGCGCTCTTCAACCATCGAATCTGTTTTATCTTTAATTACAGAAAGGTGTTCGGATATCTCTTTAATTATGTCAAATTGAATTTTATAGGCATCTTCCTTTAAACCAAGCGATTTTAAACCTTCCACATTTTTAATCAACTCTGATTGATATTTAATAGCAGTTGGTATAATATGATTCATTGCCAGTGTTCCAACTATACGCGATTCAATTTGAATTTTTTTGGTGTATGTTTCCAGAAGGATATCGTAACGAGCTTCGAGTTCTCTTTCGGTGAAGATGTTGTTTTTTCGAAACAGTTCCTTTGATTTTTTAGAGATGAATGCATCCAGTGCCGGAGGAGTGGTGGTGTGATTAGACAACCCTCTTTTCTTAGCTTCTTTTACCCATTCATCACTGTATCCATTACCTTCGAAAATAATATTTTTTGACTCCACGATATACTTTCTGAGAACCTTTAAAATGGCTTCATCCTTCTTCACATTTTTATCTAACAACGCATCCACTTCTTTTCTGAATTCTTTCAATTGATTTGCCATGATGGTATTTAAAACCAACATTGCGTTTGACGAATTGGCAGACGAACCAACAGCTCTGAACTCAAATTTATTTCCTGTAAAAGCAAAAGGAGAAGTACGATTACGATCGGTATTATCCAATAAGATTTCAGGAATACGTCCGATGTTCAGTTTGATTTGTGTTTTTTCTTCAGGGGTTAGTTTTTCTTTGGCTACAGTTTTCTCAATTTCATTTAATACCTGACTCAATTGTGAACCCAGGAAAATAGACATAATTGCGGGGGGAGCTTCGTTGGCACCTAAACGATGGTCGTTGCTGGCCGAAGCAATACTTGCTCTCAATAAATCACCATGTTCATAAACCGCTTTAATAATATTCACAAAGAAGGTGAGAAACTGTAAATTAGTTTTTGGAGAATTTCCGGGAGAAAATAAATTCTTTCCGGTGTTGGTCACCAGCGACCAGTTATTGTGTTTACCGGAACCATTGATTCCTGCATATGGTTTTTCATGAAGAAGCACTTTGAAGTTATGACGGCGTGCAACTTTATCCATCACATCCATTAATAATTGATTGTGATCAACAGCGAGGTTGATTTCTTCAAACACCGGCGCACATTCAAACTGACTTGGAGCCACCTCATTGTGACGTGTTTTGAGAGGTATTCCCAACTTGAATGCCTCTATTTCAAATTCTACCATAAAGGCGTAGGCTCTGGCAGGAATTGAGCCGAAATAATGATCTTCGAGTTGTTGTCCTTTGGCAGGGATGTGTCCGAAAACAGTTCTTCCTGTAGATTCCAGGTCGGGTCTTGCATTGTACATGGCAATATCGATGAGAAAGTATTCCTGTTCAATTCCCAGAGTGGCGTTTACTTTAGTAACATTTTTGTCGAAGTACTGGCACACCGGAACAGCAGCCTGATCAAGTTCATGAAGTGCCTTCAAGAGCGGTGCTTTATAATCAAGTGTTTCTCCTGTGTAAGAAACAAAGATGGTAGGGATGCATAATGTTTTGCCGGAAGCGCTTTCCATGATAAAGGCGGGAGATGTTGGATCCCATGCAGTATAACCACGTGCTTCGAAAGTGTTACGAATGCCTCCACTTGGAAAACTGGAAGCATCGGGCTCTTGTTGAACCAATGCACTGGATGAGAAATTTTCGATAGGACGATTTCCATCTGCCAGTTCAAAAAATGAATCGTGTTTTTCGGCAGTGGAACCGGTCAATGGCTGAAACCAGTGGGTATAATGAGTGGCTCCTTTCGAAATGGCCCAGGTCATCATGGCGGTAGCAACTTGCTCTGCAACATTCCGCTCAATCTGCTGACCGCTTTCAATTGCTTCCAAAACCTGTTTGTAAGGTTCTTTGGAAAGAAATTTTTGCATGGTATCCTTATCGAATACGTTTAGTCCAAAATAGTCCGATATTTTGCCCGCGGGTGGCGTTACCAAATTCGGAGTTCGGGTCATCGCACTTTCAAGCGCCTTAAATCTTAAAGTTGCCATTTTTTTAATTTATTTTTGGCAAATGTATAAATATTTAGGGGGGTATGTCAAGAAAAATACATTTTTTTTCAACAATTGTCAAAAATATAATGGGTTATCCAAATATTTATTGTTTTTTTTAGGAATTATTCAAAAAAATAGCAATAATCTGAAAAAAGGATACAATTAGTTGAAAGATCAATTAATTATTTTTAAATGGCCTGATTATCAAACGTATAGCCCTATCATAAGAAATATAACTCCATAACCAGTTAATAAAAACAATAACTCTGTTTCGAAACCCAACAATGGTCATAAGGTGAACAGCCATCCAAACCAACCAGGCAATAAACCCTTTAAGTTTGATGAAAGAAAAATCAGCCACAGCTTTATTCCGACCAATGGTAGCTAAGGATCCGAGATTTTTGTAACGGAAAACCGTGAGGTCTTTAGATTTGGTAACAGCAACAAAATTTTTCGCCAGATTGGCAGCCTGCTGAATGGCAACCTGAGCTACCATAGGGTGACCTCGAGGATATTTGACATCACCTGAAATAAGTGCTATATCGCCGATTGCATAAATGTTATCATATCCCTCTACTCTATTATAATTGTCGACCAAAATACGTTGATTACCGGCAACAGATTTAGGATTGATACCGTTGATAGGTTCTCCTTTTACACCTGCCGACCAAATAAAATTTGAGGTGTAGATTGTTCGGCCATCATTAAGAGTAACTTTTTCGCCATCATAATCTTTTACTGCAGAATTCAGCAACACCTCCACACCCATTGTATTAAGACCCTCAAGTGCTTTTTGAGAAGCAAATGGTGACATACCTGCTAACAGCGTAGGACCAGCTTCGGCGAGAATGATACGGGCCCGTGAAAAATTCAACTCGGGATAATCATTAGGAAGAACATGTCGCTTTAATTCACACAAAGCACCGGCAGTTTCCACACCGGTTGGGCCACCTCCTGCAATTACAAAATTGAGATACTTTTGATTATCGGAATTTTGGACCAACGACAGCTCCATGTTCTGCAAAATCAAGCTCCGAAGATCGAGTGCCTGGGTAAGACTTTTCATTGGCATCGCATTATCTGCAACACTCTTCATACCAAAAAAATTATTGGTAGACCCCATTGCAAGAACCAGGTAATCGTAAGTAATGGTACCTATATTAGTGATAAGGGAGTTATTCTGAGTAGATACTTCTTCCACATTTGCCATTCTGAAAATGAAGTCTTTGTAGCCTTGAAAAATTTTCCGCAAAGGATAGGCAATGGAATCAGGCTCTAATCCGCCGGTAGCGACTTGGTAAAGTAAGGGTTGAAAAGTGTGGTAATTGTTTCTGTCGAGCAGAACGATTTGAAAACCTTTGTTATGCAATTTTTTGACGAGATTAATACCGCCAAAGCCACCGCCAATGATGACGATTCTTTTAAGTTTTGAGGAGGGAATGAGTGTGTCTTCCATAATAAAGAAGTGATCAAATTACCAAATAAAAAGGCATCACTTAAATGAGTAACAACAAATCGTCATTTAAGTTCATCCTTAGTTGACTGAATATCTTTTTTTACATCCTCCACCATTTTCTTCTCTTCTTCCAAATTGATTCCCTGCTTAATATCCTGTTCAATTCCCTGAACGGCGTCTTTCATTTCCCTCATTCCTTTACCCAGCCCACGTGCTAAATCAGGGATTTTTTTTGATCCAAAGAAAAATAGTACAAATAGCAGAATCAGAAGCAATTCTCCTGTGCCAATGCTTTCGAGAAAGAGAACAATAGATAACATAAATGTGAAGGTTAACTGTTCACAAAGGTACAAATATGTAATTTGAATTGCATCAATCATTAAACTGACAGCGGTATTAACTATTTTTGACCCAATCCTCAACAAAAATGAGGGTCAATTATGCTCAAAAAGAGAAATACTATGATGTCGAACAAAACCTATCGAAAGAAGGTTTACAGACGAAATATCATAGTTGATTTTTTTCTCATTTTATTCGGAGTTGCTTCTGCAGCTATTGCACTAAAAGGGTTTTTATTACCGAATGGTTTTATTGATGGAGGCGTTACAGGGATCTCACTATTAGTGGCACAACTTACCAAAACAGGTTTGCCTTTGTTGATAGTTTTATTCAATATCCCATTTGTTATAGTAGGATATTTTCAGTTAGGTCGGAATTTTGCCATTAAAACGATTTTGGCCATCATCGCGTTGGCACTGTCGTTATTTATTTTTGATTACGAAATAGTTACCAACGATAAATTATTGATTTCCGTTTTCGGTGGTTTTTTTCTGGGATTGGGAATAGGATTAGCGGTAAGGGGCGGGTGTGTGATTGACGGCACAGAAATTTTGGCTCTTTACCTCAGCAAAAAGACACCGGTGAGCATAGGTGGAATTATACTCATCATTAATATCATAATTTTTGCCTTCGCTGCATCATTGCTAGGCGTTGAGCCGGCCCTCTATTCTCTCCTCACCTATCTGGCCGCTTCACGAACAGTGGATTTTGTGGTTCATGGTATCGAAGAATACACAGGGGTTACTATTATTTCCTCCCGGAGTGAAGAGATTCGAAAAATGATAACCGAAAGGATGGGGCGGGGTGTTACTGTGTATAGAGGAAGAGGAGGATATCGCCAGAAAGACGAAGTTGAAAAAGAGGTAGATGTTGTTTTTACTGTGGTTACTAATTTGGAGATAACCCGCTTGAAAAGTGAAATTGAAAAAATAGATTCAAAAGCGTTCCTGGTGATGAACACTGTAAATGAAACCAAAGGCGGAACTATAAAGAGAAGAAGACTTAGTTAATTTACGCATCTTTTCATATTGATGCTTTTGAGAACCATCTTACTGAATACATTCATTTCAAATTCAATTTTACCATTCACATTTGACGCAGAGTATTCAACTAAACATCTCATTATTTTTACAAATTTTTTATGTTTTTGAAGTCCATCAAAAGAATGAATTTAATTTATAACAAATTTTTAAAGCAAAAAAAATCCCACCGTTAAAAGATGGGATTTATAAAATTCAATAGAGCTGATTATTTTTTCTCAGGTTCAGTCTTTTTCAGTAAGTCAACCACTATCGGTGTAGCTATGCAGAGTGAAGAATAAGTTCCTACAATAATACCGATCATCAAAGCGAATGAGAAACCGCGAATAACTTCACCACCGAAAACGAAGATCGCAAACAATACGAAGAAAATGGTTAACGAGGTGTTTATTGTACGACTCAAGGTAGCATTCAAGGCATTGTTGATCACTGTTTTTATTTCAGACTTGTGGTGAATTCCTAAAAACTCACGAACCCTGTCAAAAACAACCACGGTATCGTTGATAGAATAGCCCATCACCGTAAGGATAGCCGCAATAAATGCCTGATCAATTTCAAGAGAGAATGGCAAGATACCCCAAAAGAGTGAGAATATCGAAAGCAGGATTAAAATATCATGCGTAAGAGCAACAAGTGCACCCATACCAAAAGCCCACTTGCGGAATCGCAAAACTATGTAAAGGAAGATTACAATCATTGAGAGTAATAAGGAATAAGTTGCAGAAACCTTAATATCGTCAGCTACTGTTGGTCCAACTTTTTGTGAACTCATTATCTGATCAGGCTTAATACCAAGACCTGACATTAGCGCTTGCTCAACTTTAGAATCGGCTTCGGCAGAGTTTTCTTCAATAAGATAAGAGGTAGTTATTTTCACCTGGTTACTTGAACCAAAAGTTTTAACTTCAGGTGCAGTATTAAATGGTGTTGCCAATTTTGCACGTACATCTAAAGTTGCTACATCGTCATCGAAACGTACCACATAAGAACGTCCTCCTTTAAAATCAACACCGGTACTAAAGCCTCTGAACACCATAGATCCGATACCAATCAAAATTATAAAGCCTGATACAGTATAATAAACTTTACGTTTTGATACCCAGTCAAATTTTATATTTTTAAAGACATTTTCAGTTAATTTGGTAGAGAAACTGATAGTCTTGTTTTTCGCAAGACGCCATTCGAAAATTAATCTGGTCAGGAATATGGCAGAAAATAAAGAAGTAAGAATACCAATGATAAGAGTAGTAGCAAATCCCTGAATAGGTCCTGAACCAAAGATGAAAAGAATAATTGCGGAGAGAAGAGTAGTTACGTTAGAGTCAATGATAGAGGAGTAAGCCATTTTGAATCCATCAGAAATAGCCAGTCGTATTCCTTTGCCGGCTCGGAGCTCTTCACGGATACGTTCATAAATAAGAATGTTGGCATCCACAGCCATACCTAAAGTAAGAACGATACCGGCGATACCGGGTAAAGTAAGAACGGCACCTAAAGAAGCAAGTACTCCAAAGATAAAGAACACGTTAGCGAACAAAGCAAGATCGGCAACCCAACCTGCATTACTGTAATAGAATACCATGAAAACAAGAATCAGCACCAGAGCGATTACAAATGAAAGCAAACCGGAGTTGATGGCTTCCTCACCAAGAGAAGGTCCTACAATGGCTTCTTCAACAATTCGAGCCGGTGCAGGAAGTTTACCTGCTTTAAGAATATTTGCAAGATCTTTTGCTTCGTTAATTTCGAAGTTACCGGTGATGTTGGAATTTCCACCTGCGATTTCACCCTGTACTGTAGGGAAAGAATAAACGCTTTCATCAAGAACAATAGCAATCGATTTTCCTATATTCTCAGCCGTTAGTCGCTTCCATGTTTGAGCACCTTCCGGATTCATACGCATGGTAATCTCAGGCTGACCGTTAAATTGGCCAAAATCCTGACGGGCATCTGCAATGGCACCACCATCCAAAGGAGGCAACTTATCACGACCGTTAGTTTTGATTGCGATTAATTCCAACGCAGATGATTCTTTTGTGGGAGGTTTTACACCCCAGCGAAATTCCATGTTTTTAGGAAGAATCGCTTTGATATCATCTCTATGAAGAATTGCATTTACTTTGGAAGTATCTTTGATTAAAGAATAGCCGATGACCGGCCCTTTTTGATATTCACTTTGTCCTTGTTGATTTTGAAAAATTGCAGGGCTTAAAACTGCAAACAGTGGATTTTCTTTTGCAAACTGATCGAAGGATTTCGCAGTTGTATCGGTTCCTAGAGCAGCAGAATCATTTTTAATTTGATCAAGCAATGCAGTTTGAGTAGTGTCAGGTGTTACTTCTGCAGCTATTGTTGATATTGTTGAATCGGTGTTTGATGTTGCAGCAGTAGTATCATTTTGAAGAGTTGCCATTAAAGAATCTTTCTTACCTTCAGACTTAAGAGCTTCGTTCACTGTATTCAGATAATCGAATACATCTTTATTCTCATAAGTTTCCCAGAATTCAAGTTTGGCGGTACCCTGAAGAAGCTTACGAACGCGCTCCGGCTCTTTCACACCCGGAAGTTCAACAAGAATTCTACCTGAACCTAACTGTTGAATATTAGGTTGAGTCACCCCGAATTTATCAATTCTCGAGCGAAGAATATTAAAAGAACGACTGATCGCTGCATCAGACTCTTCACGAATCACTTTGATAACATCTTCGTTGGTAGAATTAAAGGTAATCCTGTCCTGAAGATCCATGGTGCTGAAAACAGCAGCCAGTTTGGCATTAGGGTCAGCTTTTGCAAATGCTTCTCCGAACAGGGTCACAAAATCTTTCTGAGAATCTTTTTGTTGCATTTCTGCATCAGCAATAGCTTTATTAAAAGTAGGATCCTGACTATTATTAGCCATAGAGCGAATAAGATCCACAACAGAAACCTCAAGAGTCACGTTCATACCACCTTTAAGGTCAAGACCAAGATTCAATTCGCGCTCTTTACATTCACGAAACGTATAATTTTTAACCAGAAGGTTATAAACAGGCTCTCCTGAGATGGAGTCAATATAGGATTGATAAGCCTTAGCATCACCTGCGGATGCTTCTCTCGCATTGCTTTCTACATTCCGGGTAACCAGTGTAAACGACAACTGGTAAATACAAACAATTGCCAGAACAATCGCAAAAAACTTAATAGCGCCTTTACTTTGCATGAATCTATAGTATTAAAGTTCCAATTTTTTTGAGCCCGCAAATATAGGATTAAAAGTGAACTAATACAACAAACCAATATTACTAGTAATATTTTGAATATCAATAATTTAATCAAATTTATCAATTGGTTGCAAGTGAACCTGTTGAGCCACAAAAGAGTTCCCTGCTAAAATTTCAGGTTCCTTGAAATCTTTTCGATTACTTCGGGTGTTGTTTAGTGCACAACACAAGTGAAGCCTTCAATAGTTAATTTTACATCTGAATTGGAAAGAGAAACCATCATAGAAGTTTGCGATCTGCACAAATCCTATAAGGGATTTCAAGCGGTTAAAGGTATCAGTTTCAAGGTTTTCAGGGGTGATGTTTTTGGTTTTCTGGGACCAAACGGAGCAGGTAAAAGCACAACCATACGTATGATGCTTGATCTTATCAGGCCAACTTCAGGAACCATCAAAATTTTTGGGAAATCGGTGACTGAGAATCGGGAAGGTACGCTGAATAAAATCGGGGCAATTGTGGAGAAGCCTGATTTATATGGTTACCTGAGCGTTTACGACAATCTGGAATTGTTAAGCAAGATGTCGGGGAAAGCAGCAGCAAAAGAGAAAATAATGGAAATTCTTGAATTAGTTGGGTTGAAAGATCGGGCCAAAAGCAAGATAAAAACCTTTTCTCATGGAATGAAACAAAGAGCAGGAATTGCACAAGCCCTCATCCACGATCCGGAATTGATTATTTTGGATGAACCCACTACCGGACTTGATCCTCAGGGAATGGTAGAAATTCGGGATCTCATTTTAAAACTTAGCAGAGAACGCCACAAAACAATATTGTTATCATCGCATATTCTCAATGAGGTTGAGATAGTAGCAAACAGAATGGTGATCATCAACAAAGGAAAAGTAGCTGTTGAAGGTGAGGTTGAAAAACTATTAAATACCGATGATATGAAAGTGACTCTTGAAGTCAACAATATTAATGATGCGCTACAACTGATAAATAATTCTGAATTTGCCACTAACTACAGAGATCATGCAGGCAATAGAATCATGTTGCAGATGAAGAAGGAACAGATGGCATCCCTCAACAGGAAACTTATTGAAAACAACATCGATGTAATTGCGATGATTCCGATGCGTTCCCTTGAAGAATACTTTTTAAATCTTACATGATTATGATAACATTAGTAAGGATTGAATTGTATAAAATATTCAGCAAGCCGAGAACTTATATAGGATTTGTTGCAATAGCATTTCTTGTTCCACTCATACAAGTTGCCTTATATATTGATGGCGAAACGTACATTGAATTCAGTTTGCAAAATCTTAAAGAGGCATTCGAGTTTCAAGGTAATCTTCTTAATGGATTTTTAGCTACATACATTATTCTTGCCACTCTGTACGTTCATATACCGTTTCTTATTGCACTGGTAACAGGTGATTTAATTGCCGGAGAGGCTGCTTCGGGGACACTAAAGATATTGTTGACCAGAAAAGCAGACAGAACCATGATAGTGGTTTCAAAATTTATTGCCGGTATGATATATACAGCCACATTAATCTTTTTTATGGCTATTATCAGTTTGGTATTAGGGTTGGCTATCATGGGAACAGGTGATTTGATTGTGATCAAAAACACGATATATGTTTTTGCCGAAAACGATGTTCTATGGCGTTTGATAGCCGCATTCTGTTTTGGATTGATCGCCATGTGGTGCGTGGGAGCACTGGCTTTTATGTTTTCAGCTTTTAGCGACAATGCCATAGGACCTATCATTTTAACGATGACGGTAATCATATCATTCATTATTATTTCAGCAATCGATCTGAGCATATTCAGAGCCGTTAAACCCTTTATGTTTACCAATTATATGGGTTCATGGAAATTATTTTTTGAAGATCCGGTAGATTATAACAAAGTGATTTTATCAGCCGGAGTATTAATATTTCACATACTCGGCTTTTTGGGCATTTCCATTTACCATTTTAACAGAAAAGACATACTTACATGATACAAAGAGCACTTATATTTTCCCTTTTCCTCTTATTGCCTTCAATGGTTCAAGCACAATCTAAAGATGGCACCGCTATTCTTGAACAGGTTAAAGAAAAATTTTATACCATAAAGGAATATGAAGCGAATGTTAAAATAAAAGTAGATGTTGATTTTGTAAAGATACCGGTAAAACAAGGGCTCATTTGGTTTATGCAACCCGACAAAGTAAAGGTGAAGATTCCGGGATTTTCGCTTCTTCCAAAAAGAGGAATGAACTTCACCCCTAACCAATTACTAACAGGTGACTACACTGCTATCTTTATAAGGGAAGAAAAACTGGGCGAATACAACACTTATGTGATCAAGGTTATTCCGAGCGATGAAACCGATGACATTATTTTATCCACCATATGGGTAGATCAAAAGCGCATGGTGATCAGGAAACTGGAGACAACCACTAAAAGTGAAGGAACCATTTCGATGGCTTTCCAATTTGGACCGGTTGTTAAAAAATTTGATTTGCCGGATGAAATTATCTTCACCTTTGATTTAAGAAAAAATGAGCTTCCATTAGGTCTTACGGGCGATTTTGAGAATACCGAACCTCGCGATAAAAAATCAAAGAATAGCAAAGGTACAGTAACTATATCCTATCTTGAATACTTTGTAAATCAAGGCCGTGCGATTGCACAATTTAAAAAAAACAAGTAAATTAGAAACAATCTAAATGATTGTCTTTTAAAAAACTCGATAACTTAATTTTTATTTTTTGGTGAATTAATAACTTTTATATACTTTTCAAAACCAAAAATAAACGCCTGAACTATGAAAAAGTTGATCATTATGCTGTTATTCCTAACATTAGCGGTAAGCAGCGCATTTGCCCAGGATATGCTGGGAATCAGGAACTCCAATTATGCCGGAATTCAAGGCTTAGGAATCAACCCGGCATCCATTCATACATCAAGGTTGGATCTTGACATTAATCTTATTGGAATTGGTGCCACGGTGGAGAATGATTTTATTTATATTCCCGAAGATGAATTGAAATTTTTTGGGATAAAGAACATCCTGAACAAAATGGATAATAAAAAATATCTTGATGAGTTTCAGTTTCAGGATGCCGAAGATCTTTATAATGCCTATTCAGCAATTTCGGTTTATGGCCCGGGTGCAATGTTCAACATCAAAAACAAACACACTTTTGCCATCACCACACAATTCCGTCATCATGTATCGGCGAATGATGTAGATGGTCACGCAGCAAAGTATGCAGTAGAAGGACTTGGATATGATCCATTGCATGCAAATACTTTTTCTGCTACCGATTTTCAACTAAACATTCTCAACTGGCTGGAATATGGTTTATCATACGCCACCACCTTGAAAGAAACCGAAAAAGGTGCTTTAACAATGGGTGTCACATTTAAATTACTTAATGGTATAGCAGGAGCTTATGCCGAAAATCCCGATTTGAGATACAATGTTTTAAATGATAGCGACATGGTATTTTTGCCGGGTTCTTCAATTGACTATGGCCGTACAGATTATAATTCATTTGATGATATATCGGGCTACAGTGATATTGTTAACGGCTCCGGTTTTGGTGTAGATATTGGATTTACCTATGACTTCTTCAAAGATCCTGTTGAGTGGCAATATGAGATGGATGGTACAAAACAACATGATCCAACTCTCAACAGGTACAAACTCCGATTAGGACTTTCATTGCTTGATTTAGGAAAAATTAATTTTAAAGATAATTCAGGCGTCTATCATCTGGAAACTAATGATGTTGGCTTTTACAACGATTATAACGTTGATGAATTTGATGATAATATTGATTTTGATAAATCGATGAGTGCCATTTTTTATAACGGCGACTCACTTGCTTCGTTCAGAGAAGATAATTTCAGTATGAATTTGCCAACTGCATTGAGTTTGCAGGCTGACTGGAATGCATACAAAAAGTTTTATGTAAATGCTGCTTACACCCACGGTATAAAAAACAGCAGACCGGGTGTTGACAAAGCCAGTGTTTTGTCGATTACACCTCGTTACGAAACAAAATGGTTTGATGTAAGCGTTCCAATTTCTTATTACAATTATGCCAGCACAGTAACCCGTATTGGTTTGGCCATGCGATTTGCAAGCTTCTTCATTGGCAGTGACCGTGTGGGAAGTTTGTTTGGCCTGGCCGATATGTACGGAATGGATGTATATGCAGGACTTAAATTTTCGATTAATAAAGAACGCACTGCTGATTATGATGGTGATCGTATTTCTGATGCAGAAGATAAATGCCGTGAAATTGCCGGTATCCTCAAATTTGAAGGCTGTCCCGACAGAGATCTTGATGATGTGCCGGATGCAATTGACCAGTGTCCTGATGTGAAGGGATTAGTTGCACTTGCAGGTTGCCCCGATGCCGATGCCGATGGAATTACTGATGCAAAAGATGAGTGCCCTACTACCCCTGGATTACCCCAGTTCAATGGTTGTCCGGATACTGATGGTGATGGCATTAAAGATGCAGAAGATGATTGTCCTTCTATTGCAGGTATCCTTCTTTACAAAGGTTGTCCTGATACCGATGGCGACAGCATTCCTGACCCACAAGATGATTGTCCTACCACAAAAGGTTTAGCTGAATACAAAGGTTGTCCTGATTCCGACGGTGATGGTTTGCCTGATCCACAGGATAACTGTCCGTATGATGTAGGTCCGCTTTCCAATAAAGGTTGCCCTGTAAAAATCACTCAGGCTCCGATTGTGGTACCTGCAAAACTGACCGAAGAAGAGCAGGAGATCATCAACAAAGTATTCGCCAATCTGCAATTTGAAACCGGCAAAGCAGTGATTAAGGAATCTTCATTTTCTTCACTTGATGCATTGGCATTGTTGATGAATAAGCGAACATCATTCAAATTGAATATTGATGGCCACACTGATAATACCGGTTCTGCTGCTACAAATAAAACTCTATCGAAGAAGCGTGCAGAAGCAGCCAGAACCTATTTGGTGGGTAAAGGAGTTGATTCAACTCGAATTAATGCCAAAGGTTTTGGCAAGGATAAACCGATTGCCGATAACAAAACAACTGAAGGAAGAGCAAAAAACAGAAGGGTGGAATTCCTGCTATTTGAATAAATCATAAAGACTTATATAATGAAAAGGGGCTGGTAATAACCGGCCCTTTTTCATTTTTCATCGTTATGTTAAATTAAAATTTGGAGTTATCATTATATTTTCGGATCATTGTTGAATAACTAGGTGGCCAAAGATCAAGTATGAGTACCATAAAAAAAGATGCCTGGGGTTCCCGGGTAGGATTGGTTCTGGCCATGGCCGGAAACGCTGTCGGACTTGGAAACTTTTTACGTTTCCCGGTACAAGCTGTTGAAAATGGGGGCGGCGCATTCATCATACCTTATTTGGTTTGCTTTTTATTGATGGGTATTCCATTGCTTTGGATCGAGTGGGCATCGGGTAGGTTTGGCGGAAAACACGGACATCACTCCACTCCTTTTATCCTGCATTCCATGAACAATAAATCGATGTGGAAATACGTCGGAGTTTTTGGAATTTTTACTAACATTGCTGTTGCAGCATACTATTGTTACATCGAAAGTTGGACCATGGCGTATGTATATCATTCGGTTATTGGCACTTTTGATGGACTAAAACAGACAGAGGTCGCTGCTTTTTTTGGAAATTATATTGATATCACTTCATCCACAACAGGAATACCTTATGAGGCAGTAATTTTCTACATCTTCTGTTTATTGTTAAATACATGGATACTTTCCAATGGTTTACAGGGGGTTGAGAAGGTGGCCAAAATAGGAATGCCGTTGTTAATTATCTTCGGAATTTTTCTTGCCTTCAAAGGACTTACATTAGGAACCAGTGGAGCAACACCTGAGCATCCTGATGCAAGTGCATGGGAAGGTTTAAATTTTTTGTGGACTCCTCAATATGACTCGCTCACCAATCCCAAGGTATGGCTGGCTGCTGCCGGACAAATGTTTTTTACACTTTCAGTAGGAATGGGAACCATACAATGTTATGCAGCTTATGTGCGATCGAAAGATGACATTGCATTGAATGCGGTTTCTGCAGGATTTATGAACGAATTTGTAGAAGTGGTTTTAGGAAGTCTGATTGTAATTCCAATTGCTGCAGGTTATCTGGGTATTGATTGGTTAAAAGAAAATGCCGGTTTCGGAATGGCATTTCAAACAATGCCTTACTTGTTCGAACAATGGGGTCCATTATTGTCCACTCTTGCAGGCGTGATGTGGTTTGGTTTATTATTCTTTGCTGGAATTACTTCATCGTTAGCAATGGGAACACCATGGATGGGTTTCATGAGAGATGAATTTAAATTTGATAGAAAAAAAGGTGCCTGGTCGTTCGGACTTATCACTCTAATTATGGGTTTACCCACTGTATTCTTTTTTCAACATGGTGTATTTGACGAATATGATTATTGGGCAGGCACAGTGGCATTGGTAATTTTTGCTTTAGCCGAAACGATCTTGTTTGCCTGGATATTCGGAATGGATAAAGGATGGAATGAAATAAATTCCGGTGGCGATATTAAAGTTCCTAACCTTTATCGCTTCATCATCAAGTGGATTACGCCGTTCCTGTTGTTGTTTGTTTTTATTGGTTCATTAATTACTCCTGAAAATAATGACTGGATTAACGCAATTAGCAATGGATGGACGCTTGATAACAGTTCCATTATCAAACAATTAACTCAATCAGGATTGAAGGAACAAATTGCTGCAGCTGTTGATCCTATTGAAAAACAAGCTCTGGAAGCCCGTCATTCGCATACCATATTTGCACGGTTTATGTTACTTGGATTGTTTATCTTTATTGCCGCGTTAGTTAATATCGCTTACAAAAAGAGAATTAAAGAAAAAAGATTTCACTGATGAACACAACTGCTCTAATACTTATGGTTACAACCATGTTACTGGTTACCGTAATTACAGCTTATTTTTTTTGGAAGGTCTTGACAATTCCTGCTCGACCCGAACCCGATTCCTTTACCGATAATAATGATGAAAAGTAGTAGTCATTAACCATTTTTTCATATTTCGTAAACCTTAATTTTTTATAATACTTTTTTTGTTTTTCGACATGTTTCAATCCAAATTAAAATCCTTTGTCAGGGATTATTTTACACTAACCAGTCGTGAGCGCCGAGGAGGCCTTGCACTTGCTCTCATAATAATAATTCAACTTTTTATCATCATTTGGATGAACTATATCCGATCTCCGGAATTACCGGATGTGCAAAATTATTCCATAGAAATTATTCAATTCGAAAAGGCTGTTTCAAAACAAATAGCCGATTCCCGATACAAAAATAAATCGTATGCAAAGGAAAATTCAAAAGCTGATGAAACCATTTTAAAAAAATTACATCCATTCAATCCAAACACTATTTCTGATGTGGAATGGCGACAACTTGGATTGACGGAGTACCAAATTAAAATAATAAGAAATTTTATTAATAAAGGAGGTGCGTTCAGAGATAAAGAATCCCTTTCCAGAATTTATAGCATTTCACCTGATCAGTATGCCGAGCTGGAGCCTTATATTGTAATTCCTGAAAAAGCTCACTCCTCCTATTCCACTTCCCCAAACAAAAGTCATGTCAAAAAGGTTATCAATAAAATAAACATCAACACTGCCGATACCATCCAGCTGCTCGAACTGCCCTTGGTTGGTGCTGGAAGGGCCAGAATGATACACAAATACCGTTTGGCCCTGGGTGGATTTTATAATCAAAGTCAACTTCTTGAAGTATTTACCATGGATTCCTCCACCCTCGCTGCCATAGCCCCACACATTTTTATTGATTCATTGGCTATAAGAAAAATAAACTTCAATAGTGATACATTAAAACATCCCTACCTTACCAAACAACTTGCGCAAGTCATAAAAGCATACCGAAAACAACATGGTAATTTTACTCATATATCTGAATTAAAGCATATTAGCCTTGTGAATGAGCAAATCTATTCAAAACTTGTTCCGTATGCGGCATTTGAATAATTTTGCACGCCAGTGACCAGTGACCAGTGACCAGTGACCAGTGACCAGTGACCAGTGACCAGTGACCAGTGACCAGTGAACAGTGAACAGTGA
>Ga0105044_10003517_pt1 | contig 21532 bp, 12 predicted proteins | sample MAT01_FD_78092 | JGI IMG/M metagenome (GOLD analysis project Ga0105044, IMG submission 78092) | Freshwater microbial communities from Lake Fryxell liftoff mats and glacier meltwater in Antarctica - MAT-01 | ecosystem: Environmental > Aquatic > Freshwater > Ice > Liftoff microbial mat | place...
GGGCCGGGCCAGAACCAGACCATGTGCGCGATCGGCAGGTACGAGAACGTGAACCAGAGCACCGAGAACAGCAGCACGGCCGAGAACTTCACGCGCTCGGCAAACGCACCGAGGATGAGGCACACCGTGATCGCTGCGAACGTGGCCTGGAACGCTACGAATACGATCTCGGGAATGGGCGTGGCCTTGGAGAACGTGGCCGCCATTGCGAACTCGCCCTTGGACGCATCGAAGACGCCGGCGAGGAACAGCCGGTCAAGGCCGCCGAAGTACGCATTGCCCTCCGTAAACGCAATGCTGTAGCCGTAGACGCACCACAGGACCGTGATCAACGAGAAGACGACGAACACCTGCATCAGCACCGAGAGCACGTTCTTCGAGCGCACCATCCCGCCGTAGAAAAGCGCGAGGCCTGGAATACTCATCAGCAACACGAGCGCCGTACACACCAGCATCCACGAAACGTCTCCCTTGTTGGGCGTGGGCGCGGGTGCTGCAGTGGCTGCGGCTGCAGGTTCTGCTGCGGGTGCGGCGGCCGGCGCGGCTGCCGCGGCTGGAGCCGCAGCGGTGGGTGCTGCCTTGTCCTGCGCCAGCACTGGCGTCGCCAAAGCGAACGCGCCGAGCAGGGCAAGTAACGCAACTAGCTTTTTCATCGAAGGGCTCCCTTACAGCGCATCCGCGCCGGTTTCACCGGTGCGGATACGGACGACCTGCAGCAGGTCGAACACGAAGATCTTGCCGTCACCGATCTTGCCGGTGTTGGCGGCTTTTTCGACCGCTTCGATCACGCGCTCAAGCATGTCGTCCTTCACTGCCGCTTCGATCTTGACTTTGGGCAGGAAATCGACGACATATTCGGCGCCGCGGTAGAGCTCGGTGTGCCCCTTCTGCCGACCGAATCCCTTGACCTCGGTCACGGTGATCCCCTGCACGCCGATGGCCGAGAGGGCCTCGCGGACCTCGTCGAGCTTGAACGGCTTGATGATGGCGGTAACGAGTTTCATGATGTCCCCGAAAAGCACGCGGCAGCACGAAGCCGCCGCGTGGGTGTTGCGTTTAGAACGTCTTTTGCACGTAGCCGACGAACTGACTGGCGGAAATGTCCTTGCCGAAGCGATTGGTATAGGCGACGCTCTCGGCATCGGTGCCCGTGCCGAAGATGCCCACCGTAACGCCCAAAACTTCCGTCGAAACACCGACCTTCCAGTCGCTGTAATCGAAGAAACCTGCGTTCTTGAACTTCTGTTGGCCGTAGTGCGCGAACAACGTCACCTTGCCGATCGTGTCGTTGACCTTGTCGACGACGTCATAGGCAGCGTTCACTTCCCAGTAATCCGAGCCACGGGAATTCGGGAAGCCGAAGGTTTTGCTGTCGACGCTGTAGCTGTACTTGCCGGTGATCCACTTCCACGTCAGCGCGGCATAGAGTTCCGTGGTGTTGGGCTTCACGTATCCAGAGGGATAGGTACCGGGATACCAGTAGTAGAGGACGCCCGTGTCGAGCACGAAGTCAGCGGGCAGCGCCCACTTGTAGCCACCGTAGAAGTCGAGCTCGACGCTGGCGGAAACGTCAGGACTGCCGTCGGACAGCCAGCTGATGTTCGAGCCCCAGACGCCGGCATAGAAGCCGCTCTTGTGCCCGAGGTCGAAGCCACCTTGCAGTGCAGGCTTTTCGTTGGTCTGCGAGATGCCGCGGAACACGTACTGGCTGAAAATGCCGACGTTGCCCGTGAAGGCCCAATCGGGTTCCGGCGCGGCCGCTGGTGCGGGCGCTGTCTGGGCAAACACGTTCCCTGCGATCAGGGTTGCAAACATTGTGGCCGCAGCGCAGGTGCGAAGGCGGTGCTTCTGGTTCATGTCGGAATCCCTTGCGAGTTGGTTGATCAAATAGGTGACGCTCCCGGGGTAGAGTCAGCATTTCGTGTGCCAGTGCTAAAACAATATATTAATCAACTAGTTGAATCACAAAACCAACACCCGGACCCCGTGACGACCCCTGCTTCGCACCAAACCGGTGCCGCGCACTGCACGGGCGCACCCGTCTGGGGCGAAGGCCGGGCCGGTCGTTGGTGACGACGCCCGGATCGTCCAAATGGCCGAGCAGGACACGCCCAGGCCTTTGCTAGACTAAGTCCCTGTCCGACGCCGGCGCTGGCGTCAGACCATCCGCTTCTCCCCCCTTCGTGGAGGCACTCCATGCTCAATTTCAACAGCAAGACCCTGGATGACCTGGCCGCCCGGATCGGCAAGGCGGTCGACTCAAGTCCGGCCCGGGACATCGAAAAGAACGTGAAGGTGTTGCTGCAGGGCGGCCTGTCGCGGCTCGATCTCGTGCCGCGAGCCGAGTTCGACACGCAGGCGCAGGTGCTGCTCAAGACCCGCGAAAAACTCGAACGCCTCGAGGTCCGCGTGGCCGAGCTCGAAGCCCGCTTCCCGGCGCCACCCGCAGCGCACTAGCCCCCACCGCGTAGAAAACAACGCGCGGACTGGTCGGGGTCGGCAATGTCCGTCGTCGTCGTCAACAGCCGCGCGCTCGCCGGCGTTGTTGCGCCCGCCGTTGCGGTCGAAGTCCACGTCACCGGTGGCCTGCCCGGCATTCATATCGTCGGGCTCCCCGATACCGAGGTCCGCGAAGCGCGCGACCGCGTACGCTCGGCGATCCAGAACGCGCAGTTCGATTTCCCGGCGCGCAAGGTCATCGTCAACCTGGCACCCGCCGATCTTCCGAAGGAATCCGGTCGCTACGACCTGCCGATCGCGCTTGGCATCCTCGCGGCCACCGGGCAGACGCCGGCGCGCGCGTTGGCGGAGTTCGAATTTGCCGGCGAGCTCGCGTTGTCCGGGGCGCTGCGTGCGGTGCGCGGTGCACTGGCGATGGCCGTGGCGGCGCGTCAGGCCGGACGTGCATTCGTGCTGCCCGAGGCCTCGGCAGCCGAGGCCTCGCTGGTGCAGGGGGCCACGATACTGGGGGCTACGTCGCTGCTGGCGGTCTGCGAGCACTTCGCCGGCCGGACCGAACTGACGCGCTCGGCGGCACCATTGCCGGTGCCGCGCGACGATGGCCTCGATCTCGCTGACGTGCGCGGGCAGGGTCAGGCCAAGCGCGCGCTGGAGATCGCCGCGGCCGGCGGCCATTCGCTGCTCTTCACGGGGCCGCCAGGTACTGGCAAGTCGATGCTCGCGCAACGGTTGCCCGGGTTGCTGCCGCCGATGGACGAAGCCGAAGCACTGGAGGTTGCCGCCGTCGCATCGATCGCCGGCCGCTTCCTGCCGGCGACCCTGGGCCAGCGGCCATATCGCGCGCCGCATCACACCGCCAGTGCCGTGGCGCTGGTGGGTGGCGGCAGTGATCCTCGCCCCGGCGAAATTTCACTCGCACATCACGGCGTCTTGTTCCTCGACGAATTGCCGGAGTGGGATCGACGTGTGCTCGAGGTCTTGCGCGAGCCACTGGAGTCCGGTGTCATCCACATTTCGCGCGCGGCCCGGCAATGCGTATTCCCTGCGCAGTTCCAGCTGATCGCAGCGATGAACCCGTGTCCATGTGGCTGGCTGGGCGATGCGCGCGGGCGTTGCCATTGCACGCCTGATCGCATCAGCCGGTATCGTGCCCGCATTTCCGGACCACTGCTCGATCGCATCGACATCGTGCTCGAGGTCCCGGCAGTCTCCGTGGAACAACTGGCGCAGTCGGCATCATTGCCCGTACCGCCCGGGGACGAAGGCGGTCCAGCCTCGGCAGCAAAGGCCGGCGCCGGGGAGACGTCCGGTGTCGTGCGCGGACGCGTCGTCGCTGCGCGCCACCGGCAATTGCAGCGGCAGGGCAAGCCCAATGCGCGGCTGCTGCCGAAGGACATCGCCGTGCACTGTGCGGTCGATGCTGCGGGCCACGCGCTGCTGGCGCAGGCGGCTGCACGAATGGGTCTGTCGGCCCGTGCGTACCATCGCGTTCTGAAAGTGGCCCGAACCATCGCCGACCTGGCGGAGGTTTCGGGCATCGATGCCCGGCACATCGCCGAGGCCGTTGCCTACCGTGGCGCAACCGCCCGATGAATGCCGCCACCTCCCGCCGGTGTCCGCGGAGTTGGCCTTGAGTCAGGACGCGGGTTGGGCAGCGCGCGGTGTTGTTGCAGGAGGCACGCGTGTCGCCGCGCCAAGGGCGGCCAGGATCCGCCGCGCGCCCTTGAATGGCATGCGGCCGTGCGCAACGCGAAGATTGTCGATGATCATCATGTCGCCCGGTTGCCAATCGAACATGACCGCATGGTTCCAGTAGCACTCGCGGATATGCTCGATGTCGCTCGTTGCGATGGCGGTGCCGTCCGCAAAGGTGCAATGCGAGCGGCGCTGCGCATCCTGCCGCCGTTCACCGCGGCGCTCGGATCGTTCCAGAATCGCGGCGAGCACGTTCTGGCCGGCGCGACGCAGTTCCCATGAGTAGGAGTCGTGCATTGTCACGGCATTGAACCAAATCCTGGCGCCGCTCCGCGGATGCACGATGGTCGCCGGCCGGCGGCTCAACATGCGCAATGATTCATCGGGCAGCCACTGGTTATCAATGCCGTGCGCGACACAGAACGCGTCGACCCCATCCCGATCCATCCCGAACATCTGTTGCCAGGTGCGAGGCGTCAGCAAGGAACGCTTTCCGGGCAGATTCTGGAGCAGCAGCAGGCCGCGCTCCTCCATTCGGTCGCGGATGCCGCGGTCGATGGTGTTGCAGATGGCGGCCATGTCCGCGATGGGTGTCTGGCCGCCGCGGCGGGGCGGGGTGTCGCACCAGAACATGATTGTCGAGGGATAGCGGTCCAGGTAGGCCATCTCGCAGTGCAGCGGGATGGGCAGGAACGACGGGGCCTCGGTCGACGTGCTGATGTTGCCGGCGACATGCTTGCGCGGCGATAGTCCACCCACGTAGTCGCAGAATTCCGGCGATACTGTTGCCGCGAGGCTCTCGAAATCCTGTGCCGAGGTGATGGGAAAGCCGCGCAGGAGCAACGCACCGTGCGCGACCAGTTGCGTGTCGATCCAGGAAGCGTTCGCGCGCATCCACTGCGCCAGGTCCGGGCACCGGTAACGCTGCTCGCCCGAGGTTTCCGGCTCGACGACCAGCGGCAGTTTCGCAAGGCTGTGGAGCAATCCGGTTCGCATGGTGGTGTCCTCGGATGGCGGTCGCCGCGTTGGTAGATGGGCGGGAAAGCATCATGTTGCGCCGCACTGGCCCGACAGGCCGTGGAATCCTGTCGCGGCAGCCCGTGCCGCCCGGTCGTTGCCATGCCGGCGCTGCTTGAAAGTATCCGGCAATCGGCACGAAACCTGCTTAATTCGCGTGTCCGTTAGAAGGTAACATAGCGGTCGTGGTGCGGAGCCATGCCGTGACAGTGACATTTTCCGCAGTTTCGTCGAATCTTTCCATCGAGCGCGCACGGCCTTGCCTGCTGCGCGGGAACTTGCTTATGGCACTGCCAATTCGCCGAATCATTGCCATCAGTCCTTTCGGGCGGCCCGACGTCGATTTCGTGGTCGCGGCAAGCCATGCCGGCGCGCTGGGGGTACTGGACCTTGGCGGGGATCCGGCAGACGCTACGCGTGCGCTGGAACTGTTGCGCTCGCGCGCGCCGGCCGATGTCGGCATCCGTGTCGCGGCGGGTACCGAAGTGGTCCCGGCAGCGGTGCCTTCCTGCGTCGCTACGGTCATCCTCGAGGCCGGACTCGCGTTGGCGCCTTGGCGGGCCAAGCGGATCCTGGTTCAGGTGACCTCGCCTGCCGAAGCTCGAATCGCGCTGGCCGATGGTGCCGACGGATTGGTCGCCAAGGGCACTGAAAGTGGCGGGCGCGTGGGTGATATCACGTCGCTGGTGCTCCTGCAAGCGCTTGTATCGGAATGCAGGGTCCCGGTGTTCGTGCAGGGGGGCATCGGACTCCACACGGCAGCAGCGTGCATGGCAGGCGGCGCGGCAGGCGTCGTGCTCGACAGCCAGCTGGCACTTGCGCGCGATGTGCTGCTGCCGGATGAAATCCGGGCGGCGGTTGCAGCCATGGACGGCAGCGAGACCGCCGTTCATGGCGGGTTTCGCGTCTTCCAGCGCCCCGATCTGCCTGTGCAGGCACGGGCGGCGGCTGGCAACATGGCGCGACAGATCGGATGGTCGAACCTGCGTGAGCATCTTCTGCCCACCGGGCAGGACGCCGCCTTTGCGCGGCCGTTGGCGCAGCGATTCCACACGGTCGGCGGAATCATCACTGGCATCGACCGGGCCATCGATGGCCATCTTGCTGCGGCCCGTCGCCAGCGCGCACTCGCACCCCACGGCGCGTTTGCCACCGATCTTCGCCTGCACTTCCCGATCATGCAGGGGCCGATGACGCGCGTCAGCGATCGGGTGCCCTTTGCGGCTGCAGTGGCTGAGGCAGGGGGACTTCCGTTTGCAGCACTTGCACTCATGCGCGGCAGCGAGGTCGAGGCGCTGCTCGCCGAAATGTCCGTGCAATTGGCCGGACGCCCTTGGGGCGTGGGCATGCTGGGCTTCGTGCCCGCGGCGTTGCGCGAGGAGCAACTCGAGGTCGTGCGGCGGTTCAAGCCGCCCGTCGCGTTGATCGCCGGCGGCAGGCCCGCCCAGGCCCGACCCCTCGAGGATCTCGGTATCACCACGTTCCTGCATGTGCCGTCGCCTGGCCTGCTCGATCAGTTCCTGAAGCAAGGTGCCCGGCGTTTCGTCTTTGAAGGCTTCGAATGTGGCGGCCATGTGGGGCCGCGCAGCAGTTTCGCGCTGTGGGAAATGCAGATCGAAATTCTGTTGCGTCATCCTGCTCCCCAGGAATTGCGGATCGTGTTTGCAGGCGGCATCCACGACGCGCGGTCGGCCGCCATGGTGGCGGCCATGGCCGCGCCACTGGTTGAACGCGGGACGATGATCGGCGTGCTCATGGGGACCGCCTATCTCTTTACGCCTGAAGCGGTCAGCTGCGGCGCGATTGCGCCGGCGTTCCAGCAGACGGCAATGGCCTGTACCCAGACGGTACTGCTCGAGACCGCGCCGGGGCACGCCACGCGATGCGCCGAAACCGAATACGTGCGGATGTTCCGCGCCGAGCGCGAACGCCTGACGGCGGAAGGGTTTTCGACGAAGGATGTCTGGGAACAGCTCGAGCTGCTGAACCTTGGGCGACTCCGGCTCGCCGCCAAAGGGATCAAGCGTGTCGGCGACGCACTGGTAGCGGTCGACGAACCAACGCAGCGGCGCGAGGGCATGGTGATGCTCGGACAGGTCGCCGCACTGCGCGGCAATTTGTCGAGCATCGCGGACCTTCATCGCGACGTATCCGAAGGCTCGGTAGCGATGCTTGCGGCACTGGATGTCGCCGCGCCCACCCGGTCGCGCGATCGCGCCGCCGATGTCGCCATCGTAGGGATGTCGGCGATCATGCCGGGTGCACCGGATCTCGACGCCTACTGGTCCAACATCCTCCACGGCGTCGACAGCATCAGCGAAGTGCCCGAAGAGCGGTGGCGGGTCGATACGTTCTACGACGCGCAGTCGATGAACGGGCAGAAGACGCCGTCGAAATGGGGGGGCTTTCTCGATCCGGTGGCCTTTGATCCACTCGTCTATGGCATTCCCCCGCTTTCGCTGGCGGCGATCGAACCGGTGCAGCTGCTGGCGCTGGAGGCCAGTCGCCGGGCGTTGGCCGACGCCGGTTACGCCGAACGCGAGTTTGATCGCGAGAACACCGCCGTGATCTTCGGCGCAGAAGCCGGCACCGACCTTGCAAGTGCGTACTCGTTCCGGGCGTTGTGGCGGCAGTATGCCGGTGCCATTCCGCCCGAACTCGATGCGGTCTTGCCAACACTGACCGAGGACTCGTTCCCGGGCATTCTTGCCAACGTCATCGCCGGTCGCATCGCCAACCGGCTTGATCTTGGTGGCGTCAATTACACGGTCGACGCGGCGTGCGCGTCGTCACTGGCCTCCATTGATCTTGCGTGCAAGGAGCTCAATGCCGGCACCAGCGCCATGGTCATCTGCGGTGGCGCTGACCTCCATAACAGCATCGTTGATTACCTGGCGTTTGCCAGTGTGCACGCGTTGTCGCCCACCGGGCGCTGCCGAACCTTCGATGCATCAGCCGATGGCATCGCGTTGGGCGAAGGCGTTGCGGCCGTGGTGCTGAAACGCCTGGCCGATGCACAGCGTGATGGCGACCGCATCTATGCCGTGATCAAGGGCGTCGGCGGCGGCAGCGACGGCAAGAGCCTCGGGCTGACTGCACCGCGCGCCGAGGGCCAGGCACGCGCACTCGCGCGGGCCTATGCCCAGGCCGGCATCAGTCCGCATGAGGTTGCGCTGATCGAGGCGCACGGCACGGGGACGGTTGTAGGCGACCGGATCGAGCTCGAGACGCTCAACCGTTTCTTCGGCGGCGCGGGTGCCGCGCCGGGCAGCATCGCGCTTGGATCGGTCAAGTCCCAGATCGGCCACACCAAGTGCGCGGCCGGGCTGGCAGGCGTGATCAAGAGTGCGCTAGCGCTCTACCATCGTGTACTGCCACCCACGCTCAACATCAAGAAGCCCAACGCGGCATGGACGGCCGCCAGTCCGTTCAGCTTGAGTGCGCAGGCGCGGCCCTGGCCGGGCGACATGCGCAAGGCGGGTGTCAGCGCGTTTGGTTTCGGGGGCACCAATTTTCACGTCGTTCTTGCCGAGCATGCCGGATCGACGGTACGACACGCTACGCGTGAGTGGCCGGCAGAACTGTTTCTCCTGCGTGGCAACACGCGCGCGGAGGCGATGGCACGCGGTGACAGGCTGGCGGCACTGCCGGCCGATGGCGGATTGGCGATGCGTGATCTCGCGCAATCCGTGTCGGCAGGCAACGCGCCGGTGCAGGTGGCCATCGTCGCCAGCGAGCTCTCGGATCTCAAGACCAAGCTGCAGCTTGCCCGCGACGGCAAGACGCATGCGGCAGGTGTCTTCCTCGCCGCTGCCGATGCCGCGCAACAGCAGGGAACGCTGGCGTTCCTCTTTCCCGGCCAGGGTTCGCAGCGCGTCGGCATGCTTGGTGATCTCTTCATCGCGTTTCCCTCCATGCAGCGCCACCTTGCGCTGGGTGCGCGATGGCTGCCGCAGTTGTTTCCACCCTCGCCGTGGCGTGAAGGCGAAGAGGCGGCGCAACGCCTTGCGATCAACGAGACCTGCGTTGCGCAGCCCACGCTCGGCATGGCCGAGCTGGCGTTGGCGTCCTTGTTACGGCATCTGGGGATTGCCCCGGATGTCGTGGCCGGCCATAGCTACGGCGAACTGGTGGCGTTGTGTGTAGCGGGCGTGCTACCTGAAGAGCGCTTGCTGGAACTGAGTGCGTTGCGCGGTCAGCGCATTGTCGAGGCCTGCGCTGTCGGCGACGATCCGGGCACCATGGCGGCGGTCGCTGCCGATGCCGCGACGGTGGCCCGTGGCATCGACGGTCTGCCGGATGTCGTCATTGCCAACAATAACGGTGCCGACCAGTTCGTCATTTCCGGGTCCACGGCAGGTGTTGCCGAAGCGGTGGTGCGGCTGCGCGCGGCAGGCGCCACCGTGCGCGCCATCCCGGTCGCCTGTGCGTTTCACAGTCCGCGGATGGCGTCCGCAGGTGCGGCCTTTGGTGCCGATCTGGCAGACGTTGAAGTGTCGCCTCCCGAGTGCGACGTATTTTCGAACACTACCGGCCAACGCTATCCGCGTGATCCCGCTGCGATCCGCTTGCGACTGGCCGAGCATGTCGGCAAGCCGGTGCAGTTCGCGGCAGAAATCGAGGCGATGTATGCGCAAGGCACGCGCATCTTTCTCGAAGTCGGCCCTGGGCGCGTGCTGACCGGCCTCGTCTCGCGAATCCTTTCCGGGCGACCCCATGCCGCGATCGCCTGCGATCGTCAGGGCGAGGAGGGCGTGCCCCAACTCCTGTTGGCGTTGGCCCAGCTCGCGGTCCTTGGCGTGGCGCTCGATGCGCAGGCGCTCTACAGCGGTCGCGACATGCACAAGGTCGATTTCGACGCATTACCGACGACCAGCGCGTCATCCAGCGCCTGGTGGGTCAATGGGCACCGGGCATGGCCGATGCACGGCGAGTTGCCGGCGCATGCGATGCGGCCGGTCACCGCGCCAGTCGTGTTGGCGTCCATGCCGGCCGGACCTGTCGCGACGGGAGATGATCGCCAGGACGCCGTGCTCGAATACCTGCGCAACATGCGCTCGATGGTCGAGGCGCAACGCCGCGTGATGCTGGGTTATCTCGGCAAAAGCGATGCCGGCATCCTGATCGAGAGCGATGCGGCGCTTGTTCCGCGGCACGCGGTGGCGCTGCCGGTCGTACCCACTGTCGCACCTCTTGCCGCGGCGCTGCCGGTGCCTGCGGCACCCGAAGCGCCCGCTGACATCGACGTCGAGAAGCTCCTGCTCGCACTGGTGTCGGCCCGCACCGGGTATCCGGTGGACATGCTCAATCTCGATCTCGACCTTGAGGCGGATCTCTCGATCGACTCGATCAAGCGGGCAGAAATCCTGGGTGCCGTCGCCGAGCGTTTGCAGGCCGGGGCGACCGCATTGCCGGAGGAGTTGCCGGAGGACCTGATCGCAGTCAAGACACTTCGAGGCATCATCGAAGCGCTGAAGCCGCTGGCTGCCGCCGGCAGGTCCCCGGACGTTGCCGCGCCCACGATGGCAACCGCACCGTGCAGCGATCCGATTGGCGGGGTCCCCGTTCCGCGCTACGTGGTCGAGCTGCAGCCCTCTGCGAAGGTCGACAGCGCATGGGGACTTGGCGATCGCGACATCGGAATTGTCGGCGCAACCGCGAGCCTGCGCACCTTGCTGGTGGCCAATTTCAAGGCCGCCGGCAGTCGCGGTGCGGCGTGGAATGCCAACAACGAAGCGGACTTCGGCTTTGCCGGTCTCGTCGATGTCACACCGCTGCGCGCCGACTGGAAACCTGCCGACGTGCCGGAACTCTTCACCCGAATCCGTGGGGCGCTGATGGCGGGTGCCAGCCATGTCCTGGTCGCCGGGCGCGCCGATGCCGGCGAGGTGGATGCGCACGTGATCTTGCCGCCGAATGCGCGCGTCAACGGTCATCTCGTTCCCGCAGCAGGAGGTGTATCGGGTCTCATCAAGAGCCTGCGCAAGGAATGGCCGGATCGACATGTGCGCATGGCGAGCTTCCCGGCCGACCTCGATAGTTCCACGCTTGCCGACCGGTTGGTTGACGAGCTCAAGTTGGCCGATGGTGCGGTCGAAGTCGACTATTCGATCTCCGGCATCCGGCAAACGCCGCGCGTCATTGCGACAGAAATCATCAATCGTGTCGAAGCTGCGCCGAACATCAGGATGGACCGTGAGTCGGTGGTGCTGTTGACCGGCGGCGCCCGCGGGATCACGGCGCGCGTGGCGCTCGAACTGGCGTTGCGCTTCGGCTGCAGGCTGGAGCTTGCGGGGCGTTCCTCGTTGCCGGCGCTGGAGGAGGACGAGGACCTGCGTGGGGCAACCGACGCACCGTCGATCCGCCAGCGCCTGCTGGCACGCAATCCCGCAAACACCTTTGCGCGCATCGAGGCCGATTGCGCGCGCATCCTGGCCGAACGCGAAATCCGCACCACGCTACGTGCCATCGCGGATACCGGCGCGCGCGTCGTGTACCACCAGGTCGACGTCCGCGATGGTGCAGCGTGCGGGCTGCTGGTCGATGACATCTATCGCCGCCATGGCCGGCTGGATGGCGTGATCCATGGCGCGGGCGTGGTCGAGGATCAGTTGGCACGCGACAAGTCCCCCGACTCGTTTGCGCGGGTGTTCGATACCAAGGTGAATGGTGCGCTTGCGATTGCGGAGAAGGTGCGCGACGACATTGCATTCGTCGTGTTCTTTTCCAGTATCGCGGCGACCTTCGGCAGCCGGGGACAATCGGATTACGCCGCCGCCAACGACTTCCTGGATCGACTTGCCGTGGAACTCAACCGGAAGCTTCCCGGGCGCGTGTTCTCGATCAATTGGGGGCCATGGCGCGGCGCCGGAATGGTGTCCCCGGAGCTTGCGCGCGAGTACACCAGGCGCGGGGTCGACATGATCGACCCGGAAGCAGGCGTCGCGAGTTTCCTGGATGAATTGCTGCATGGTTCTCCGCTCGACTCGCAGATCATGCTGATGCGCGGCGATCCTGCCTCGATGATGTAGTGGCGGCAGGACTTCCTCCGCCGTTGCTGCGCGTCGACGAGCATGGCTTGAACTTCATCAGGAACGGCGCATGACGGGACGCGACATCGTCATCGTCGGGATGGCCTGCGTGTTTCCCAAGGCACCCGGCCTCGCTGAGTATTGGCAGAACATGTGCGCCGGCGTGGATGCGATCACCGAGGTGCCCGCGGACCGGTGGGATCCGCTGTTCTACGATCCCGCGTCGACTGCTGCCGACCGCTTCTACGCGCGGCGCGGTGGATTCATCGATGCTTACGCGAGTTTCGATGCGGCGGCGCATGGCTTGATGCCCGTTGCCGCCAAGGGCGCCGAACCGGACCAGCTGATGGCCTTGCAGGTTGCGGTCGATGCCCTTGCCGACGCGGGTTACGCAGATCGGGATTTTCCTCGCCAGACGACCGGCATCATTCTCGGCCGCGGCAACTATCCGGGGCCGGCGATCGTGCGCCTGGGCAACATGATGCGCGGCGCCGAGCAGTTGATCGCGACGTTGTCGACGCTGCTGCCCGAGCTCGGTCCCGAAAAGCTGATGGCGCTGAAGAAGGGTTACCAGGCGCGCTGCGGAGCGTATGGCCCGGATACCGCCATCGGACTCGTGCCCAACCTCGTCGCGTCGCGCATCGCCAATCGGCTTGACCTCGGGGGCTCGGCCTACACCGTCGATGCGGCCTGTGCCAGCACGCTGGTCGCGGTGGACCAGGCGTGTCGTGAACTGCGCGATGGCGCCGCCGACATGATGCTGGTGGGTGGTGTACACCTTTGTCACGACGTTGCCTTCTGGAGCGTGTTCTCGCAATTGGGTGCGTTGTCGCGCAGCGACCAGATCCGGCCCTTTCACCAGCATGCCGACGGACTGTTGATCGGCGAAGGTGTTGGCGTGCTCGTGTTGCGCCGTCGTGCGGACGCAGAGAAGGCCGACGACCGGATCTATGCCGTCATCCGCGGCACCGGCGTGGCCAGCGATGGTCGCGATGTCAGCCTGCTGACACCGCAGGTAGACGGCCAGGTCCAGGCGCTCACGCGGGCCTGGAAGATGGCGGGTGTCGACCCGATGACCGTGGGCCTGGTCGAGGCCCATGGCACTGCAACCCCCGCCGGCGACGCTGCGGAACTTGGCACGCTGCTTCGCGTGTTCGGCGCGGCGCAGCCGCGCATGGAGCGTGTTCCGCTCGGGTCAGTGAAATCGATGATCGGACACGCGATGCCGGCGGCCGGCGCAGCCGGATTGATCAAGGCGGCGCTTGCCGTGTATCACGGCGTGCGTCCCCCCACGCTGCATTGCGAAGAGCCCAACGCGGCACTGCAGTCCACGCGGTTTCGGATGATCGACACGGCCGAGCCCTGGACCGATGCGACCCGACGTGCCGGCGTGAATGCCTTCGGTTTCGGCGGGATCAACGCCCATGTGGTTCTCGATGCGCCGGTGCGCGGGCCGCGGGCCGCGCGCGGGACGCGCTCGCCACGGCTGGGGCAGGCGGTCACCGACTTGGTACTGGCGGCGCCCTCGCAAGCAATGCTGCTTGCGGCCCTTGCGGAAGGTCGCAGTGGCGGCGAAGGCCCATGGCGGCTGGTGGTGCTGGACGCAACGCCAGCGCGGCTGGCCGTGGCGCGGGCCGCCGTTGAGACGGGCCGGCGACGCCCGGCGCGCGACGGCATCTTCTTTTCCCCGGCTGGCCTCATCGGTCAGGGTGGAAAACTGGCGTTCCTGTTTCCCGGCGTCGAGGCCACGTTCACGCCACGCATCGAAGGTATCGCCGCGCGCCTTGGCCTGCCGCCGCCGGAACTTCTCGTCGGCGATCTCGAGCGCCAGGGCGTCAGTGTGGGGCGGCTCAATGCCTTCCTGGCGGAAGCGGCGACGCGTCTGGGGCTGGTACCGGACGTGATTGCCGGACACAGCATCGGCGAATGGTCCGGCATGTCGGCGTCCGGAATGTTTGCGAATGCCTCGGTCGAGGAATACACCGCAGCGCTCGACCCGGGCACGCTGCAGGTGGTTCCGCTGACGTATGTTGCGGTCGGTGCGGGCGCCGAGCGGATGGCCGCGATGTTTCCCGACTTCGCGGATGTCACGGTATCCCACGACAATTGTGTCCACCAGACGATTCTCTGCGGCCCGGGATCGGCCATCGGCGCGGTGGTGGCGCGATTGCGCGAGCAGCGCGTTCTCCACGAAATCCTGCCGTTTCGCTCGGGCTTCCATTCTCCCGCGCTGATCGGCCACGTGAATTTCTACCGCGAGCATCTGTCCCGTTTGCGGTTGTCCCCTGCCGTGATCCCGTTGTGGTCGGCGACCACCTGTGCCCCCTATCCGTCCACGCCGCAGGCAATCACCGACCTCTTCATCGAGCATCTGGTACGGCCGGTCCGTTTTCGCGAACTGATCATGGCGCTGTATCGCGATGGGGTGCGGGCGTTCGTGCAGGTGGGGTCCGGCAGCACCATCGCGTTTGTCGATGACGTGCTGGTCGGGAAGCCGCACGTCGCGGTTTCGATGGTCACCGCGGCGCGGGAAGGCGTTGACCAGCTCCGGCACGCCTGCGCTGCGCTCTATGTCGAAGGCGCCGCGCTTGACCTGTCGCGGCTGCTGGCAGACCGCGCAGCGACGCCCGGATCGCTGTCGCGTTCGCTGCCCCTTGCGCTCAGTTTTCCGCTCGTCCACTTCGACGCGGGTGAGTTGCGGTCCCTGCAGGTTGCCGCACCTGCAGCCATCGCGGCGGGCCATCCGTTGTTCGATGCCTTCGATGCGGTGATGCGCGATACGATCGACGCACAGCGTAGCGTCGGGCAGGCCTTCGCCGGTAGCACGCCTGCGCCCCCGGCACCGGTGGTCAGTGGGGGGGCCGCAACGACCGAGGAGCTGCTGGTCTCGGTCGAGACCTACCCCGAGCTTCTGGACCACTGCCTGATTCCGCAGCGCGACGGTTGGCTGGACCTCGCCGATCGTATGCCGACGGTGCCGATGACCATGGCGATCGCGTTGCTGATGGAAGCAGCGGAGCGCTTTGATCCGCAACGGATCGCGATCGGCGTGGACAATGTCGCCGCGCGAACCTGGCTGTGTGCCGCACCGGAGGCACGGCTTGCGATCACCTGCGAACGCGTGGGCCCGGACCAGGTCCATGTCAGCATCGATCGTCACTTCGACGGCACGGTCATCATGGCGGAGCGATTCCCCGATCCACCGTCACCGCAGACAGAATCGCTGCGCGAGCCGAAGCCCTACCCGATTCCTGTTGACGAGATCTATCGGGACCGATGGCTCTTTCATGGCCCGCGCTATCAGGGCATCGTCAGCGTCGATACCTTCAGCGCCGAGGGCATGGGGGGTACGCTGCGTGCGTTGCCAGCCAAGGGCGCGCTGCTCGACGCCGCGGGTCAGCTGGCAGGACTTTGGGTCATCATGGCCAACACCGAAGACCGCATGTCGATGCCCGTGCGCATCGGCAGCATCCGGTTCTACGGGCAGGAGCCCGCGCCGGGAGACACGTTGCACTGCAGGGTGTGGAACCGCACGATCGGCCGGCGCGAGGTTCGCTCCGATATCGAACTGACCCAGGACGGCGTCGTGCGCATCCGGGTAACCGCATGGGAGGGCTGGCGCTTCCCGACCGCCGGGCCGATCTTTCCCGTGCTGCGCCTGCCGGAGTACAACCTGCTATCCACCCCGGACCCGGACGGATTCGTGATGTTGCATGATCCGGGCTGGGGTTCGAAGACAATCGAATTTCTCATCCGCAGGTTCCTGTCGTCTAGAGAAATCGAACAACTTGGCGGGGTGCGCCAGGTGCAGCGGCGCACCGAATGGCTGAGTGGCCGGATTGCCGCCAAGGACGCCGTGCGCAGCCTGCTCTTTGCCCGGGGGCAGGCTGCGGTCTTTCCGCTGGAGATCGGTATCGGTGCCGATCCCACGGGGCGTCCGCGGGTCATGGGGCCGCTGGCCGGAGACATCCGCATCTCGATCGCGCACAAGCCGGGGATCGCCGTGGCGATGGCCCGGGACGGCGAAGATGTCGGCATCGACGTCGAGAAGATCGAGCCGCGCAATGACAGCTTTGCCGCCTTCGCGTTCAGCGATGATGAACTGAAGCTGTTGCCAGCCGGTAACCGGGACCAATGGCTGACGCGATTCTGGTCAGCGAAAGAAGCTGCTGGCAAGGCCCGCGGCACGGGCCTCGCCGGCAACCCCAAAGGCCTTGTCGTGAGGCAAGTCGAAGGAGAACGCATTTTGGTGGAACATCGGTGGATCAGCACGCGTGCAACCGGTACGCATGTTATTGCCTGGACCGCACCGTGACCGCACCCGACGCATTGCGCCAGGAGATCCTGCGCGAAGTGGCAGAGGCGATCGCGGAAGTGATCGGCGACGAATGGGTGAGTGAAACACCGATCACGATGGAGACGAGCTTCGGCCAGGATCTCGAAGTGGAAAGCATCGAGCTGGTCGCGCTTTCCGAGAAATTGCAGGCCCGCTACGGCGCCACCATCGATTTTCCGAGCTGGCTTGCCGGCATGCAGCTGGAGGAGATCATCGCCCTCACGGTCGGACAGCTGGTTGAGTACATCGCCTCGTGCCAGTCGAAGTAATCAACGGCCGCAAGGTGCATGTGCAGGTGCTGGGCGCGGGACCCAGCGTGGTGATGTTGCACGGCATGATGGTGGGTTCCATTTCGACGTGGTATTTCGCCGTGGCACCGGCGCTCGCCACCGACTACCGGGTGCTGATGTACGACCTGCGCGGCCACGGAATGAGCGAATTCGCGAAGAGCGGCTACGGCATGCACACGCTGGCGGCAGACCTCGCGGATGTCGTCGACAGCCGGGTCGACGATGGGCCCTTTGCGCTGGTGGGGCACAGCTATGGCGCCGTGGTGGCGCTGCGCTATGCACTCGATCATCCGGGCAAGGTGCGCCGCCTCGTCCTGGTCGAGCCGCCGTTGCCCGTGATCTCGGCCGAATGGGTCGAGGCCTTTCGCAGTCAATCGGTCGAGGGAATACTGTCTGCATTACCACCGCTGCTGCAGGCGGGATTGAAGAAACTTGGCAAGCGCTCGCTGGTCCTCGGGGCCAAGCTGTTGCGATTGTCGACGCAAACGACGATGAAGGACGACATGATGGCGGAGCCGGACATCGCGGACGTCGAACTCTCCACGCTGACGTGTCCAGTGCTGTTGTGCAGCGGAACCCGCTCCCATCCCGTGTTCGCGGCAGCGAGTGCACGATTGATGCTTCTACTGCCCGATGTACGTCTGGTGAACATCGAGGGGGGACACTACCTGCCCGAAGAAGCTCCGGCGCCCCTTGCGCACGCGATACGCGCATTCCTGGCGGACTGATGCCGGACGTCCTCGCCCGCGGCGTTCGCTTCAACGTCCTGACGATGGGTGAGGCCGGTCCGGTGCTCGTGTTTGTTCATGGCGTCCTGATCGACAACCTCTCGAGCTTCTACCTGTCGATCGCGCCCGGCTTGGCCAAGGTCGCGCGCGTGATCCTGTTTGACCTGCGCGGCCATGGCCGCAGCGAGCAGCCGCCCTCGGGATACACCACCGACGACATGGTGGAAGACCTGACCGGCATTCTCGATGCACTGGACTTGTCGGCAGTCCAGGTCATCGTGGTGGGGCACAGTTTCGGAGGCTACATCGCGTTGCGGTTCGCGACGCGCCATCCCGAGCGCGTCGCTGGCCTCGTGCTGCTGGAAGCGCATTCGGGCATGGCCGACTTCGGTGCGCAGATGCGCGACACCATGTTGCTTGAAGGCGAGGCGCGAGACGAGCGGGTGGCCAAGCTCTTCAGCCATTGGCTTGCCAAGCATGCGGCACGCGGAGCGCCCGGTGTCGCGACACTCGACCACGACGACGTCGACCCGACCACGCTGGACGCGGATGCCCGATCGACGATGGCGATGGTGGGCCGCCTGCGTCGGCGCCGGCGCAGTCCGCTGGTGGACACCGCGCAACGGCTCGCGGCACGGACGACTTTCAGTCGCGACGTGGCCGCTGCCACACCGCTGCCCGACGCCGCCATCGCGCAGATCCGGTGTCCGGTCCTGGCGATCTATGGCACGGAATCGGATCTCGTCGCGGATGGCCGCCGCCTGTCAGCCCTGTTGCAGCAATGCGACTTGCGGATGATCGAGGATTGTGCCCATGGCATCCTGTTTCATTCGACGCAAGAGGTGCGCGACGCGATGCTGGGATGGCTTTCGACGCATTGGCCGGCGGGGACTTCCGCGTGAGGGAAACCACGACGCGACGCTACCTCTTCGTCGTTCCGCCGTTCCCGTCCCATATCTATCCCACGGTGACCATCGCGCACGAACTCGAGCAGCGCGGACACGCGGTCGGCTGGGTCACCCATGAGCCGATGCGCCGTTTCCTGCCGGCCACCGCCTGGGTATACAGCCTCGCGACGCCAACCACTGCCGAAGCCCTGGCCGCACTGCAGCGCGATGCAGGTGCCCCGTGGCTGGCCGGCATGAAGGTGTTGTTCGAGCGGGTGTTGATGCCGCTGGCGCATGACATGCTGCCTGGTGTCGAAGCCGCGATCGCCGCTTTTCATCCAGATGTGCTCATCGTCGACCAACAGACGTTCGCCGGGGCACTGGCGGCCCGGCGTGCGGGCCTGCAATGGGTGACCTCGTCGCCATCGGCCGCCTTGCACACGCACGACCTGGCCAACTTCCCGAACGTACGCGAATGGCTGCGTAGCCTGCACGACCAGTTGCAGCGTGACGCGGGCCTCGACCCGGTATTGGCACCGGAGTGCTCGCCGTGGTTGGTGCTGTTGTACACGTCGCACCGCCTGGTCGGCCTTGAGATGCCCTTTCCGCCGCACTACCGGCTGGTGGGTCCGCTGCTCGGGCCGCGTCCGGCCGCAGTCGAATTTCCGTGGTCGAAGCTGGGGACGCAGCGGCGTGTCCTGATCACGCTTGGCACACTGTGGGCGGATCGTGGCGAACGCTTTTTCCGCATGGTCGTGGAGGCGCTGGCGGATGCCCCGCTGCAGGTCATCGTCCACGCGCCGGCCGGCTTCATCGCAACCCCTCCGTCAAACTTCATCGTACGTACCTGGGTTCCACTGCCTGAACTCTATCCGCACCTTGATGCCGTCGTGACCCATGCGGGGACAACGTTGACCGAGGTGTTGCTGCATGGCTTGCCCGCCGTGGTGGCGCCGATCGCGCACGAGCAGGCCACCTTCGCACAACAGGCGGTCAAGGCGGGGGCGGCGCGGCGCGTCCGGTTCAACCGGGTGAATGCGGTGGAATTGCGTGAAGCCGTGTTCGATATCCTGGATCAACCGTCCTACAAGGCGGCAGCGCAGATCATCGGGGCATCGTTTCGCGATGCCGGCGGTGTGCGCGTTGCGGTGGACGCGATCGAGGCCATTGCATGATTGCATCTGGCCGGCCACGACGATTCCTTTTTGTCGCCCCGCCGCTGGTCGGGCACGTCAACCCGATGGCATCGATTGCGCGCGAACTCGAGTTGCGTGGCCATCGCATCGGCTGGGTGCTGCATCCATCGTTGCGCCACCTGCTGATTGGTGATGCCACCGTGCATGACGTCGCCGAGGACGATCGCTTCGCGGCCATCATGGCGGCGGTGGCGGCCTTGCCAGGACTACCGCTGCCCGAGGCTTTCATGTCGTTCTATCGCGATGTGGTGATGCCGCTGGCGGCAACGATGCGCGCCACGGTGGATACGGCGCTGGCAACCTTCCGGCCTGACGCGATGATCGTTGACCAGCACGCACTCGCTGGCGTGTTTGCGGGCCGGCGTTCGGGCCTGCCCTGGGTCACCTCGGCCCCCACCGGGCAGTTGCTGATTCGTACGCTCGACAGTTTTGCGCCGACCCGGGTCTGGCTTGAAACACTGTTCGCCAAGGCCGAGGTGGAGGCAGGATTGCTTCCTGTTCCATGGCCCGATTTGTCGCCACAACTCGTCCTGTTGTACACGGCGCCGGCGCTGGCGGGCCCGGACTTCGTGCCGCCGCCCTGGTACAGGATCGTCGGACCGTGCCTGCTGCACCGGACCCAGGACCCGCAGTTTCCGTTGGCGGCACTGGGGACGTTGCCGCGCGTCCTGCTTTCGCTGGGGACTATCGTGGACGGGCACGGCGACCGCTTCACGCGGACGGTGCTCGATGCGCTGGGCGATGCGCCCGTGCAAGTCGTGGCGGCAGCCCCATCAGGATTCCCCGGGACACCGCCTCGCAATTTCATCGTTCGGGCGTGGCTGCCACAAACGCACCTGCTGCCGCTGATGCATGCGGTGATCTCCCATGGCGGCAGCACGGTCAACGAGGCGCTGGCATTCGGCGTACCGATGGTCGTGGCGCCGGTGACCTCGGACAACTTCGTGATGGCGCGGAAGGTGGTGGAGGCCGGTGCGGGGATACGGGTCAAGTTTCGCCGGGTCGGACCGGCGGAGCTGCGCCAGGCGGTGTTCGAGGTGTTGGAGAATCCCGCGTACCGTCGCGCGGCGGAGGTACTTCGTCAATCATTCACGGCTGCAGGTGGCACGCCCGCGGCGGCGGACGCCATCGAAGCCATCGGCGCCTGAGACTTCAAGGTCAGCGAACAGGGTATCCCCACGCATCGAAGCATTGCCGCCACTCTGCAGTCAGCCGCTGTCTCAATGCAGGCGGCAAAGGCTCGAAGTTGTTCTTGGCGTAGTCGCGCAGCGTCGCGAGGTACGTGCGTACCGTCGGCTCGGCGTGGGCAAAGTCCGGCAGGCCGAGCGCCGTGTAGGTGTTGCGCAACTGGCCGAGCGGGTCGACTTCGAGGTCCTCGTAGCGCAGTTCGTGCAGGCGCCCCGGCGGGATCAGTTCGCGTTCCTCGAAATAGGCGCCATACACGTCCTTGTATTGCGTGATCAGGTGTTCGTCGAGATCGAAGCCTTCGGCGTCATGGAGCGCCATGTAGGATCCCAACTTCAACGCGGTGGCGCGCATGGACTGGAATACCACGACAGGATCGCGCCGGATGTGCACGAAGCGGGCGTCGGGGAACATGTCCAGCAGGACCCTGATTCGCGCTGTATGCGCTGGTGACTTGAGCACCAGGGGTCGCTGGCAACGGAAGCTGACTTTCCGCACGAACCAGAGCAGCGCGGCCTTCCACTCCGCAAGTTCCGCGGGCGTGAGATTGCGCAGGGTCACGAAACGCTCGTAGTACTTCGCGTTGCGGGGAAAGTAGAGGTTGGACATCAGGGTGCGCCCCGTCAGGCTCAGCAGTGCCAGTTCGTCCTCCTGCGGCTCGGCAACGCCGAGCGCCATGTTGTCCTGCGGTCGTTGCGGAGGCAGTA
>Ga0105044_10003524_pt1 | contig 21504 bp, 23 predicted proteins | sample MAT01_FD_78092 | JGI IMG/M metagenome (GOLD analysis project Ga0105044, IMG submission 78092) | Freshwater microbial communities from Lake Fryxell liftoff mats and glacier meltwater in Antarctica - MAT-01 | ecosystem: Environmental > Aquatic > Freshwater > Ice > Liftoff microbial mat | place...
ATTCGATTATTTCTCAAAAATTTAGACTTGTTGTTAGGTGAGGAGCAAAATGCTGGGAAGCCAGAATTAATGCTTAAGAGGAAAGGTTAGATTGCTGTTATCTCAGTTCTCTGATTCAGTTTGTGCATTGTATAATGCTACAATAAACCCATGAACGAAGAGCTTAAAAAGGTTGTCGTGGTCGGAGGGTCTGGATTTATCGGTACTAAATTAACCGAAGAACTCCTTTTTCGTGGATACTCCGTTGGTATTGTCGATTTAGTACCTCCACGCTTAACTCATCAGCACCTCACTTTTTTAAAGGCAGATTTTGCAAAAGATGTTCCTCCAGCAAATCTTTTTGAAGGAGTGTATGGTGTGGTGAATCTTGCAGGAGCAACAATAGGAAAGCGATGGAGTAAAGAATACAAAAATCTTATCTACAAAAGTCGCATTGATACGACAAAGTCTATCGTTAGTTTGATATCAAAAACAACAGTAAGACCTATGGTACTCGTCAGCGCTTCTGCAGTTGGGTACTATGGTGACCGAAAAGAAGAGCTGCTCAGTGAAAGTGAATTACCAGGTACGGATTTTCTTGCAAACGTATGTATTGATTGGGAAAGGGAAGCTAAAAAAGCCGAACTTTCTGGAGTGAGGGTGTGCATGGTTCGCACAGCCCATGTCCTAGGTCCTGGTGGCATTCTTGCTACCTTAGAACCGATTTTTAAACTAGGCCTCGGCGGATACTTTGGAAAAGGGGACCAATATATGCCGTGGATCCACTATAAAGATGTGGTCGGCATATATACTTTTGCTCTCGAACAGCAGATAAGTGGGCCAATTAATGTCTCTGCTGGCGCTCCTGTAACTCAAAAAAATATGTTCACCCAGTTTGCGCACATTATTGGAGCGCCTTTTCCATTTATTTTTAGAATCCCAAAGTTTTTTGCATGGATAGCTCTTGGAGATTTTGCTGAGTCACTGTTCGTGAGCCAAAACACAAATTCAACAAGGATTAAATCACTTGGATATCATTATCAGTGTGATGATCTTACAGCGGCCCTCCTTAATATTTATAAGAAGGGGCAGTAGATGCTAATCTTCGTCAGATAATATTCCATTAGCAGAACTATGTATCCTTGCTTTTTTTGAATATCTGTGATATTAATAAATTGTAAGTTCATTGAAATCCATTGTTTCCAGGAACCTCTATTCTTGTGTTGTCACTAGTATCTAGCAACTAGTAACTATCATCTAGCTCCAGCACAAGAGGAGGCGCCTGATTATGGGCAGATAGGCATTCGTCATGCCTTTCCAAGCTTTCTCATCATAACCAGTATGAAAATACTACGAGTGATTGGTTTGGGTCTGTTTATAATCATGGTTCGGTTCCTGGTCCCTCAGATTTTTGCGGGATTCCAGAATGTCCTCCTGACGTTCTTTGATACCCTAGAATTCGCTTTATTAACTTCAAAAGGTGCTGTGCAGACCGGAAGTGCCGCTTCTGCGTTCATGCCAGCTCACATACCTTCGGTTAATTCAGCTTTCTGAGGAAGAAGACCGTCTAGACGCAAGTCAGGACGGTCTTTTCTTTTTGGAAAAGTATTGAGTAGTTAGTAAAAAGTAAATACATAATAGGAATGAATGAGAGGGGGGGTAAGGAATGGTGAGACCGCTTTTGCCTTCGGCAAAAGCGGTCGAGTAGTAAATTTACCAAGGTCGGACCATGGGAAGAGTGCGTTTTGTCCTCATATTCATTGAAATTATCCTTATTCTTTTCAAATTCTTTGGAATTATTGTCAATTCTTTTAAAAATTAGACCAAAGATTAATGGAAAATCAAAATACACACTATATTAGACAAAACTGCTTAAAAATGGCTTAATCATTTTTGTTAAATAACAGCTAAAAATAAGGCTTTAATCACACACTAGCACCCTAAAATACTTGACTTTTATATTCAAAGGTGCTATTGTATAGAAGTTCCAGATAACTCTGGAATTTTATTTTATACCGACCTTACAGAATTATCCTTAACCCAAACCCGCATCTTAAATCTAACTACCCTAGGATTACTTACGATTATTTCAGGATTCAATACTATTGGAGCTCAACTTAATCCTGTGCAACCCGTACAGACAGCAACAGAAAGCTCAGTTGCTAGTGATTCAGCTTCGAAGGCTTTGACAACTAAAGAAATGGTCACCGAATACTTTGCAGATAATAAAATTCTTATTGATATTGCTCGATGTGAATCAAGCTTTAGGCATACAGATAAGAATGGAGATGTCTTGCGTGGGTATGTTAATCCAGCAGATGTTGGAGTAATGCAAATCAATGAGAGGTTTCACTTGGAAGACTCAAAGAAGCTCGGTTATGACATCCACACCATAGAAGGAAATATGGCCTACGCTAGACATCTTTACGATAAGAAAGGTGCTCGTCCATGGCTTGCTTCTTCAAAATGTTGGGCAGGCTATTCTGAAATAGCTAAAAGATAACCCTTGATCAAAAACCCCGCCTCGTGGCGGGGTTTTTGTATGGGTTATTTCTTTTAACATTACACCTTTTGCTCTTCAAGAACCACTTTATCCTTAGACATCTTCCTATTTGCCACCGTCACAAAGACGAACAGCATTGTCGATGTAAACGCTGAGAGGAGGCAATATGAGCACCAAGCTTCAATAATGAATCCTTGAACATACGTAAACCAAAGAGAGAAGAGGAGGCCAAGGACAGTCATCGCTTGGAGTGCTTTGATTGCGAGTGGATGCTTTTTGTCAACGTAAAACAATGTTGTGGCAAGCACCGCTATGTAATACAGAGTGCCCATTAGGGCCACGGGGATTCCAAAGATGAGGGAGTATGAGCTTGTTGTGACCTGTTCGCAACCACCGACAATGTAACAAGGAGGAATGATTCCTATGTAGTGACTGGCAGTAAGATACATCGCATCAAGAAAGCCTAAGAAAGCAGTGACAAAGATTGAACCCAAAAGCCACCTTGGAAGAGTAATATTCATGATTAAAGAGCGTTTGTAGCAGGTTCTGTAGTTGTTGGGCTTCCACCTGAAACTGCTTGTATCTCTGCTTCAATCATCTGTTTGAATTGTTCAAAGCTACTTGGATTGGTAATCTTTTTCCCATTCAAATACATGGTCGGAGTTCCATTGACGTTGAGGTCAATCCCTTCCTTGAGCTGTGCATTAATTTTATCTTTCGCTGAATCTGAATTGTAATCAGTTTTAAACTTCTCTAGATCTAAACCTAAACTACTAGCGTATTTTTCAAAACTTTCAGAACCACTCTCTTTTGACCACACTTCTTGATTTTCAAACAAAATCTTACTCATTTCAAAAAATTTTCCTTGTCGTCCTGCCGCTTCTGCAGCCTGAGCACTGGCCTGAGCCCTAAAGTGGATAGATTTCAAAGGGAAAAACTTATATACCACTCGAAGATCGTTAGGAAATTCAATGAGAAGATCGTCTATGACTGTAGCGTAAGCCTTACACGCGGGACACTGAAAATCACTGAATTCAACGAGAGTGACTTTAGCTGTATTGGGTCCTTTTATGTTGTCGTCAGCAGTGATAGTAAAGTTTGCGGTTTCCTGCGCTGTTCCAAATGATGAAGGGATATTACTGTTCTTGTTTGCAAGCCACATAGATAGGAGAGCTCCTCCTAAAACGACTACAAAACCGATTCCCCAAATGTTTTTTCGTATAAATGACATAATAATGCTTTAAATAGTAATGATGAGTAATTATAGCAAATCAAAGCCACTTCAGAAAATGTAGAGTGTTATATGGATGCTGTGACTTGTAAAGTTGGATTGTGTGTTTTCTAATACATTATTAAATCACTTTTCCACAGAAAACAAAGAAAATTTCTTGCAGGTGAACTGAAGTTCACTTATACTGAGTGCATACAAGAATAACAAATAGTGAATATGAAATAGAAATAGAAATTTTTACCGAAGGTAAAAATACTAGTATCTAAAACTAGCCACTAGTAACTACCCACACAATGAGTAAAGAAAAACTAGTAAAAACAATCAGTAGGGAAATCCAAGAGATAAATGAAACAATTGATATGAAAGTCATTCGCGGTGTGTCATACAGAGTTGAAGCCAAGCGACACAAACTCCTTCTTTCTATGCTTCAGGATGTTACTCGAAAGGTAGAAGCAAGCAGATTCAGTTTCGCGTCGTTACTTTTCTAATCCATATGCAAAAAAAAGAAGACCAAAAGAAAAAGATAATTTCTTTTTATAAAGAAAACAGAAGAATGCCTGGATACAAGGAAATTATGGATATCCTCGGCTTCAAATCAAAAAACTCAGTACACAAGCTGATCAATTGGCTTGTTGAAGAGGGAGTAGTTTCAAAAGATTCTCAAGGCAAGATCACCCCAAACAGGCTGGTGGGGGAAATACCACTCCTCGGTCTCGTTGAGGCCGGGATTCCGACAGTAGCCGATGCTCAAGAGCTCGATAGTATGAGTATTGAAGATTTTCTTATTGATGATAAAGAGAAAACATACCTTCTTGAAGTAAAAGGGGATTCAATGATTGATGCTCATATTGAAGAAGGGGATTATGTATTAGTTGAAAGAAGGGGGGAGCCAAGACTCGGTGACATTGTCATTGCGGAAGTCGATGGTGGATGGACGATGAAATATTACAGAAAAGACAAAAAGGGCATAAGTTATCTTGAGCCAGCAAATAAAAATTATGACAATATTTATCCCGAAGAAAGCTTTAGGGTAGCTGCCATTGTTAAAGCAGTAATAAGAAAATACTAATTCAAGCTGTCAGTTCCTAGTTGCTAGCTACTAGAAATTTTCCTTACTCTCATGTCAGCAACTTTGTGACTATTTATTCGTCTTTAGTTAGTTATCTATTATCTAATCTTGCTAGAAACTAGTCACCGGCAAATAGAAACTGTTTTTATGAATACTATTAAAAACCAAACCTTTTGTATTGTCGATATTGAAACCACTGGTTGCGGACCTCTCCGAGACCGTATTATTGATATTGCAGTAATTAAGATGAAAAATGGAAAGATAATCGGCACTTTTCAATCACTGCTCAATCCTCACACTTACATTCCTCTGTCGATTACTAACATTACTGGCATAAGCCAGCTCGACGTTGAGGGAGCGCCATCATTTGTTGATATTGCATTAGAGCTCGATATTTTTCTTAAGGATTCTATTTTTGTTGCACATAACGCACGATTTGATTATGGATTTATTAAGAATGAGTTTAAAAGAATAGACATGTCTTTTTCAAGACCTATCCTTTGCACAGTTAAGCTTTCTCGATATTTATTTCCTCGACATAGAAGGCACAACCTAGATGCCATAATTGAGCGATTTAATATTACTTGTGAAGCACGACATAGAGCATATGGAGATGCAAAAGCAACGTTCGACTTTTTATTACACTCGTGTAAAAAAGTTGGTAACAAAAAATTTGAAGAAGGAATCAAAAAAGTGATGGGAGACAGAGCGATTCCGATAAATCTTGATGCGGCAAAAGTGCGGAGCCTCCCTGAGACTCCAGGAGTTTATTTTTTTTATGGAAAAGACGGAGAAGTTTTGTATATAGGGAAAAGCAAGAATCTTAAAACGAGAGTAATGTCACACTTTTCGCAAGACCATAGCGTCCAAAAAGAAATGCGAATTTCTGAGGAAATTTACCGCGTTGAAGTTGAGGAAACCGCCGGAGAGCTTGGCGCACTTTTGCTTGAATCCTCGCTTATTAAAAGTATGAGCCCGCTTTACAATAGAATGTCGCGAAAAGTAAAAAAGCTCGTTGTCGCAAAAAAGAACATAGATTTAAACGGATACATAAGAGTGTCTCTTGAACACATTGATATAATACTAGCTCAAGACCTTCCTAAGATTTTAGGAATCTATAAGACTCTGACTCACGCAAAAAATTCTCTAAAAACGATTTCTTATGATCATTCTCTTTGTCCTAAATTGCTAGGCCTTGAAAAAGGGTCAGGGGCTTGTTTTTACACTCAACTTCAGAAATGCGAAGGAGCTTGCGTAAAAATTGAAAAAAATCTTTCCTATAACAAAAAAGTTTTTACTGCTTTCAAAAACAGAAAAATAAAAGCCTGGCCGTTTCATGGACCTATCATAATTGATGAGAAAAAAGATGACGCGAGTGGTGAAGCATTTATCGTCGATAATTGGTGTCTAGTTTCAATTATTAAATATCTAGATGACGGTGAGCGGGAAGAGATTAGGGCTGACAATGTGTTTGATTATGATGCATACAAAATCCTTGCAAGATACATATGCAACTCTAATAATAAAAAAAGTATCAAACCATTAAATATCACAGAATATAAATCTTTTATGTATTACGCCGGTAACGAAGAACTTGCAATCATATACTAATGAAACAAGACAAAAATTACTGGCTTCTTAAAAGTGAGCCGAATTGCTACTCAATCGATGACTTAAAACGTGATAAAAAATCAGTCTGGTCGGGTGTTAGAAATTACCAAGCACGCAATTTTATACGAGATAATATGAAAAAAGGTGATGGTGTTTTGTTTTATCATTCAAACTCAAACCCCAGTGAAGTGGTCGGGATAGCAAAGATTTTGACAAATCCCTTTGCTGACCCTACCGTTTTTGAAAAAAGAAATGAGCAGTATGATCAAAAATCAACTATCGAGAACCCAATTTGGTATGCTGTTGATGTTGGATTCGTAAAGAAATTTAAAACTCCCATTACTTTACAGAAAATTAAGAGCGATAATAGCCTTAAAAATATGACTGTAGCTCAAAAGGGGAGTAGACTATCAGTTATGCCTGTGCTACAAAAACATTTCCACTTCTTTGAAAACCTGTGATTGATATAATGATTATATGAACACAGAAAACACCATACATGAGGCAGATGATTCATTTGTAAGTGGGCCATCTCTAGTAGAAGACCCAGCAGAGCGGAATATTTGTGACGACTGCCAGTAAAATTTTAGTTTCAATTATAATTAAAAACCGCACATATGCGGTTTTTTTGACTTAATACAATAAGCATACCTGCTGATATATTCGCGATATTAACTGTGCGCGTGAGGATCGTTTGCGACGACGTGTGATAAAATAATGTAATTATGGATAAGTTTAAAAAAGACATTAAAATATTTTCTGCAAAACCTTATGATGTGATGGGTATGCAGGAAGTGTTTTATAATACTTGGCTTAATACTTACCCAAATAAAGAATTCAATATCACCCTTGAAGATTTAAAGTATAGGTATAGAGATATTTTTTCTGAGACTACACTAGAAAAAAGAAAAAAGATGATACTTGAAAAAAACGATACTGAGTTATGTTTGGTCGCCAAAAATAAAGATAAGGTCGTTGGAGTATGTTACTTAGAAAAAGACGATAAAATTAATCAACTTAGAGCAATATACATACTACCTGAATACCAAAGACAAGGCATAGGAAATCGCTTCTGGAGTGAAATGCAAAGTTTCCTAGATATGGAAAGGGATATAGTTGTTGATGTTGTCGTATACAATAAAAATGCAATCAAATTTTATAGTAAACTGGGTTTTGTCGACACAGGAGAAAGATTTTCTGAGGAGCGTTTTAAAATGAGAAACGGATCATTAATGCCAGAAATGCGAATGATCATCAAAGCTAAAAGTTTGAATGCAAATAGGACGCATGATAACAGTTGAGAGTAGGGAATGAATTTTATAGGCCCTTTAGGAAGCTTACTATATTACGATACGGTGTCGCACAATATATCTTTCACGACGTTAAACATAGGGAGAATGGCACTGTAGCATAAGCACCCTTAAAACCACTTCCCTTCAGACGAACAAAATTTTTAAAGTTATATTGTATATAATTGCAATCTATTATTTATATACTTCTATCTCCTGTAATTGGAATTTCTTCACCAAGATATTTTGGTTTTCTTTGAAAGATTAAATTTAAAAGAGCTTTATTGTTAGCAAGTATTTCACGAATGTAATTTTGCCACTTATAATTTCCGTTATCAGCATTCAAACCTACCGCGTTGATGTTGAGGCTTTGAGCAATAAAAATACTGCGAGGAAGATGAAATGACTGGCTGACAATAACAATAGAATCAGTTAAAAAAATATCGCGAGCCCGATACATACTGCTGTAGGTATCAAATCCTGCATGATCAAGGAAAATATCTTCAAGAGGGATATTATTTTCTAATAGATATGTTTGAGCTGGATTTACTTCATTGTAATTAGCAGAACTGTTGTCACCAGACACTAATATTTTTTCAATTTTTCCAGCGTTATATAAAGCAATTGCTCCATCAACACGATCTCTATATACAGGTGAAATTTTACCGCTTCTTAGAATTGCAGCGCCTGGAATGACTCCGACTTGTGAGGAAGGAATTTCGGAAATATTGTCAAAGATAAACGGATTACTTTTAACTGAGATTATTATTGACAGCAATAAAGTGCAAGTAACAAGCGTTACAAAAATGAGTAATATTACAATCAGTGTTTTTTTAATTGGTATTTTTTGAATAAATTTCAAACTTTCCATATGAATAATGTTATCAGATGTCGAAAAAAATAGTACTATGTCGCTAATGATACTTTTACGTTCTTTTTTCAATCTTTACAGATCTTTTTATTCATCCAGATTCGCTATTTCTGGTTTTTTCTCTACTGATATTGAATATACAGTGGCTGCGGGCTTAGTTTTAGGAGATCCTCAGGAACCATTATCCTAGTACTTGGTGGTTTCAAGTCATTTTTATAAAAAATTTTGAATCCAGTGAATTGCACAGGTTCGGGAATAATGACGTGAGTATAGGTGCCAATTTTTTTTGCAGGACTTCCCCACCCATCCATATGCATAACAATTTGAACTTCTGGAAGAGGTTTGATTTGCTGGTAATCTCTAACCATTTTTTGAGTAAATCTGTGTATAACTAGGATTTTTGGTGGTAAATTGTATTCCTGTACCAGTTTTGCCAAGTGATTAGTTGCGTAGTTGATGTCGTTTGCTGAAAAAAAGCCAATGACAGATCCTGGTTTTTCACCCGCTTTCATTGAAAATTCCGGATCAATACCCAAATGAACCAAAGGATGTTTTAAATATTTTTCTAGAGCAGGAATTTCAGATTGGAGTGTACTCAATCCTACTTGGATATCAACAAAAACAATACCATTTACTTTTTCTGCTAACCCTATTGCGCGATCGATTTGATCATCGGGCATCCGCAAACGGTACTTCCCGTCTTTGCCAGGGCTTGATTGCGCGGTGACGGCGATGTAGTGAATTGCTGGTATTGCTGGAGTTTTCGGGTCTGCTGCGGTCCATTTCGTTACTTCTGCTTGCAGCATCTTTAGCATCTGATCTTCAGGATACTCTCCGAGAGCTCCCATTCTTTCCGAATAGAAGTTTCCATAGTAAGCAATAACGCGATTGAAGGGCAAAATTGCACCAGCGTTGGGATACACTGTTTTAGGGGGCCAGAGATACATTTTTGGAGTCGTTGAAGCGGTTGTCGTGGCTGGAACAGGATTATTGGCTACAGAAAGAATTTTTTCGTCATACGCTTCTTTGTCGAGTGGTGCTTGTATAGGAACAGTTGCATTTTTTATCTTTTCAATACTGCTTTTTACAACAGTCTCAGCAGAGTTGTAACTGACAGAAAACACATTGCTGTAGCCAACAGCAATTAGTAGAATACAAAAAAAACTTACAGTAATGGCGATGCGTATAATTAAAGGGGTCCTAATATTTTTAAAGTGTTTTATCATCGCTTTCATAAATTTCCATCTAGACAAATACCTTAGCGCATAGATAGCTAAGGTATTTGATTACATAAGACTCTGCTACACTTACTTACGCTTCTTTTTTGCAAGTAGCGCATGTTTTGCAGTCAAACGCTTTTTAGTCTTTCGAGACCGTGAAGCCTTGTTCTTTGTATTTACTGCCATTCTTTTTGCCATATATATAACTATACACTACCTATTGAAGGCTCACAAATGTACTTGTGAGTTAGTCGAGTAATCCTTCCCACCATTTAGCCGTCAGGTTTAAAAATGTGTACATTGGTACGTAAATTGGAGCAAGGAGAATAAACAAGATAACTTTAAAGTTAATTTTCATAGTTTTGACTAAGAGAGACATTACTGAGACGAAAAATCAAACTACCACTTATATTAGTTTTTGTCTACCCATCCCGTAAGAAGTGTATACAAAAAGACTATCCCCTTCCAAAAAACATCAATCACTATATTGTTCCAAAGATACCAAAAAGTTCCCGCAATATATTTGGTCCATACAATTTCAAAAAATCTTTTTATGTATTCAAATACACCTCCAGTCTTGTCATGCGTAAGATATTTTACAATGTCAAAATCATAAAAATATTTTACTGCAATTAAGGCAAGTACCACAAGAATAATAGGGCCAATGAATCCGGTTTGCTTTTTTGAAAGATTAGACTTGTTCATTAATTTGCCGATTACACTTAGGATTAATTAATAGCAGGTAAATATAGTAAGGGGTCAAGGTAAGCGTTTGTTGCAGCAATAGGAATACTAACTTGTTTGCAAAAGTTACTACGAGTAAATTGTTGCACGCTAACGCCTTGAGTTGCAAAAATTCCTAAATGCAGATGGGGGCCCGTTGAATATCCTGATCCTGATGCACCAGGCTGGCCTCCAGAAAGTCCTATCACCTGCCCGGTTGTTACAGAATCACCCACAGCAACCCTTGCTGCCGAAAGGTGTGCATAGAGGCTCGAAAGGCCGTTTGCGTGCTTAATAAGTACCCATCTGCCATATGAGAAACACCCAGGTTGGTCGTCTGTATTTCCAAGGCCTGATATAACCCCTGCCCCCACAGTCTTTATTTGGCTACCAACGGGAGTTCCGAAGTCTACTCCGTTGTGAGTTCCTGAAACGTACAGCCTTCCTGAATCAGACGTTCTTCCAAATCTTTGGGTCAGGACTATTTTTGAAAGAGGCCAATTAAATGCCGCAGATTGCACGGTGGGAAGTTTCGAAGTATCAATCTGAACCCTGAGATCTGATTCAAATTGAAATAGTTCTTGTTGGAATTTCTTTCCTAATTCAATATTTGCAGCAAGAAGTTTTTTATAATCCGCTTCTTGATTTTTAGTTTGAGTAAGAAGCTTTGCTTTTGCAGTTTTGTTCTGTGCAATGACAGAATTTCGATCCACAAGGTCAACCTTGAGATTTTCTAATTCTTTTTTTCTCTGCTCTTTTTCCTCTTTCTGAGTCTCAAGATTGTTTTTTAGTCCTCTAAGATCATCACTGGCATTTTTTAGTGATGCCTGAAACTGTCCCAAACTTTCGACAGAGGTCCAGAGTTCGTTAATATTCTCATATTGCAAAAGTGCTTCTATAAACGACTTATCGTTATTATTGCGCATACTTTGCAGTGCTTGTGCGATTGCTCGCTTATTTTGTTCGATTTGGGATTCGGTTGATGTAATGTCTAAGGTTGTTTTTTCAATAACTAGTTCTGTGCTACCAATATTATTTTGTGTAGCTGAAATGTCGTTCGATAATTTTTTCGACGTAGTGTCGAGAATTTTCACTGCATTTTGAAGAGTCCGAGCTTGTTTATTTGTTTCGGTAATCTGTGTTTGAAGTTTAATATTTTCCACTTCAAGTCTTATTGTTTCCTGTTGCTTCGCTTGGATCTGAGCTTGAAGCTCGGCAACTGTTGTGGCAAAAATAACTTTTACAGGTAATAAATTAATACCGACCAAAAAAAACATTATTAAGAATGAATGAACATGTTTCATGAGACTTATTATACAACTATATTATATGTGATAGGCAAATTTTGATGAGTTCTTCAGCTATAACCTTAGCTGCCTCTGGATGGACAGACAGTTTAGTCGCTTCTTTCATGCTGTTGTAAAGTACCTCGTCTTTAGTAATACGGTTTATTTCAGCAATAAGGATGTTGCTAGTTAAGTTAGGTTCTTCTATGACCACCGCAGCTCCAGTTCGAGCGTATGAGAATGCATTCTTACTCTGATCATGGCTAATTGATTCATCAATTGGAATTATGATAGAAGGAAGTCCCCAGCTTGCAATTTCAAAAATAGTCGAACCAGCTCGTGAAACGATAATCTTTGCCGCTCCAGCTGCATATTTGATAGTCATATTATCCATATAATCAAATGGACGATATCGATCTTTAAAAGGATTGTGTAAAAGTACCGCATTAACAATTTGCTGAACTTCTGCAATATTACGTTTACCTGTTTGATGAACTATTTGATAGTCCTTAAGAAGTGTAGGAAGAGCTTCTGTAATAACTTCATTTATTGCTTGAGAGCCAAGGGACCCTCCTATAATAAAAATAGTTGGAATGGTAGGATCTATATTAAGAAATTCATGTGCGTTTGAAGTTGAGGCGATGCTAAGATCTTTCCTGATTGGGTTCCCAGTAAGTGCGACTGTTTCTTTTTTAAAATATTTTGCTGCATCAGGATATGAGAGGGCGACACGTTTTGCAAATTTCCCTGCCCACAGGTTAACCCTACCAGGAATACTATCAGATTCATGGATTACCACCGGAATGCGAAGAATTCGAGCAGCGAGAATTGCGGGAAAACTAGCATATCCTCCTTTTCCAAACACAACATCTGGATATATTAGATATATATCCCATGTGGATTTGATAACTCCCCAAAGAGTCTTAAAGAGATCGAAGAAATTAAGTATAGAAAAATACCTTCTTAGTTTACCAGCGTAGTTTTTTTTGTAGATAAGTTTACTGTTAAAGAGTTGCCCAGAATTATAGGGAGATGGAGACATGAAGTAGAGTTCCATGTTTGCAATTTTGTGTTCTTTCACTAGATTATTGACTTCATCAGCAACAGCAATGATTGGATAAAAATGACCTCCAGTACCTCCTCCAGTAAATAATATTTTCATTCCGTTTCGATAACTAATCGCGGTTAAACGATTACGTTATGATTATTATAATAAAAGTCATTTAGACGTATCATTTTGAATTTTTATTGATAGTTGCCTTAAACAAAAACCATCTCAATGCTTGTTATACCCGTTTTTGATTCTTTGAAATGTTAAGAATGATTCCCATAGCAGTCAGAGTGATGAGAAGTGCTGTACCGCCATGGCTAATAAATGGAAGTGGAATGCCACTCAAAGGCAACACCCCGACCATCGCTCCAATATTTATGAAGGCTTGCGATACAATCAGTATAACAGTTCCCACAATGAAGAGTCTACCGAATGAATCCTCGGTCCTCCCTGCAATCTTAAGTCCACTAATAGTAAAATAAAGAAACAGTAAGATTATAAAAGTTGATCCAATAAATCCAAATTCTTCTGATGCGACTGCAAAAATTGAATCACCAATCGGTTCTGGAAGAAAATTAAATTTTTGAACGCTTTGTCCAAAACCCTTCCCTGTAATTCCACCAGATCCGATTGCGATAAGGGATTGCTGAATTTGGTATCCACTCGTCTGACTATTTGCTGCAGGGTTCAGGAAAGTTGTTAAGCGTTGTTTAACATAAGGTCTAAAAGTGGCTGCTACAAAAAGGCCTAGAATCAAGATGAGGACCATAATAAAAACATGTTTCCACTTCCCACCAGCAGACAAGAACATTGCAAATCCAGCCATCGCAATAACTAAAAATGTATCATTGTCAGGTTGGCTAATTAATATAGACGCAACAATACCTAAAATACCCAAAAAAGGTAGGAGGCCTTGTTTGAGTGTTCCAACCTTATCTTTTGTTTTTGATAAATACGCAGCGCAATAACATATGAAAGCAATTTTTAAAAGCTCTGAGGGTTGAAAAGAGTACCCCGCGATGTGTAACCACCGATAAGCTCCACCGTGCGAAAATCCAATATTTGGGACAAACACGAGTAAGTTTAAAATAACAGCCATAACAAAAAAAATAAGTGAATACGTCCTCCAAAACTTATATGGTATTCGTGACGTGGCAACAAGTGCCACTGTTCCAAGGAATAATCCAAAAAATACTTGAGAAAAGGCAACGTTTGAATATTTTGTTCCTTGATTTGCTAAAAGACCAAGGGAAGCAGAATTAAAAATAAAAAAGCCGCAGATAATGAGGGTTAAAAGAGACAGGAAGAATGGTTTATCAATAGTTTTTTTCATCCCGTTGAAAGTAGATTGCAATCAAAACGACTTTGTATAAATTAATATAAAATTTATTAAACAACACTCTGGCAACGGTAAACTGTTACCACTGTTCCACACATGATTCACACATGATTCATACATGATTCATCACGTTTGATTATAGCAAAGAAAGCGTAACTTTAGTGTGTGAAATTACGATTCTGTATGTACTAACCAACAATTGCGAGCATAAAACCTAACAGTGCAAACACAACGCCTATAATCCAATACCGCATAGTTACCTTGTACGCCGGCCAGCCGATTGCTTCAAAATGATGATGGATAGGAGCGATTAAAAATATTTTTTTTCCATTTCTAAATTTTTTTGAAGTAAGTTGGATGATGTTAGAAAGAATTGTTAATACAAGAGGTAGTGCTATAACAGGCAAAACAAGTATTCCATATCCACCACCAAGAACATCCGTCATGAAGGCAACAACAGTTAAGGTTATTGTCAGGCCCATAGTTCCCGTCTCAGACATATAAAAACGAGCAGGGGGAATGTTAAACCATAAAAACGAAAGTATTCCTCCAACTACAACAAGACAGAATGCCGCCAAGTCAATTTGCTGTTGATAAAAAGCAATACCAGCGTAGGCAGTAAACATTGTTGCAAAAATTCCTCCAGCAAGTCCATCAATACCATCAATTACTCCACCAGAATAAATTCCCATGGTTACAAAAGCAAAGAATGGAATAAATAATACTCCTAGTGGAATCTCAAAGCCGAACGGTAGTCCTATTGAGGAAATATCAAGTTTTAAATAAAACCATGATCCGACGATAAGCCCAACACAAGCAACAATAGTCAATCTTTTTTTTAGTGAAAGGCCTCCAGCTGCATAGTCGCCCGTGCCCTTGATTTCAAGGTAGTCGTCAATAAGTCCAAACAAAGATCCTGTAATAAGTGTAAAGAGAGGTAGCCATGTTTGATTACGACTAAGAAGATCTAGTTTTACGCTCACTTCAGTTGGAAGAAATCGTGAGATGAACCAGATAAGAAGAGTTGCGGTAAATGCAGAAAGCCAGATAATGATACCCCCCATTCTTGGAGTATTCACTTCCCTTTCTTTATGAAGCTCATTAAATAGCGGTGTTGCATTTCCACTCGGATCCATCTTACCGCTTTTTTTCTTCCACATTTTATTGCGATAGAGATAATCTGAAATGGGAGGAGTAATACTAATACCAATTACAAACGAAAGAACGGCTGGAAAAAAAACTTTTACAATATCAGCGATGATCATGGTGGTGTAATTATACTCTTGTAGCCTACTCCTGACTAATGTTTTCGAGTGTTTTTTGTGTCAACGTTTCAACGTCAGAGAATCTTCCTTGTAGGGTTGACGAGAGGACAATGATTGCAATAGGGCGGTCTAACCCTGCGTCAAATATAATTCCAAGATTACCTCCAGCAATGTCCGTAAAGCCAGTTTTTGACCCAATTAGGTTTGGAATAATACTAACAGAAGTGTTAGTGTTATTGGCTCTGTGAATAAAATTGCTGCCGGATGTAACCGTAATTGCTGCTTCTCGTGTCGCTTCTAAAACTGTCGGATAGGTACGCAAAGTATGTTCAAAGAGCTTCGTTAAGTCACGAGCAGATGCATACCCCCCATTCTTTCCATTTGGTTCATCGAGACCTGTTTCATTATAAAAACTAGCAGTTGTCATACCGATTGCCGCAGCTTTCTCATTCATTTTTTTTATGAACGCACCACGATCAAGTGTCTGATTGTCTCTATGTATAAAAGCTCCTGCTGCCGAAGCAATAGCAGCTGCCCCATCATTTGACGACATGACCAAGCTGAAATCAAGCAAATCTCTAAAATTCCATTTTTCTCCAGACAAAAGTCCTGAATCACCTTCTTGTGCCAAGAACTCATTTTTGATTGTAATTACATTTGAATACTGAAGAAGATCAAGGGCTGTCAAGGCAGTCATAATCTTCGTCACGGACGCCAAAGCAAAGGTTTCGTCTGCATTTTTTTGAAATAGTACTTTTTTGTTATTAATGTCATACACAATAGCTGACCTTGCAATAAGAGTCATGTCTTCAAATACATCTTTGCGGATAACGATTGTTGTGTCAGGTCCGTAGTGCCTGACACCTCGTGATGCATAGAGAGATACTAATGTAACTAAAGAAATAATTAATACCAAAAAAAGAAAAAAGTTTATAAGCTTTTGATTTTCGAATGTATTCTGTTTGCTCGGCATGCTATTCATGTGGTATTTCTTCTACTTCTTTTTTTGTGAACGCATCTATTTCACTAACTATGGCTGAATATTCAGGAAGGTCTTCAATGCGATTGAGCCCCATAAAAGCCAGTAAATCAGTCGTAGGCTTATAAGCATATCCCCGCTCCCCTTCTTGTGATTCTGTTCGCACAACAAGTCCTCTTATGAGAAGGTTCCGAATAATGAATGATGAGTTAACCCCTCGAATGTAGTCTATCTCTCTTTTAGAGACTTTCTGTTTATATAAAATAATAGCCAGAGTTTCAAGACCAGCTTTTCCAAGGTCTTTCACAATCTCTTCTTTGACAATTTTTTCTATCAAAGAGCTTGCTGAAGCTGATGTTCCGAGCATGACCATCTGTTCTTCGTGAACAAGTGTGAGTCCGCGATTCATAAGATTTTGTTCAAGTGAATTAAGAGCAATTTCGATTTCTTGAGTAGAAACTTCAAGAAGCTCGGCCATGTTTTTAATCGTAACGGGTTCTCCTTTGAAAAAAAGAAGAGCTTCTATTTGCGCATCGAGAGGAAGTTGGTTCATTACAGTTAATTATATTGCGGTACTGAGAGCGTCTTCGTCTCAATTGAGATATCATCATCAGGGTTTTCCTGTGATGCGTCAAGGATACCCTGTTTAACAAGCTCAAGCATTGCTAAAAAGCTCACAATGATGCTTACTCGCTCAGCTTTACTTACGATATGACGCGCACCGCTGTTAGTCGCTTCGTTTTGGGTTTTTGTAAATTCTCCAAAGTTCATCTTAAGACTCGACTGCATTCTATCGGTTAACCTCGCTATCATTTCTTCAAGACTTACCATTTTCTGTATCACCGCCTTTGGAAGTGTTTCTGTCTTCGGGAGGCTTTGGATAACTCGTTTGATTGCCGTCAGCATCCCATCAAGTGACATTTCTTTTTCTGGAGAGAACACAGTCGGAATATTCTTAGTAGCAAGCTTCGAAAAGATACTATTCTTTCCAAATCTTTCCTCCACGTGCAGGGCTAATTCTTTGTATCTCTTGTATAGCTTTAATCTGTCTTCCAAATCTTCGATGCTCCCGCTCTCCTCTTCGGTAAGGGGCATAGAAGGGAGTAGAGATTTAGATTTGATGAGAAGTAATGTTGAGGCAATAAGAATAAAATGTGCAGTGTTGGCGACCGGATACGAGCTCATTGCTTGCACGTGACTAATGTAGTCATCAGCAACTTGCGCGAGAGAAATATCACTTATGAACACTTTACGTTTTTCAATGAGCGACAGAAGAAGATCCAAAGGGCCTTCAAATATATCTGATTTGATTTTGAATTCTTCTTCTGTCATGTATTTAGAAAATGGTGCTACTTTAACTTTATGTGGAGCTCGCTCAGTTGTCTTTCACTAATTGAAGATGGAGATTCCATCATAGGATCCTTCCCCTCTCCGGTTTTAGGAAACGCTATTACTTCACGAATGTTAAGTTCATTTTGTAGTAGCATAAGAAGGCGATCGAATCCCCAAGCAATTCCTCCATGTGGTGGTGTTCCAGAGCCAAGTGCCTTTAACATGTGAGAAAAGTTTTTTTCAATATTTTCACTACTGTGTCCAATGATTTCAAACACGGCTCTTAAGGCTTCAGGCTCATGATTTCGAATGCTGCCCCCACCAATTTCAAAACCGTTAAGTGTTATGTCATATTGAGCAGCAATAATATTGCCGATATGTTCTTTTTTGAGAAGTGATTCTTTGTGTTCGGGTTTTGTCGTTGAAAATGGATTGTGAGTGAATGTCCAGTCTCCGGTCGTGTCTGGATTATCAGAAGTATCCGTTCTCTCAAAGAAAGGAAAATCAACAATCCAGCAGAATGCCAATAAATCAGGATTATTCTTATCTGCTCTGATGTCAGGCCTGTCATTACCATACTTCTCCATGGCTTCCTTGTAAGAAATTCTTGGAAAGGGAATTTCCTGAATTTTTTTCTGAGGATAGAGTTCCGTTACTATATTAATAAGAAGTTTTTCATTCAGATTCATGATGTCCTCTTCAGTAACAAAACTCATTTCAAGATCAAGTTGAGTAAATTCAGGTTGCCTGTCTCCCCGCGTGTCTTCATCTCTCATGCAGCGTGCTAGTTGAAAATACTTTTCAACCCCCCCAGCCATGAGAAGCTGCTTATATTGTTGGGGAGATTGAGGAAGGGCGTAAAACTTCCCTGGGTGAAGACGAGAAGGGACAACATAATCCCGAGCCCCTTCTGGTGTGGACTTGGTTAGAAGTGGAGTTTCAACCTCAATAAATCCGTCAGCAGAAAGTAAATCACGAACAAGCTTCGCTACTTTGTGGCGCATTCTAATGTTTGACTGCATGCGCTCTCGCCTTAGATCTAGGTATCGATACGTTAATCGGTGCTCCTCACCAATCTCTTTTCCATCACTGGTGACGTCGAAGTAAGGAGTTTCAGCTTTATTGAGCACGCTGATTACTGTCACTTCAATTTCAAGCTCTCCGTTGAGAACGCCTTCCTTCACGTTTTTAGGTGGACGCGTATTCACAATTCCCTTCATTTCTAACACCCATTCAGTTCTCACTTCTTTAACTGCCTCTATAGCTTCAGTATGGTTAGGTAAAAAGACACACTGCACCTTTCCAGTCATGTCTCGCATATCTACAAATACCATTTTCCCTTGGTCGCGACGCACATCTACCCATCCAGCAATAGTAATTTCTTCTCCTACGTGATCTGTAAGATCTTTAATGTATGTTCTGTTCATCATAGTGTTACTCCAATTTTATTTCTTACATCCTCCATTTTTTCTTCCGCACATTTTTTAGCTGCCCTCTCCCCTTCTGAAAGGATGTCTTGTATGAAATCAAGATCTTTTTCGAGCCCGCTACGTTTTTCTCGAAGTGGCGTTACAAAATTAATAATATTTTTTATGAGCATTTCTTTCGATTCCTTATATCCAATACCACCGTTTTCATATCTGTCTTTCAAATCTCCGAACTGTTGCCCCTGTGTAAAAAGCTTGTGAAAAGCAAACACTTTGTCTGTTTCTGGGTCTTTTGCTTCCTCGACTCCTCTTGAGTCAGTTGGGATTTTCATGACTGCATTTTTGATTTCTGTATCAGTAGCAAAAAGAGGAATGGTATTTTTGTAACTTTTACTCATTTTTTGACCATCAATTCCTGGAACCGCCTTTACTTCCTCCATGATTAGAGGCTCAGGCAACGTAAAGGTTTCTCCAAAAATACGATTAAATTTTTCTGCTGTGTCCCGCGTTATCTCGATGTGTTGCTTTTGGTCCTGTCCAACAGGCACAACATCAGCGTCATATAATAAAATGTCAGCCGCCATGAGCATAGGGTAGTTGAATGTTCCAACACTGACTTCTTTGCCTTTGTTTTCTGCATCTTTAAAAGCGTGAGCTCGCTCAAGATACGGCACTGTCGTGATGGTGTCGAAAATCCACGCAAGCTCTGTGTGCTCCGAAACAGCTGATTGTTTGAAGATGGTATGTTTTTTTGGATCAAGTCCAATTGCTAAATAATCAAGGGTTAAATCAAGAGAAAGTGAACGCATTTCTTTTGCGTTTTGGATGAAGTTGAGTGAGTGGTAGTCAGCAATCATAAAGAATGACTTATAGTCATTCTGAAGGTCTACGAATTGCTTTAACGCCCCAAAATAGTTGCCTATGTGGGGTCTTCCTGTAGGTTTTACTCCTGAAAGGAGTATTTTCTGATCGTGGGCCATAATGAGCATTATAATACAGAAAAATTGAGTGTTTTGAAAGGTTTTATTTTTTTACGGCTGAGCTTGTTTTTGAAGATATGCTATCCAGAAATTTCTCTTATATACTCTATTGTTCATGCGTGTGTAGCTTGTTTTCTTCTTAAGTTCAAGAATAGTAAAAAATTGCTTGTATGTAGCTTCAAAATCCTCTTTAGAAAAAACCCTTTCAATAAGCCCAAGCTCTTGTATGAGGTAGGTGTCTTTCTCCCCGCCTGGATGCTGAGCGATAAGTTTTTTTGCGTTTTCGTCGCCTTCTTTGCACAGCGCCTTCACGATAAAATATCCTCCTGGTTTTAAAACTCTAAAACTTTCTGAAAGATATATTGCACGTTCATTTTCGTTTAGTGAGTTTGATGAAGTTATATCTAATAACAAATCAAAATGATTGTCTGGAAATTGGTACGAAGCTCCAATATCCCCTTCAATAAAAGTTACTCCAAGGTGCTCTTTGGTAGCATAGTCCCTCGCAATAGCTACTGCAACATCAGAGATTTCAATACCTGTGACAATGTTACCTTTTGATGCGAGGTAATTGCTATTTCTCCCTGCTCCTGATCCTAAATCAAGGACAGTGAGGTCAAACGTTGGAACACCGGTCTTTTTCAAGTATTTAAGAGCCCGAAGGACGTCGCTCTGGGGTTTTTGATCTTTTGTTAAGAAGGTGGAATGTTCGTATTCCCTATTCCAAGCTGTATATTGTGCCATTAGAGTACCGGCAATTCTATGATAAAGGTTGAGCCGAGTCCAACCCCTGGAGATTCTACCCTGACGCTTCCCTCGTGAGCTTCGACAATTTGCTTAGCTAAATAGAGACCAAGCCCACTTCCAGTTACATTGATTTTTCGAGCTCCCGTTGCTCGGCTAAATTTTTCAAAGAGTTTAGCGATGTCTTCTTGCGATATTCCAACGCCAGTATCTTTTACTGAAACGATATATTTTGTTGTTTGTTTTTCCAATATTAGTTTAAGGCTACCTTTAAGTGTGTACTTGATTGAGTTATCAATAACATTTACAAATACTTGTTTCAATTTATTTGCATCTCCTAGTATTGTGTAGTTTTCGTTTTCATTGAGCACTATCAGATCAAACGTAAGCCCCTTTTCATCAATGACAGGCTTTTCTTGGATAATAATATCTTCTAGTAATTTTCTAAGGTCAAATTCTTGCATATCATATTTCATACCTCCTTGGGTTATTTTTGTTACATCAAGAAAATCTTGCACCATGAGTAAGAGACTAACTGTTGAATCATAAATTGTTTGGAATACGGTAGTAATTTCCGGTTTAACTTTCCCATAATCACCTTCAAG
>Ga0105044_10003525_pt1 | contig 21500 bp, 17 predicted proteins | sample MAT01_FD_78092 | JGI IMG/M metagenome (GOLD analysis project Ga0105044, IMG submission 78092) | Freshwater microbial communities from Lake Fryxell liftoff mats and glacier meltwater in Antarctica - MAT-01 | ecosystem: Environmental > Aquatic > Freshwater > Ice > Liftoff microbial mat | place...
ATGCGGCGAGCTCCCGAGGGCGTGGTCGATTGGTGGACGGGCCCGGCGGCCGCGGGAGCGAGCGGCGAGCTGTTGCGACCTGGGTCGGCGATGGGGGGATCGGGCGTGCCGAGCCGGCTCAGGGCGTTCGCCACGGCCATGCCGGTGGGCTGGAGGAGCAGGCCGGCGCCGACGGCCCGGGGCCGGGCCAATGCGCTCCATGAGGGTGACGCGATGGCCGGCGCGGGCGAGCAGGACGGCGCTCGCCTGCCTCGCGGTACCGCAACCGACGCTACCGATGCGCATGGCGGGAAGATCGATGAGCGGCGGGGCGTGATATCCTGTGCGTATGGTCTCCAAAATCGGAATCCTGACTGCCCTGCTTCTGGTCCTGAGTCTGCCGTTTGTCGTCCGGTTCTCGGTCGGCAGGCCCGGGCTCGGCGCGGGCAGTGGCGGCGGGGTTGGCTCGGCGCCGACAGAGAAGCTGATCGTCGTCACGCCTCATGTCGAGCAGATCCGCGACGAGTATGGGGCGGCGTTCACCCGCTGGCACGCGAGAACGTATGGCACGAGCGTGAAGATCGACTGGCGCACGCCCGGGGGCACGAGCGACATCATGAAGCAGCTGGAGGCGACGGCCCAGGCGGCGGTGCGGGACGGCAAGCTGGTCGGGGCGGCGCCCGACGGGGTGCTTGCGCCCGGGGCGGCGGGGGCCGACGTGTTCTTCGGCGGCGGATCGTTCGAGCACTCGAAGATGAAGGAGGACAAGGCCGTCGTGGCCGGGGGGGGCGGGCAGAGGATCGTCTACCGGCTGGGGCGGCCGGCGGGGTTCGAGCAGAAGCAGCTCGACGAGTGGTACGGTGAGAACAAGATCGGCGTACAGACGATCTACGACCCGGATCAGTACTGGATGGGCACGGCGCTATCGGGCTTCGGGATCGTGTATAACCGCGACGTGCTGCGCGGGCTGGGGGTCGGCGAGCCTCGGGGCTTCAAGGACCTCACCGACCCGCGCTACGCGAACCTGCTGGCGCTCGCCGACGGGCGGCAGTCGGGGTCGATCACGACGACGTACGAATCGATCCTGAACAAGTACGGCTGGGCCGAGGGGTGGCGGATCCTGCGGGAGATGTCGGCGAACGCGCGGTATTTCGCGGCGGCGGCGACGCGGGTGCCGGTGGATGTCGGGCAGGGGGAGGCGGCGGCGGGGTTGTCGATCGATTTCTACGGTCGCGGCCAGGCCCAGTTCCTGCTCGCCGAGGGACAGGACCCGGGCGAGGGGCGCGTGGGGTATGTCGACCCCGAGGGTGCGGTGTACATCGACGCGGACCCGGTGAGCATCCTCAACGGTGCGGGAAACTTCGAGCTGGCGCGGCGCTTCGTCGAGTTCTGCTTGACCGAGGAAGCGCAGGCGCTCTGGCAGTTCCGCACGCCCGAGCACGCGGCGCGGGTGCTGGCGTGCTGCGGGCTGACGGCGGGGACGCAGCCCAAGCTCGGCGACGACTATCCGCGGGATGCCGACGGGGAGCCATTCGGCCCGCGGCAGTACGAGCTGCGGCGGATGCCGGTGCGGCGGGTGATGTACGAGAAGTACGCGACGTACATGGTCGACGCGACGGACCCGTTCACGATCGCCAGCGACGTGAAGAGCCGCGGGTGGCGGAGCGCTATCCCGCCGATGATGGCGAGCTTCGGGATCGACACGGCGTCCGAGGCGCGGGCCGCGTGGCGGGCGCTCAACCGGGCCCGCGACGCGGTCAGGGGCGACTTAGCTCTCAGTCCGGGCGTGGTGGCCGAGATGGAGGCGCTGTTCTACGCCTTTCCGAAGCACACGATGCGGGACGGGAGCGTGGTCGAGTTTTCGGAGGCGAACTTCAAGGCCATCCGGGACGACACGGCCCGCTGGCGCGACCCCGAGCACGGCAAGCGGTCGCTCATCGGGTATACGAACTTCTTTCGCGACAACTACCGGCGCGTGGTCGCGATCGGGCGGGAGCACGGGCTTTGAGCACTCAGCAGGCACGCGGGGCGAGCCGCTTCGGCGGGCACGCGAGGGAGGGGCGGCCCAGGCCGACATTGGCGACGATCGTCGCAACGCTCGGGCCGGCGAGCGACTCGCCCGAGGCCGTCCGCGGGCTGATCCGCGCGGGCGTCGGAGTTTTCCGGCTGAACTTCTCGCACGGGGACACGGCGGCGCACGCGGAGCGTGTGGCGACGGTGCGGGCGGCGGCGGCGGAGACCGGGCAGCCGGTGGCGATACTCGGGGATTTGCAGGGGCCCAAGATCCGCGTCGGGGTGGTTGATGACGGCGGCGTGATGCTCGCGGTGGGGCAGGACGCGGTGTTCACGCCGGCCGCGGGGGACGTGTTTGATCCGGCGGGAACGCTCCGGCTTCCCAGCGGGTGGGCGGGGCTTTCGGGGGCCGTGAAGCCCGGGGAGCGGGTGCTCATCAACGACGGGGCGGTGCGGCTGATCGCGGTGGAGCGGCGCTGCGGCGACGCGGCGGGTGTGCTGCGGTGCCGCGTGACGACGGGCGGGCTGGTGACGAGCAGGAAGGGGATCAATCTGCCCGACACGCGGATCGCCGGCTCGGCGATCACCGAGCAGGACTGGCGGCACGTGGAGTTCGCCGTCGCGCAGGGGCTGGACTTCCTGGCCCTGAGCTTCGTCCGCTCGGCGGCGGAGGTGCTCGAGCTGAAGGCCGCGCTGGCGGGCATGTGCGCGGCGGACCAGTTGCTCGATGGGGCCAGCGGCGGGGCGGGGGCGCTGATCCCGGTGATCGCGAAGATCGAGAAGCCCGAGGCGCTGACGGATATCGACGCGATCGTCGACGCCGCCGATGGGATCATGGTGGCCCGGGGCGACCTGGGCGTCGAGCTCGACCTTGCCGACGTGCCGGTGGTGCAGAAGCGGTTGATCCAGAAGGCCGACGAGTACGGCAAGCCGTGCATTGTGGCGACGCAGATGCTCGAGAGCATGATCACGGCGTCCTCGCCCACGCGGGCCGAGGTGAGCGACGTGGCCAACGCGATCATGGACGGGGCCGACGCGGTCATGCTCAGCGCGGAGACGGCGACGGGGGTCCACCCGGCGCTGGTTGTGGAGACGATGCGGCGGGTGATCGAGTCGGCCGAGGGCGAGCTCGCGCGCCGGCAGGCCCGGCCGAGCCCGGCGCGGGCGCTCGTCAAAAGCCGGTATCCCACGGCGGCGCTGGCGCACGGCGCGTGGCACGCGGCCCATGACGTCGGGGCGACCATCGTGGTGTGCTGGAGCCAGGAGGGTGGGACGGCCCGGTATCTCTCGCAGACGGGCCTGCCGATCCCGATCGTGGCGTATTCCAACGACCAGCGGCAGCTGCGGCGGATGGCGCTCTTGCGCGGCGTGACGGCCCGGCGGATGGATGTGCCTGGCTCGGGGACGATCCGCGAGTTTGTGATGCTCGCCGAGGCGGACCTGGCGGGCCTCGGCTGGATCTCGCCCGGGGAGGCGATGGTGGTGCTGGCGGGCACGCCGCTGGGCGTGAAGCGGTCCACCAACTCGCTGGTGATCCACTTCGCGGGCAAGGCGGCGGATGTGGGCATGTAACCGGTCGATGCAGCGTGCGTCCGCCGCCGCGCGGGCGGCGAATACGCTCGACCATGACGCATGTTCACGATCGGGCGGTGATTGTCTCCACGGGCGACGAGGTCACCGTGGGCCAGCTGCTGGACACGAACGGGCAATACTTCGCGCAGCGGCTGATGAGCCTGGGCGTGCTGCCGATCGAGCACGCGACGGTGCCCGACGAGCTTGCCGTGCTCGTCGACACGCTGAAGCGCTCGTGCGCGCGGGCACCGCTGGTGATCATGTCCGGCGGGCTCGGGCCGACCGACGGCGACCTGACGCGGCAGGCCGTGGCGGCGCTGACGGGCGACACGCTCGTGCTGGACGGGGCGGCCCGCGAAGAGATCGCGGCGATGCTCGCCAAGCGCGGGCGACCGATGACCGAGCGGCAGGAGCGGCAGGCGTATCGCCCCCGCCGTGCCGAGTGCCTGAGCAACGCGATGGGGACGGCTCCGGGCCTGCACGCGCGGGTGGAGAGCGGGGGGGGTTGGGGCACGACGGACCTCTTCTGTCTGCCCGGGCCTCCGGGGGAGCTGCGGCCGATGTTCGCGGGCGGGGTCGTGCCGCGGCTGAGGCTTGATCCGTCGCGGGTGATCGCGACACGGCTGTGCCACATCGTCGGCGTGCCCGAGGCCGAGTGCGTCCAGCGGCTGGGCGATCTCACGAGGCGCGACGCCAACCCGCTGGTCGGGATCACAGCAAGCGGCGGGATCCTCACTCTGCGTATCCGGGCCGAGACCTCGGGCGCACGGTCGGATGCCGAGGCGATGGTCGATCAGGCCGAGGCGCGGGCGAGAGAAGTTCTGGGCGACAACCTTTTCGGCGTGGGGGCGGGGACGGGCTGGGAGAACCTGTGCCGTTCGGTGCTGGGCCTGATGGCGGAGCGGTCAGAGACGCTCGGCGTCGTCGAGTCGTGCACGGGCGGGATGCTCGGGGAGATGCTCACGACCGTGCCGGGGGCGTCAGAGGCGTTTGTCGGCGGCATGATTACCTACGCCAACGCGCTCAAAGAATCGCTGGGTGTCAGGGGTGAAACTCTGGTGCGGCACGGGGCCGTGTCGGCCGAGGTTGCCGGCGAGATGGCCACCGCGGGGCTTGAGCGGCTGGGCGTGGACCACTGCCTGGCGATCACCGGGGTTGCCGGCCCCGACGGCGGGAGCGACAGCAAGCCGGTGGGCACCGTGCATGTCGCGCTCGCGTCGCGCGCCGTGGCGCTCGACGCCAGGAAGTTTCTGTTCACCGGCGACCGCGAGGACATCCGGCGGCGGTCGGCCGTGAGCGGGCTGGCGATGCTGCACTTCCGCCTGCGCGGACACGGGTCGGGTCGGCCGCGGCTCATCTGGGAAGTGAGCTGATTCGCTTTAGCGGTCAGCGCCGAGCAAACAGCACGTGGTCCAGCGACCAGCGGCCCGGGCCAAGGAGCAGCACCGCGGCGTAGCCGAGGGCGTAGATCAGCGCTGGTTCCTTGGCCGCTCCGCCGCCCAGGAAGATCGGATCGGCGCGGTGGACGAGCAGGGCGGCGACGAGCATCGTGAACAGCAGGGGGATGGCGGCCAGGCGGGTGAGCAGGCCGATGACCAGAAGGAGGCCGCCGACGAGCTCGGAGCCGACGGCGCCGTAGTACGAGAGCTGGTTGCCGATCCCGATGGGATCAGGGAACGTGGCGGGGTTGGCCTTGAGCTTGCCCAGGCCGTGACCGATGGCCATGAAGCCGCCGAGGCCGACTCGGAGGATGAGCAGGCCGGCATCGGTAACGCGCGGGGGGGTGGCGATGAGGGCGGCGAGCGCGGACTTCGAGGACGGGGACGACATGTGCGGGCTCCCTTGGGATGTGACGCACAGTCTAGTTGACCGAGCCGCCGAAGTAGCTCTTGAGCTCACTCAGCTCGGGCTCGACGTTGGCCGAGTCGGCGACGGTCTCGGAGATAACCTCGCGGAGGGTGCGGCGGAAGCGGCGCTTGATGGTCTGGAGCATGTTGCTTGCCTGAGTGGCGTCGATGGCGCCGACACGTTTGGCGAGCTCGTCCATCGGGACCGGCCGCGTGCCGCGGAGGGCGGGCCCGAGGACGTTGAGGCTGAAGGCTTCCCAGTGGCCCTCCATGCCGTCGGCGAGGCAGGCTTCTTCGAGCTTGTCGAGGGTTTGTTCGATGACGGCGGCGGCCCACTCGCGGTCAAAGTGCGCGTCGGTCTCGGGGTTCGAGGTGTCGGGGATCGTCGATCCGTAGTGCGATGCGGAGGGATCGTTCATCGAGACGGCGGCGGCGGGGTGGGCGGGTTTGAAGCGGTCGCCATCGGAGCGCTCCGGGCGCTCGCCGGCCTCGGAGGCGGGCACGCCCTGCTGGTGCCGCGCCGAGTGGCCTTTGTGGTGGCGGCCCATGCGGTGCTGGTCGATGAGGAAGTTTCGCAGGGCCTGCTTCATGAACGAGCGGAAGCGGCCCTTCTCGGGGTTGGCGCGGGCCGCCAGATCGCGACCGAGAACGACCTGGGTCAGGAACTCCTGGGTCAGATCGCTCGCATCGTGGCCCGAATAGCCCTGGCGGCGGATGAAGGCATAGACCGGCGACCAATACGCTCGGAGGAGGTGTTCGAGCGAAGCGCGATCGCGACCGGCGGCCCCGAGGACGAGGGACCAGATGGTCGACTGGAAGCTGGCCGCGGTGTTGTTGGGGTCCAAGAGGGGTGTCTGCCGGGTCGGCGGGCGAGAAGCGATACGCCCGGTTATGCTCAGGGTTGCTCGGAGGGTATTCTGAAGTTGGGGCTTTGGGGCAGTGGGGAGCGGCGGGCGGGCCGCGAAACGGGAGGGGGAACGGAGAATCTCGCGCGATGAAGCGAACAGAACTCTTCCCGTCCAGGGCCCTGATCGGGATGGTGCACGTGCAGGCGCTGCCGGGCTCGCCGCGGGGGGGGATGGCGGTGAGCGCGATCGCGCGACGGGCGGCGGAGGAGGCGCGGGTGCTGGTCGCGGCGGGCTTCGATGCCGTGATTGTCGAGAACATGCACGATGCGCCGTATGTGCACGCCAATGCAGGTGGCGGGGCCGGTGGGGGGCACCCGCCTGAGACGGTGGCGGCGATGACGCGGTGCGTGCTTGCGGTCTGCGAGGAGCTTGAGCGGCTCAAGTCGAAGGCGGCTGTGGGGGTGCAGGTGCTCTCGGGCGGCAGCCGCGAGGCGCTGGCGATCGCGCACGCGTGCGGGCTGGGAAGCGGCAAGGGGCTGCGGTCCGGGTTCATCCGGTGCGAGAACTTCGTGTTCGCGCACGTGGCGGACGAGGGGCTGCTGGAGCGGGCCGAGGCGGGGCCATTGCTGCGGTATCGGCGGTCGATCGGGGCCGAGGGGATCGCGGTGCTGTGCGACATCAAGAAGAAGCACGCATCGCACGCGATCACGGCGGATGTTTCGCTGGGCGACGTGGCGCACGGGGCAGAGTTCTTCGGGGCCGACGGGCTGATCGTCACGGGCGTGGCGACGGGGCGGGCAACCTCGGCGGGGGACGTGAAGGCGGTTCGCGCGGCGACGGGGCTTCCGGTGCTGGTTGGGTCGGGCGTGGAGCCTGGGACGGTTGCGGAGCACTATGCCGCGGGGGCCGATGCGTTGATCGTCGGGTCGTACATCAAGCGCGGCGGGAGCTGGCGGAACCCGCTGGACGCGCGGCGGTGCGAGGCGCTCGTGAAGGCCCGCGGCTGAGCGAACGACGGGCACACTCAGGCGAAGACGCGGCCCCAGTTTTCGCAGGCGAAGGCCGCCAGATCATCGTCGCCGAAGCCCTTGCGAGCCAGGCCCTCGAGCAGGCGGTCCAGGCCCGCGGGCGTGTCGATGCCCAGGGGCATGCGGTCGGCGGCGAACCCGCCGTCCATGTCGGTGCCCAGGGCGGCGTGGCGGGTGCTCCCGGCGAGCATGCAGACGTGCTCGACGTGGGCGAGGGCGGCGTCGATGGTGGCGCGGCCGGCGTCCCTGAGCGCCGGGTCGAGGAACTTGGTGTAGAGGTTGAGGCCGATCACGCCGCCGCGGCGCACGATCTCACGGATCTGCGAGTCGCTGACATGGCGCTGGGCGGCGGGGTCGTTGAGCAGCGAGCGGCAGTTCGAGTGCGACGCGATGACGGGCTTGCTAGTCGCATCGCAGAGCTCGCGGAAAGCGCGGTCGGAGAGGTGGGCGGCGTCGTGAACGATGCCCAGGCGGTCCATCTCGGCGACCATCGTGCGGCCGGAGTCGGAGAGGCCTTCGTCGGTCGTGTTGCCGCCGGCGTAGCGGGAGCTCTTGGCCCATGCCAGGCCGATGGCGACCACGCCGCGGTCGCGCCACCATGGGAGCTCCTCGGGGCCGCGGATCGGGTCTGCGTTCTCGATGAGGATGCCCAGGTGCAGCGGCGGGGTTTTGGCGCCGAGCCGTGCGAGGCGTTTGTGTAGGGGGAACGGGAGCAGGCTGGCAACGCCCATTCCGCCGCGGACCTCGCCGACGCCTTCATCGGATTTCAGCGAGGCGAAGCGGTCCAGCGAGATCAGGCCGCGGTCGCGCCAGGTGAGATAGACCTCGAGCTGGGCCCGGCCGACCTGGTGGGCCCGCTCGAAATCACCGGCGGGATAAGCCTCTTTCCACTTGGCTATATCGCCCCCGGGCTCGGTGAAGATGGTGCCAAGCGCAAGGCGGATGCGCCCCGCGGCGAGCGAGGGCAGGGTGACGGCGGCCGGGGCGTGGGGGGGGCTCGCGCGGTCCAGGGGCGCGAGCATGTCGCGGCCGTTGACGGCGAGATAGGCCAGGTCGAGGTGGGCGTCGAACCACGGGAGCGTGGGACCGGAGGCGGGGAGCGGCGGCGGGGTCACGACCCGCCCTTGATGACGGGCAGGTGGTTGCCCACGCCGCCCAGCGCGTTGCCCGCCCGGCCGCGGACGCGGGGGGTGGCGGAGATGGGCAGGCCCGCGGCGTCGGGCTTGGCAACCGAGACATCGATGGTGAGCTCGAAGGCGTCGTGGCGGAGCGGGCGGAACCAGAGGCCCAGGAACTCGTCGGGCACTCGACCGACGCCGCCGACCCAGCCCTCGTAGGTCGTGTTCCAGTCGCCAAGCAGGCGACCCTCCTTGACGCTCGTGGAGTCGTCGGCGAGGCCGACGAGCGTCATTCGGACGCGGACGCCGGCGGCGTCGATCGCGTCCATCGCGGGCCCGGACGCGTTGTCGATCGAGAGCACGGCGGCCATGTTCTCCTGCGGCAGGCCCGCGAGGCGGAAGGTGTAGGTGCCCGCTGTGGTAAGCGGGATCGGGGTGAACTGGATCTGGTGGCGATAGTTCTCGCCGGGCGAGGTCGTGAGCTCGCCGTCGCCGGTATATCGCGCGGGCTGATACGTGCATGCGGCGAGGGCGAGGGTCGCGGCGAGCGCGGCGAGAGAGGGCGTCCGTGCCTGGGTCATGGGTGGGTCCTCGGGTGGACCCGATGGTAGAGAGGTGCTCTGTGCGACGGCACGCGTCAGCGGCCGGGGGCGCGTGGTGAGCCGGGGCCAGGGTTGCCGCGGACGGGCTTGTCCCTGGCAGGCCCGGCGTCGGGCCTGCTCGGGGCCGCGGCGGTGTCGGCGGCGGAAGGGGCGAAGAGTCCCGGGCTGAAGTTGGTGCCCTTGAAGTCGCCCGAGAGGTCGCGGTGGCAGGCGAGCTTGCCGCCGATGCTGGTGCGCTGGGCCGAGCCGACGCAGGTGGGGGCTTCTTCGATGAGCGGGCAATCGCTGGGCGGGTTCTTCTGGGGCTTGCCCCACTTGATGCACTGCACGGGCTTGCCGTCGGGAGAAACGAGCAGGACGAAATCGCTCTCGTTGGCGAGGGCGGCGTAGGGCGACTCGTTCTTCATCGAGAAGACCAGCGCGTTGTGGAAGCGGTCGCTCGGGCCGGAGGGGGCTCTGTCGGCATCACCGACGGATCCGGTCAGCGTGGACTTGTAGCCGTTGAAGACCACGACGACCTGGCCGGGCCTGATGGTGAGGTCGGGGAAGGTGAAGGTGAGGTGGGCCCGCCCGGTGTCGGACTTGGGCTTGTCGGACTTGGGGCCGGGCTGGTTCGCCGGCGCTGCGGGGTCGGGCTTGGCGGCGCCGGGGTTCCAAGCGTCGGAGTCGAAGAGGGTGTAGCCCTTGAGGTTGATGGGCTGGTCGGTCGGGTTGATGAGCTCGACGAACTCGTCGCCGATGGCATCGCGCGTGCCGTCGGCATTGGCGTCGCCAGCCTTGCCCGAGGGAACGGCGGCGAGAACCTCGGTGATGAGCGGGTGTCGACCGGAGGCCGCGGGTGGGGCGGCCAGGGCCAACGAGGGCGCAAGCCCGGCGAGCAGTATGGCGGAGATGCGGCGGTGACGGAAGGTGTCGCGCACGAGGGGTGTCCCAAGAGGGGGGAATGCGGGGGCCTTCCGTGGCCAGGGGAGTGTAAGCGGCACCGGGATCGGGCGGTGAATCGCTCTTGCCGTGCCGGGGCGTTATCATCGCCCATGCCCCTGAGCAAGTCGCACTTTCATGACGCCGAGAAGCACGACACACGCCTCCGCTGCCCTAAGGACGGCCAGTTGATGGAGCGTTCGACGATCGGCGGCGATGCGGGCGTGAGCATTGATCGCTGCGCCAAGTGCGGATGCCTGTGGCTCGACAAAGGGGAGCTTGAGCGAGTGGTGGCGATGGGGGCCGCCAAGTCGGCGGACCTCGGGCCTTTCGGCCGCGACAAGCCGGGCGGGCCGATCGCGCCGATGCTCTGTCCGCGGGACGCATCGCTGCTGATCGAAGTGGCGGACAAGGTGCAGAAGCACGTGCTCATCATGTTCTGCGGCGATTGCGGCGGGAAACTGCTGGACGCCGGCGAGCTGCTGGACCTGAACGAGTTTACCTTCGCCGAGCGATTGAAGTCGGCGCTCCACCTTGGGGCATGAGCCCCGGGCGGGTCGGCCCGGGCGGGTCGGCCCGGGCGGCGGGCGGGCGGCGTGCGGAAGTCGCCTCTACCCTCCGCCATGACCCAGACGTCGATCCCCGGCATCATGGCTCCGGCTCGGCAGGCCGAGTCGGCGTGGGCGCGGTTCCGCCGCGGCGGTGCGGGCGTGGTGGGGCTGGTGTTCCTCGTGGCGATGATCCTGGCGTGCGTGTTCTCGCTGCCATATACGGCCGGGCGGGTCCGCGAGGCGGGCGCGCCCGAGGGGATGCGCGGAGCACCCCGGTACGATCACCAATACAAAACAGCCCGGCAGATTCCGCCCACCTGGTGGGGCTTTGACGCCTCCGAGACCGGCGAGGACACGGCCAAGGGGCGCTACGAGCTCACGACACGCCGCATGGCCCTTGAGACCATCGCCCGCGGAAAGAACCCGCCGGTGAGCGTGGAAACGCTTGAAACCCAGAACGTTCAGCCCACGGACTCGGAACTGAAGGCGGCGCGGCCGGTGTACGCGATGGGGACGGACCTCCTGGGCCGGGACGTGCTGACGCGGTCGCTGGCCGGGGGGGCGATCTCGCTGCTGGTGGGGCTGGCCGCGGCGGCGATCTCGGTGCTTCTGGGCACGGTGTACGGCGCGGTGTCGGGGTATGTCGGGGGGCGGACGGACGCGATCCTGATGCGGGTGGTGGATGTCCTGTACGGGCTGCCGACGCTGCTGCTGGTGGTGCTGCTTGCGGTCGCGGTCGACTCGCTGGTGGACAACCGGCAGGCGGCCCGGGCCCAGGTTGCGAGCGCTCAGCGGCAGGCCCTGGTCGAGGCTCGGCTGGCGGAGCTGCCGGCCGACAAGCGGGGCGACGAGGGCGTTCGCGGAAGCCTGGAATCTCAGGCGATGGACAGCATCGGCACGGGGGAGATCTCGTACGCGCAGCGGCAGGCGATCAACTTGGCCACCCTGCTGGTCGCCATCGGCGGGGTGAGCTGGCTGACCATGGCCCGGGTCGTCCGCGGGCAGGTGCTCAGCCTCAAGGCCCAGCCGTTCATGGAGGCGGCCAAGGCGATGGGCGTGCCGGTGCGCGGGGTGTTCCTCCGGCACCTTTTGCCGAACCTCATGGGGCCGATCATCGTCTATGCAACACTCACGGTGCCGCAGGCGATTCTGCAGGAGTCGTTCCTGAGCTTCCTGGGCATCGGGGTCAAGCCGCCGATGCCCAGCTGGGGCAACCTGGCGGCGGACGGGCTGGTGGAGCTCAACCCGTTCAAGAGCAACTGGTGGCTGCTCCTGTTCCCGTGCCTGCTGCTTGGAACGACGCTGCTGGCCCTGAACTTCGTGGGCGAGGGGCTGCGGGAGGCGCTCGACCCCAAGCGGTCGCGTCGGTGACGGGTGCGTCAACGTTTGGTCAAGACGGGGGACCGGTCTGGGATAGACTTGCCGCTTGACCGGTCCACGGCCCCGCTCGGGGCCCAAACTGGAGCACGAGGACGCGTATGCAGAACCGATTCGCCTTCAAAGACTTCGTCTTGCTGGTGCTGGTGCTCGGGCTGACGGTGAGCGTCTGGCTCAAGATGGTCCAGTCCGACCGGCAGTGGGAAAGGGCCCAGGACATCGTCGGCAAGCTCGAGCGGCTCGAGTCGCAGGTGTCGCGGCTTGAGGGCAAGCTCGACACGGGCGTCCGCTTCGCGCCGGGGGCGACTGCGCTCGACTCGGGCGGCTCGTCGCAGCAGACGGCCGGGCCGGCGTCGGGCATTCGGGCCGGGACCTCGGTCCCGCGCGACGAGTCGTGGGCCCGCCCGGGCGTGCCGGTGCAGTGGCAGCCAATGCCGACGTTCACTCACGACCCCGCGGCCATCGCGGGGGCGGTCGACGGGGGCGAGTTCACCGAGATCTGGGAGGCCCAGACGAAGGTGCTCACGCCGTTCATCTCGACAGACGTGTATTCACGTCGCGTGCAGGAGGCGGTGCTCGAATCGCTCGGCGATATCGATCCGCAGACGCTCAAGACGCACGGGGTTCTGGCGGAGGCCTGGCAGATCGACCCCGAGGGTCTGTGGCTTCGGGCGAGGCTTCGCACCGGGGCGCGGTTCAGCGATGGTGCGCCGGTGACGGCCGAGGACGTGCGCTGGACCTTCCACGATTATGTGATGAACGAGCAGATCGACGCGGAACGCGTGCGTTCGATCTATCGCGACTCGATCAAAGAGGTCAAGGCTCTGGACGAACGGACGGTCGAGTTCACTTTCAAGGAGCGGCTGTTCACGAACGTGGACAACGCGCTCGGGATGTTTGTGCTGCCCAAGCACTACTACGCGCGGTTCTCGCCCGGGCAGCTCAATCAGTCGACGGGCCTGCTCGTGGGCTCGGGCCCGTTCCGCCTGCGTGATTCGAGCGGCGAGCGGCAGTGGGCCCCGCCGGCCGACGTGGTGATCGAGCGCAACTCGCAGTACTGGGGCCCCAAGCCCCGGCTGGCGAGCGTCCGCTTCCAGGCCATCAACGAGGAGATCGCGAGGCTCAACGCGTTCCGCAAGGGCGACGCGGACATGATCACGCCCTCCTCGCCGCAGTTTGTGACCAAGAGCGCCGACCCGGAGTGGCAGAAGGACACCGATTTCCTAAAATGGATCAACATGCGCTGCGGCTACGGCTTCATCGCGTGGAACACCGATACCCGCAACGGCAAGCCCACGCCCTTCCGCGACAAGCGGGTGCGGCAGGCGATGACGATGCTCCTGGACCGCGAGAAGATGATCCGCGACATCTGGAAGGGCATCGGCGTGGTCGCCAAGGGCAACATGCCGCTGGAGTCGCCGGGGGCCAACAAGGACATCCAGCCCTGGCCCTTCGACCGGGCCCGGGCGCTGGCCCAGCTCAAGGAAGCGGGCTGGGAGGACCGGGACAAGGACGGCGTGCTCGAGGACCGCAACGGCAACGCGTTCAGCTTCGAGTTCTCCTACTCGGGCGGGTCGGAGATCGCCGAGCGCGTCTCCCGCTTCGTCAAGGACTCGTACCAGGACGCGGGCATCATCGTCACGCTCCGCTCGGCGGACTGGTCGGTGTACCAGGACTTCATGAAGAAGCGGGACTTTGACGCCATCACGCTGGGCTGGGGCGCCAACGCCCCCGAGAGCGACCCCAAGCAGATCTTCCACTCCGAGAGCATCAAGAACCAAGGCGACAACTTCGCCCAGTGGAACTCGCCCGAGGCCGACCGGCTGATCGAGGCCGGGCGTCGCGAGATGGACGCCGACAAGCGGGCGAAGATCTGGCAGCAGCTGGAGGCTGTGCTGCACGAGGAGCAGCCCTACACGTTCACCCGTGTGTCGCCGTGGCTGCGGTTCTCGTCCAAGAAGCTCGGGAACGTTTGGATGTACCCGGCGGGTCTGGTGCCCCAGGAGTTCGTCCGTCTGGGTGGTCCTATGGCGCCCAAGCCTGCCAACTGATCCCGTGCGGCAAGCCCGTTCCGGATTCGTCGATTGCTGATCGTTGTCGAGCCGATTCCGTCCCTGTCGAGTCTCTACCACCCAAGCCATGCTCAGCTACATCATCCGACGCCTGCTGCTGATGATCGTCACGCTGGTGGGAATCACGTTTTTGGTGTTCATGCTCATTGCGCTCTCGCCGGGCGGGATCGGCGCTGGGCTGAACATCACCGCCGGCGGCTCGATGCAGAGCCAGTCGGGCGTCGCCGTGACGCGCGCCAAGCTCGAGGACCGCTACGGGCTCAACGACCCGACGCTGGTGCAATACGTCCGGTGGCTGGGCCGAGTGAGCCCGATCAAAGTCGGACAGAGCGACCTTATGAACCCCGGCACCGGCGAGCTGATCGTCGCCCCACGGCCGGTGCCCGTGCCGACGGTCTGGCGGTGGTTCGCCAGCGAGCTGCCCACCATCGAGCCGGGGATCCGGGCCGCGGCCCGGGCCGAGCTCGAGGCGATGGGCCCCGAGGCCCGCGTGGCGGCGTTCCGCACGATCGAGCGGGCCTATGCCGAGGCGCGGGCCGAGTTCACCGTCAATGACGCCTATCTCCGCGAGGCCCTCAAGCGGTACATCGACGAGATCGACCGGCCCGACCTCCTTGACTCGAAGTTCAAGCCCATCGTCTCGCGGCTCCAGCGGCTGGCCCCCGAGACAACCCGGCGGAACTATCCCGAGGCACAGAAGTACGCCGAGGCCGCGATCGTTTCGTACAGGACCGGCCTCGAGGCCCGCGAGCGGCTGCTGGGGGCCATGGGCTCCAAGCCCTACCCGAGCGACGGCTTGCGGATCATTCCGAACTTTCTGGGCCTCGCGTGGCCGGACCTCGGCGTCGCGTTCTCGACGGGCAAGCCGGTGCGGGAGATGATCGCGGCCCACCTGCCCACCACGCTGCTCATCAACGCCATCGCCCTGCCGATCATCTACTTCATCGCGATCCCCTCGGGGATCATCGCCGCGGTGCGGAAGGGTTCGTTCTACGACATCGGCCTCGGGGCGATGTATATCGCGCTGTATTCGATCCCCACCGTGCTGGCCGGCGTGCTCTTGCTGGGCTACTTGGCGACGCCCGACTACTACAACCTGTTCCCGACCGCGGGTCTGCACGACAAGCACGCCCCCGACATGACCATGCTCCCGGGCACGCTGCCGGACGGGACCCGCACCATCGGCTTCCTCGGCGACACGCTGTGGCACCTGGTCCTGCCGGTGCTCTGCTCGGTCTACGCGGGTTTCGCGTTCCTCACCAAGCTCACCCGAGGCACGATGCTCGACAACTTCAACGCCGACTATGTCCGCACCGCCAAGGCCAAGGGCGTCGCCGATCGCGACGTGGTCTTCCGCCACGTGTTCCGCAACTCGCTGCTGCCGCTGATCACGGTGTTCGTCGCCGTGTTCCCGGGGATGCTCGCGGGCTCGGTGGTCATCGAGCGGATCTTCTCGATCCAGGGCATGGGGTGGCTGGCGATCGAGGCCATCAACCTCCGCGATCGCGAGATGATTCTGGCCACCACGGTCATCATCGCGGCGGTCAACCTGCTGGCCCTGCTTCTGGCCGACATCCTCTACGCCGTCGCCGATCCTCGCATCGCGTACAAGTAAACCGAGTTCTCTCCGACGCCACGGATCCAGAGTCCCCCGATCCCCATGCCCAAGCCCAGCCCAACATCCCCCCCCGCTGAAATCCGCGCGATGCCCGCGAGCGTCAGCGGGGTGCAGCTCGCCCAAGGCATCGGCGTCAAGCCCGCCGTGGGCTTCTGGACCGACGCCTGGCAGAACGTCTCGCAGCGGACCCCCGCGCGGCTCGCGCTCTCGTGGCTCGGGCTGGTCGCGTTCTTCGCGGTCTTCGCCCCGGTCCTGGCCAGCGGCCACCCGCTGTGGATGAAGGACCTCTCGACGGGCACCGTCTCGCTGCCATTGTGGGACAACCTCAAGCCGCTGGACATCCTGCTGATCGTCTGGGGGCTCTTCGCGATCCCATACGTCGTGCTGCTCGGACCGAGCAAGCGGGGGGGGCGGTTCTGGTCGATGGTGGGGGCGCTGGTCTTGGCGATCGCCGTGGTCGCGGCCTCGGGGATTATCCAGGACAAGCTCGTCCGCGATGCGATCGACACGGCCCGCCAGGCACAGGCCGTCGCCCAGGCCAAGGGGCTCGCCGAAGGAGCGGCGGCGGGCGCGTTCGCCAAGCCGTTCGTGCGTTCGGATGGCGCGGGCTATGTCGTCGGCGGGCTGGTGGGGCTGGTCGTGGTCGGGGCGGGGATGCTAATGCCCCTGGGCACCCGGCGCGGACGGCTGATCGTGGCGCTGCCGGCGGTGTTGATCGGCGTGCTGCTGGTGGGCGAACGCTGGACCACCCCCATCGAGCAGTTCCGGTACCTCTCTCGCGAGGCCGACGGGCAGGTGCGGGCGGTCTACACGCTGGTGCCGTTCTCGCCGTTCCAGCGGTTCAGTTCGTCGGACCGGGCGGCCCCGATGACGACGCTCGCCGCGGCCGGGGTCGTCGATAAGGCGTCGGGGCCCGCGGGCCGCGTCTTCCTGGCGGGGACCGACGCGTTCGGACAGGACGTTCTGACCCAGTTGCTCCATTCATGCCGGCTGGCGATCTCGATCGGGCTGGTCGCGACGAGCATCTCGGTGCTCATCGGGGTGACGGTGGGCGCGCTGGCGGGCTTCTTCGGGGGCTGGGTGGACAGCCTGCTCTCTCGCGTGATCGAGATCTTCATGGCCGTGCCGGTGCTGTTTCTGCTCATCGTGGCGGCGTCGGTGGTGCCCAACGAGCTCCGGACGGCGTATGTGATGATGGCGATCATCGGGTGCTTTACATGGACCGGGGCCGCGCGCTTCACGCGGGCCGAGTTCCTCAAGCTGCGCAACCAGGACTTCGTCCAGGCCGCCCAGGCGACGGGCACGCCCATCATGAGCGTGCTGTTCAAGCACATCCTGCCCAACGGTGTGGCTCCCGTTCTGGTCGATACCAGCTTCGCGATCGCGGCGGCGATCAGCGTCGAGGCCACGCTCAGCTACCTGGGGCTGGGCCCGGTCGAGAGCGCTAGCTGGGGGAAGCTGCTCTCGAGCGCGCTCTCGTCGGAGGGCGAGTTCAAGTGGTGGCTGGCGGTGTGCCCGGGAGTGGCCATCTTTCTGACGGTGCTGTCGTACAACCTGCTGGGCGAGGCGCTCCGCGACGCGATCGACCCCCGGCTCAAAAAGGCCCGCGTCTAGCACGCGGAGAGCGACCATGACCACCACCACCGCCAGACCCGGCTCAGATCCCGCCCCCCCCAACCAGCCGGCCCCGGCCTCGGGTCGGAAGGTGCACACGCCGCTCGACGAGGGCAAGCCGCTGCTGCAAGTGTCGGACCTGGCGGTCAGCTTCGACAACGGCTCGGGCCCGCGGATCCAGGCCGTCGACGGGGTGCGGATGACGATCTATCCGCGGCAGACACTCGCGGTGGTGGGCGAGTCGGGCTGCGGCAAGAGCGTCAGCGCGATGTCGCTCATGCACCTGATCCCCCGCCCCCCCGGGCGCTTCGACCGCGGGCAGGCCTGGTTCCACACCGACCGGGGCCCGCGCGACCTGTTGACCTATTCCGAGTCGGAGATCCGCTCGATCCGCGGCAACGAGATCGCGATGATCTTTCAGGAGCCGATGACCTCGCTCAACCCGGTGTACACCATCGGTGATCAGATCATCGAGGCGATCCTGCTGCACCAGAATGTATCGGGCAATGAAGCGGTCGACATCGCCGTCGAGGCCATGCGGTCGGTGGGGATCAAGGAGCCCGAGAAGCGGCTCAAGGCCTACCCGCACCAGTTCTCGGGCGGGATGCGGCAGCGCGTGATGATCGCGATGGCGCTGGCGTGCCAGCCCAAGCTGCTCCTGGCCGACGAGCCGACGACGGCGCTTGATGTGACGATCCAGGCCCAGATCCTGGAGCTCTTGCGGGAGCTCCAGAAGCAGCGGCAGATGGCGATCATGCTCATCACCCACGACCTGGGCGTGGTGGCCGAGAACGCCGACGTGGTGTGCGTGATGTACGCCGGGCGCGTTGTCGAATATGCCAACGTGTTCGAGCTCTTCGAGAACCCGATGCATCCGTACACCCGCGGGCTGTTCGCGAGCATTCCCAAGGTGGGCGAGATCCGAGAGCGGCTGGTCACAATCGCCGACGTGATCGACAACGAGGGAAACTTCCGGCTGCTGCCCGGCGCCGAGCGGGGCGTCCGGCCTTGGTGGCCCTGGCACCAGCCGCCCGCGGACCTGCGGGCCAAGGACGAGCCGGCGGGCGATTACTACCTTCAGGAGGTCAAGCCCGACCACTGGGTGGGCGTGTGGCGGACCGAGGCCGTGCGGGATCACGCAAGCCGTGCGCCGGACTTGGCGTACCGGATCGCCGACGACCCGTCGCGCTCAATGAAAACCCCGGTATCGGTCGGTTGAGGCCGAGCGCCGCCGCCGCCGCCGGGTGAGTTGTTCACAGCCAGAACGCGAGTCGGGCCGGCATCCGTATTGCCGCGGCGGGATGAAGCAAAGATTCGGGGGCTCGGCGGGCAAATGGCGTCTAAGTTCCTGCCAACGGCGATCTTGCCGAGGACGTGCCCGAAGTGGTCGGCAAGATGATTGGTTCTTCATCCAAGTGAACAGGTCGTTTCGGAGGCGGTTTTCCACAGGTCATTCACGCTCGGCGACTGACTTGGCCGGAAACCTGGATAAACGCTCATCAAGCACGGAACGTTCCCCGCATGCGCGTCGTGATCATGGCAGACCGTTCGTTCGCGACGCGGGAGCAGGCGATGCTCGCGCGGCTGGAAGTCGGTCTGGCCGACGAGGGCGTGCACGTCGTGCACGCGGTGCCGGCGGCCGCCCTCGAGCGGGGCGACGGTCCGACCACCGGGCTTTACTCGACGCGCGTGGGATACGCCGACACGGGCTTTGGGGTCACGCGCCGATCGCGGGTGCGGGCGCTCGCCGGTGCGATCCGCGAGGCGACGCCCGAGCATCTCGAGCCCGGCGTCGACGCTGTGCACGTGTTCGGGACCGACGCCTGGGCGACGGGTGCGGAGTTGGCCCGGCAGACGGGTGCGGCGTTGCTGCTGGAGCTCTGGCGGTCCAGTGCGATCGGCGAGGCCTCGGCCTTGGCCACCCAGCGGCTCGTGCCGGGGCGCGTTGGGGCCGTGCGGGTGCCGATGTTCCTCGTGAGCGAGCCGGGCGTCGAGGCGGGGTTGCGGAAGCGGTCGGCCCGGGCCTTGGTGCGTAGCGCACCCTGGGGCGTCCACCCGGCGGGCGCACTGCGCCCGGCGTTCGACGCGTCCAGGCCGCTGGCGGTGGCGGTCCTGGCCGACACGGGCGACCCGGCGGCCGCGGGGGCTGTGCTATCGGGTCTCATCGAAGCGTGCCGGGGCGACGTGCCCGGGACCGTGCGGGCCGAGCCGCTGGTGTTCCTGGGCACCGAGGACCAGGCGGCCGGGCGCAAGAGCGCGATCTGGCACGCGGCCAAGAAGCTCAACATGCTCGACCGGCTGACGCTCCTTGACGACATGGAGGCCCGGCGCGAGCCAATCCTGCAGATGGACCTGCTGATTATCGCCGAGCCCAGCGGTCGCCAGCGGACGCTCGCGCTCGAGGCTATGGCCACCGGCATCCCCGTGCTGGCCGTGACGGACCCGTACGTCGATTCGCTTGTCGACCGCGTGACGGCCCGGCTGGTCCCCACGCCCACGGCGTCGTCGTGGGCGACGTTGCTGCGCGAACTCATCGACGACCGGCCCGGGCGCGAGCGGCTGGCGGCGTCGGCGCACGAGTTCATTGTCGCCCGGAGGACGGCCGCGGCGCAGGTCGCGGCGGTGCTCGCCGCGTATCAAGCGGCGATCGCGTCCCCGGCCCGGGCCTAGCCCGCCCGCCCGCGACGGATACGCTCGCTCAAGCTTCGAGACGCTCAGCCATGGCCCGACTTCCGTTCGATCCCGCACGCATGGCCGGCCCGCAGGCCGCGGCGGTCGCGTCGGGGGGGACGGGGGGGACGGGGGGGGGCATGTCGAACGGGCAGATGAGCGTTTCTCAGCTGGCGGGGCTGATCGACCGCACGGTGAAGGATCACATCCCAACAGCCCTGAAGGTCGTGGGCGAGATCGGCCAGACACGCGAGCGGACGCACCACTATTTTGACCTCAAGGACGAGGGCGCGTGCGTGCAGTGCGTCATGTGGGCATCGGCCGCCCGCAAAGGCAACTTCGTGCCGCGGCAGGGCGCGAGGGTCGTTTGCACGGGCCGCGTCGAGTTCTACCCGCCGCAGGGCAAGACCCAGTTCATGGTCGACCGCATCGAGCCCGTCGGCGAGGGGGCGCTCGACCAGGCGTACCGGCGGCTGTGCGACGAGCTGCGCGGGCTGGGTTGGTTTGATCAGCAGCGGAAGCGGCCGCTGCCGACGATGCCCCGGCGGATCGCGGTGGTGACCAGCGCCGCGGGCGCGGCGCTTCAGGACGTCCGCGACACGATCGCGCGGCGGTGCCCGTGCGTGCAGCTTTGCCTGGTCGACGTGCGCGTGCAGGGGCCCGGGGCCGCCGAGCAGGTGGCGGCGGCGATCGGCGCGATCGGGCGGGGACGGCGGGCGCTCAAGATCGACCTGATCCTGGTCACGCGCGGCGGCGGGTCGCTCGAGGACCTGTGGGCGTTCAACGAGCGGGTCGTGGCGGAGGCGATCGTAAACTGCCAGCTCCCGGTCGTGTGCGCGATCGGGCACGAGACGGACACGACGATCGCCGAGCTGGTCGCCGACGTACGCGGCGCAACACCCACGCAGGCCGCGATGCGGATGGTGCCCGACGCGGCGGACCTCCGTCGGCAGCTGGCGACGCTCGGCCAGCGGATGGCCCAGGGGCTCTCGCGACGGGTCCGGCTCGACGCCGAGCGTCTCCGCTCGGCCTCGCGGCACCCGGCCCTGTCAAACCCAACCCGGATCGTCGACGACAGGCGGGCCGTGCTGGACGTGCGGGCCCACCACCTGCGGCATGCGGCCCTCGACCGGCTGCACGCGCTCAAGGTTCGGCTTGACCAACTCGAGGCGGCGCTCGAGCCGCACCGGCCCGGCGTTGTGTACCGCCGCCGCGACGCAATGCTCCGCGAGCTCGAGGCCCGGCTGCGTACGGGTATGCACGATGCCCTGTGCCGCCACGACCCCAAGGGCATGGGGCGGCGACTCGCGGCGGGGATGGTGGCGCTGCTCCGCCAACAGACCAGCAGCGCCGAGGCAGCGGCACGGTCGCTGGAACTCGTCGGCCCGCACAGCGTGCTCCGACGCGGATACTCGATGACGCTCCGGGCCGACGGTTCGATCGTTCGGTCGGCCGGGGACGTTGGAGCGGGGGAGACCATCACCACGCGCTTGGCCGACGGGCGGTTCGATTCGACGGTGGGGGGGAGCAGCGACCGCGTGGCCCTGCCGCCGGCGGCGCCGCTGCGGCGCGCGAAGCGGCGGGCGGGCGGGGATCAGGGGCCTGGGTTGTTCGCGTAGCGCGGAAGGCTGCCGTTGCCAACACGCACCCTCACCTGCTTGGTGCGGTCC
>Ga0105044_10003526_pt1 | contig 21495 bp, 14 predicted proteins | sample MAT01_FD_78092 | JGI IMG/M metagenome (GOLD analysis project Ga0105044, IMG submission 78092) | Freshwater microbial communities from Lake Fryxell liftoff mats and glacier meltwater in Antarctica - MAT-01 | ecosystem: Environmental > Aquatic > Freshwater > Ice > Liftoff microbial mat | place...
CGTGGTACACACTGAGTTTGTCAAAGTTCGCTGGACCAGTGGTCGGGGGACCAGTGGTGACGGGGGACCAGTGGTGACAGGCACCGTAATTCGCCCGACAGGCACCGTAATTCGCCCGGCACCGTACTTCACCGTACTTCACCGTAATTCGTAATTCCCCGTAATTCCACAGCACACTCTACACTTGCCTCGCAAGTCCAACCCTGGACTGCAAGACTTACAGCCCGCGATGACATTCACCGCAGCGGAAGAATTCGCCCGTGCGAAAATTGACACCGTCCGGCTGAGCACGTGAAATGCGCAACATCAAGTGCCGGTGGTTGCAGGATGGCACGGCGGACCGAATTCTGAAGAATTCGGCTACGGTAACAGTTAGCTGCGAAGACATCCGGCGACTGCGATATAAAGAGATTGGCGCTGCATGACCTACGCGATTGAATGTCGTCAGTTGACGAAGACGTGGCCGGGGAATCCGCCGATAGAGGCGGTGCGGGGGATTGATTTGCAGGTGGAACAGGGCACCTGCTTCGGAGTTCTCGGGCCGAATGGTGCGGGAAAAACCACAACGATCGAAATCTGCGAAGGGCTGCTGCAGGCGACCAGTGGCGATGCGTTTGTGCTGGGGAAGAACTGGGCGACTCAGGGACATCAGATTCGTCAGGAGATCGGGATCTCGCTGCAGGAAACAAGGCTTTCAGAAAAACTCACGGTGCTTGAAACGCTGACACTGTTTCGAAGCTTTTATCGATCGGGCATGGAACCATCCGAAGCCATTGCCAAAGTGTCGCTGCAGGAGAAAGCAAATGCTCGGATTAAAGCGCTGTCTGGAGGCCAGCGTCAGCGAGTCGCCGTGGCAACGGCTCTCGTGGGAAATCCGAAGCTCCTGTTTCTCGACGAACCGACCTCGGGCCTGGACCCTCAGTCGCGTCGTGATCTTTGGCGAATCATCACCGACTTCCGTGAGTCCGGCGGTACGATTCTGATGACAACTCATTATATGGACGAAGCCGAACGACTCTGCGACCGCGTGGCGATTTTTGATCGTGGAAAGATCCTCGCCATTGATTCGCCTCAGCAACTGATCGCCGATCTTGGAGCCGAGCATGTCGTCGTGTTCGCAGTTGGCGGAGAAGGTGCGTCGTCGCTGTCGGAAGACTTCGGTGCGAATGTGCCAGGCGTGATTTCAGCGCGAGTCGAAAGTGAACATCGATGCTTGTCGGTCCGTGAACCGCACATGGCCATCCCTGCATTGCTCTCTCTGATCAACGAAAGCGGGCTTCGGTTGACTTCGCTGACGACACGGCAGGCGACTCTGGAAGACGTCTTTGTGCATTTCGCCGGACATGCCTTGAGTGACGACGAAACGGGAGCCGTCCGATGAGTTCGACATGGAAAATGCATCCTGTGACGCAGTTGTTCCTCGCGAGGTTCCGAGAGTTTATTCGCCAGCCGGAAGCCGTGTTTTGGTCGTATGTGTTCCCGCTGGTGATGATGATCGCCCTGGGTCTGGCGTTTCGCAGTGAGCCGATGGAAGCGATTTCCATCGTGGTTCAGGACGGCCCTGGTTCGGAGACGTTGAAGGATACTTTGCGTGAAAGTCGCATGTTGATTGTATCGACGGGCTCGGAAGCAGTATGTCGGCAGCAGCTTCGGGCCGGTCAGAGTGAACTGATTGTCGTCGTGGAGTCAACGGACGGAGATTCTGGATATCGATTCGTGTTCGATCCCACTCGACCCGGCAGCGTGCATGCCCGTGACGCCGTCAACGATGTTCTGCAGCGGGCAGCCGGGCGACAGGATCCTGTTGCCACAACCGATCTGGCTTTGACAGAACCCGGCAGCCGCTACATCGATTTTCTGGTGCCAGGCTTGGTCGGCATGGGCTTGATGGCCGGCGGCGTCTGGGGAGTCGGCTTTGCGATTGTCGATATGAGGATTCGTCAGGTACTGAAACGGTTTCTCGGGACGCCGATGAAAAAGTCTCATTTCGTGGTCGCGATGATGTTCAGTCGTATGGTGTTTATGATCCCGGAAATCATCATCGTGCTGCTGGTTTCGCGATTCGTGTTTGGCGTGGTGAATCACGGCAGCTACCTGAGCGTGATGCTTTTGATCGCGTTGGGAGCGTTTGAGTTCGCCGGAATTGGCCTGCTGATCGCCAGCCGTGCGAAGACGCTGGAAGCGGTCTCCGGGCTGATGAATCTCGCGATGGTGCCCATGTGGATCGGTTCAGGGATTTTCTTTTCGGCGAAACGTTTTCCAGCGTTTGCTCAGCCGCTGATTGAACTGCTGCCGTTGACTCCGCTGATTGCTGCGTTACGACACGTGATGCAGGAAGGAGCCAGTGTGCTTCAGATTCTGCCCGAGCTGGGCTTGATCTCGATCTGGGGAGCCGTGACGTTTGTCGTTGCCATCCGCGTTTTTCGCTGGGAATGATTGGGTTAAAAAAGGGGTCAGGAACCAATAGTGCGGAGCACCCTACGGGCCATTTGGCTATTAGTTCCTGACCCCTTTTTCAAACCCTGACCCCTTTTTCAAACCCGGTTGTGCGATTGACCTGAAGATCAGTCAAAAAGAAGCCCGGCTTTTTTGAAAAGCCGGGCTTCTGCAGATTTCCGATTGAAGTCTTCGCTTCAGGTTTCTGTTCCCTGCGGCATCCACCATTCGACGGACATACATTCTTCCGCCAATTGCTGGATGAAGCCTTCGGTCTCCGGCGTCATTGCGGAAAAGACGGTTGGCGCGGAGAGCATCGCAATGGACTCAGAAGGCATCCGGCCACTGTCGGCAGAAACATCGGAAGTCCCTGGGTCCATGGATCTCTTCGGTGCAGCGTCAGGAACTGAGTCGGCCTGAACGTCGCTGGTTGTTGGCAGCAGAGCGGCCAGCAATTCGGGTACCTCACCGGCGGGCTGTTCGAGGTCGTTCAAGGCGACCGTAAAGTTGACAGGTTTGCTCCAGGGCAGCACCGTGCCGTCTGACTTGACTGCTCGAACCCAGACTCGATAGGTTCCCGTCGGAAGTGGATCCGTTGGTGCGAACGTTGTCAGTGCGATGCCACTGACACGGATATAGTCAAAATCTTCTCCCACCCAGGCAATCCAGATGTCGTACGATTTTGCGTCAGGGACCGGCGTCCAGGTGATATCCGGAATCGGGATCACGTTCGTGCCCGACACAGGGAACGTGATAATCGGAACTCCGCCGGTTGCTTCAAACGAATACGGCGTGCTCCAGCCGGTCATCTTACCAGTGGTGCTCACTGCCTGGACCCAGACCATGTATTTACCGGGCTGGATGTCCTGTTCAAACTGGTAGAAATTTGTCGATGACGTGGTCCTCAGATACGTAGCTTTCGTGTTTGCGCGTTCGACCCAGATGTTGTAGCGGGCGGCTTTGTCAATTCGCAACCACTCCACAGTGGGACGCGCGTCTGTCACAATTCGCTGATTTGGATCGCCCGACTCAATTCCGGCAGGTCCTGTGATGACAGGAACCCGGATTGTCGAAAAGTTGCTCGGCAAGCTCCAAATACCAACAGTTTCGGGGCGTCCCGTTACGCGCCTGTGAGCGCGTACCCAGAACACGTAGTCGCCGTCCACAAGGGTCCTGGGTATTTGGTACGACGTGCCGGTGCGGAACTTCAAATTGTACAGAGGCGTGTTTGGGGCAGCTGCCCTGGCAAGCACGACATCATAGTCTGTAGCACCTGCAACTGCGTGCCATTCCAGCAATGGCGGATTCTGAAAAGTGACACCTGTCGGCCGCGTAATGACTGTCGGCGGAGCGACTTCGAAATTATACGCCGCACTCCATGGGGAAAGTCTTCCACCGTCGTCCAGTGATCGGACAAAGACGCGATAGCTTCCCATCACCAGGTTGTCAGTAAGTTCATATGAACGTACTTCCTGCCGTATAATCTCGTGATTACTGTCAAACTGGGCAAATCCATCGGCATCCAGCACGGGGGTCAGGTTCTTGACAGTGATTATTTTTGATGTCAGGCTCGTCTGATCGCTGAGGTAGATTTCGAATCGTAAGGCCCCTGGAGGACTCGTCCAGGTAATCGTCGGTGTTGTGTCGGCCAGCTTCGTTGGCAATCTGCTGAGCGCGGGATTCACGGGGCCAGTCACCGTGGGAGCAACCTGCACTATGAAATCCGTTGGCAGCGACCATGGTGAAGAACTTCCGTCCGCAAAATTGGCTCGCACCCAGGTACGAGTCTTACCCAGATTCAAATCTGTTGCCGGCGTAAAATTGGTGATCAAGATGTTTCGCTGAATGAACAGCGCCGTTTGCTGTTCGCGGTCGCTCACCCACAGGTCATAGCTTGTCGCATTGTCAACGGCTTCCCATGTGATTGTGGGGGTCGCATCCCTGACTGTGCCGGTTGGCGACAGCACCGTCATGAGTGAACGAACTTCGAGTGATTCAACAGCTGCCGGAGCCTGCAGGCCGGACTTGCTGCGACGTGATCGTTGTTTGCCTGAGATAGATTCAAACTTCATGGTCTGCTCTGCCAACTTGCTCGACGGACGGGTGAAGAATGCGGGAGACAAGCCAAGGTGCCGCAGCAGCAGCCACACGCCGAACGATTGTGGAAGTTACCGCGGTCCGAGGAAACGCTCGTCTCATCAATTTATCGCCAGTACGGAAAACGTGTTTTGACGGAAGACTCAATACAACCGGAAGAACACGATAAACACGGCCCTCACGCATGGTGCCAATTCACTAACCGAAAGACACGTCTCAGTTTTCCTCCTTTGACTTTGGTCTTTCGCCCGGCAGATTCTGCCGGATCGCTCTCTTAGACGACTGGCGTGGACTGTCCTAACACTCGTCCCCGCTCTTCTTCAGAGCGGAAAAACAGGTACAACCGGTCGGGACGGACTGGTCGTTGATTACGATGGGCAGTTTTCGTCTGGGGCAAAAGATTCTGAAAAACGGGTTCAGGAAAGCTGCGTGAAATCGATAAGGGCTTCGGAATTCTGTCTGTTATGACTCCGTCGCCTGTCCGGAACTTCCGTCGGGTGGCTGCCTGAGGCCGCAATGTTACGATCCACGGCGATTAACCACTCCACTACATCTGCACGGAACGCGGGTCGCATGCCACCTGCTGAGATCTCTGTCTCGGTCTGTTTGGACAGTGGCACGCCCATTCCCGCGCGACTGCTCGAACTGGCGCATCTGGACCTGATGATCGTCACGGATCGGCCACTACGCTACGGGACCGCCGTTCAACTGGCCCTGTTCAGTGATCTCGTTTCGTCCGTCACGCAGACTCGAGGCATCGTGCATTGGTGTCGACCACATCAACACGGCTGGCACATCGGAATCTTCATGACGATGCCGCTGCCGGATCGATTGACGGAACGCGGATGGAGCGATCTTCGCAACACTCTGCGATACGAATGCAACTGGAAGGCCTGGATTCTGTGGGACGGCGACGGACAGCTTGAACCTGTCTGGATTTCCAATTATTCCATCAAGGGCGTGTGCCTGACAGCACAGCGCGTCGTGCCACAAGGCAGCAAGTTTACACTGTTCGGGTCCGGTGGTGCCAGAGACCGAGCAGTGTTGAATGGCGATGTGCAGTGGACTCGTCAAAATCCTGACGGTGTGCAGACGGGCTGTCACATTCACGGACAACGTGGCCGCGATTTACCAAAGATGTTTGGAAATCTGGACGCAGTACATGTCGCGCCCGAAGAACCTGCGGATCCCGTGCGGCATTCTGACTCAATCGAAACCCAGAACTGCGAACTCTCAGCCCGCGAACAGTTTTTGCCCGCTGGTGCGGCCTATGCCAGTACTCCTTCCACCAGTTTCCCATGCACGTCCGTTAATCGATAACGCCGCCCCTGAAACCTGTACGTCAGTCGTTCGTGGTCAATCCCCAGCAGGTGCATGATCGTGGCGTGCAGGTCGTGGATGTGCAGTCCATCAGTGGCAATGTTGTAACCGAACTCATCCGTGGCACCGTAAACGGATCCTGACTTGATGCCGCCGCCAGCCATCCAGACGCTGAAACAGCGAGGATGGTGGTCGCGACCGAAGTTGGGAGAAATTTTCCCCTGGCAGTAATTCGTGCGTCCGAACTCACCGCCCCAGACGACGAGCGTGTCTTCCAGCAAGCCGCAGCGTTTCAAATCCTTCACCAGGGCCGCTGCCGGTTGATCTGTTTCTTTGCAAATTGCCGGCAATGCGCCGGGAAGCCCGCCATGATGATCCCAGTCCTGATGATACAGCTGGATGAATCGCACGCCGCGCTCAGCCAGTCGGCGAGCCTGCAGACAATTCGCCGCGAATGTGCCGGGCGTTGTTACATCCGGCCCGTAATCATCCAGCACAGACTTCGGTTCGCCGGAGATATCCGTTGCTTCCGGCACACTCATCTGCATCGACCAGGCCATCTCGTAATGATCGATCCGACTCTGAATTTCGTTGTCGGCCGTTCCTGCCAATTGATGCTGATGCAATTCCTTCAGTCGATCCAGCAACATCCGACGACTGTCACTGCTGACGCCGGAGGGATTGCCCAGATACAGGACTGGATCTTTGGCCGCTCGAAACAACACGCCCTGATGCCGTGTCGGCAAAAAACCACTGCCCCACAAATGAGCGCCCAACGGCTGGCCACCCTTGTCCTTCGTAATCAGCACGACAAACGAAGGCAGATTCGCGTTATCCTGCCCAAGCCCGTAGCTCAGCCAGGCACCCATGCTCGGACGTCCGGCGATCTGAGTCCCCGTCTGGAGAAACGTCACGCCCGGCCCGTGATTGATTGCTTCCGTGTACATCGAATTTACGACACACAAGTCATCGGCGATACTGGCAGTGTGCGGCAGCAACTCGCTGAACCACGCACCGCCCTCACCATGCTGTGTGAACTTAAACGGTGAACCGACCAATGGAATGGACGACTGATTGCCGGACATTCCGGTCAGTCGCTGAGTTCCCCGGACCGAATCCGGCAGTTGCTCGCCATTCATCTTATTCAGCAGAGGCTTGTAATCCAGCAGGTCCAACTGCGATGGCGCACCGGACATGAAGAGATAAATGATGCGTTTGGCCTGCGGCGCAAAATGTGGCTCACCCAGCACACCATGATCCTGCGGCTCCGCCGCGCCGGAATCCTGCGCCAGCATGTCCGCCAGCGCGATGCTGCCCAGGCCGATTCCGGATCCCGTGAGGAAATTTCGACGCGTATTGGTCGTGGGGAAGAAGTTCATCGCAACGCAATCCGCTATCGCCGGTCTTATGAAACAAGAGATTCCGATCGCCAGCCTGGCCCACAGGCATTTCGAAGCCGGTCCAACACGGCGATTTGACAACGGCGAATGTACACGAAGAGCCACAAGGAAAAAAGATCCCAGCGCGTTCAATACTGAAACAACAGCCCGATGTTCCATGTTTGCAGGATGAAATCGGATCGGGTTTCCGTGATTGTCGGTACCAGCGGGAATCCGTTCCACTCGATGGACTCAACGGGACGCGCCACGCTGTCGATGGCCAGCAGCGACCAGCCAAGTCGCAGGGCTAGTGAGGTTGCTCCCTGATGCGGAGCAAACTTCGGCAACAATCGTAAGAGTTCAAAGTCCATGTTCAGACTCTGCTCTCCTGTCGTATCGGTCGAGCCAGATGGAGGGCCTATTCCGAAAATCACGCCTCCTCGTCCCACCCATGGGGTGATTTTTCAACATTTTCGTAGTGCAATGTAGTGGATTGGTAAAATGTCGGGATTGCAATTGCACCATGAGGTAATTGACGAAGAGGACTGAAGCCGACAAGTCCTGGCAAAACATGCCGAAGCACTGGCCTCGCAGCAGAATTTGCACTGCCCGGAAACACTCGTGGTCCGGCGGGCTTCGCGTTGCTTTTCGTCGGAGCGATTTCCGGGATCGCGAATACATCACAGCCAAAATCGCGAGCGTCACTTGTTCCCAGTGTCCGGCAACTCCGGCTGAGCGGGCATTTCGACCGCGTCGCCCTGAAGGCGGGATTTGGCGTAGTCGAGCCAGTCTTCGAGTTCTTTTTCGCCATAGAAGACTTCACGGAATAGATGAAAGATCCGTTGCGCTTCGTCTGTCTTTCCGTCCTTCAGCAGTTGATTGGCCGCTGTCATGCGTTCGCTGATGATCTTGATGCGATGGGGATCGGACAGCAGAAGTTGCTTGCCCGCATCACGTTTTTTTTCAGCGATAATTTTCCAGAATCGCGGCACGGAGATCAAATCATCCGACGCATCCGCTCCAGGATCAGATTTGCTGTCAGCCGGTTCCGCAGCAGCGACTTCCCCAGCGCCGTCCTTGGGCAACGATTCAATCATTGCCTGGAACATTTCCAGTGATTCCAGCGCATTGCGGTCAGAATCGGACGCTGTCCGCATCGCTTTCAGGCACGCAGTTTCGAAGCGATTCCGTCCATCGTCCGGTCGCCGCACACGTCGATCCAGTTGGGCTTCGATCAATGACACTTCGACATCGTCCAGCCATCGCCGCATTTCTTCCGCATACTTGCCGTCGGGGAATCGTGCGACATACGGACGCAGGTAACGACTGCGAGCGTCAAAATGGGCGACCGGATCAGCAGTGGACATCGCTTCTTTGGCTTTGATGTACAACGTGTCCTCGCCCGCTGGCAGTGAAAACCACACACCGGCCCCAATCAACAGTCCCAGAAAAGCCAGCAGAAACCACGTCTTTTCATAAAACTGCGACTGCTCTGTTTTTTTCTTTTTTTTCTTCTTCACCATGACATCACCCGTTGCCGGATCAACTGAAGCAGATGCGCCGGCCGACTGAATCGCTTCCTGCGCAACATCCTCAGCGGAGTCCGGACCGGATTTCAGAATGTGTTCGAGTTCTGTGTTCACAGCCAGCGCGTCGAAGGGTCGATCATCCTGATCCTTCTGCAGCAGACGCTCAACGAGTTGATCAAGTGCAGGCGGACATTCGACATCTTTTTCATGGAGGTTGTACGGATAATCATTCAGATGCATCATCAGCATCTCAGCCGGGTTGGCGGTCACAAACGGCGTTTCGCCGACGAGCAGTTCGTAGAGCAGACAGCCGGTGGCATACAGATCCGTTTTGCGTGAAATCGGCGCATTGCCGTGAATCTGTTCAGGAGCCATGTAAGCGTAAGTGCCAACGGTCTTGCCTGCCGCCGTGAGGGCCGTTGCTTCGGTGTCTCGTGCGATCCCGAAGTCACCCAGCTTGATCCGTCCATTTTTTGTGATGAACAGATTTCCCGGCTTGAGGTCACGGTGAATGATGCCCGCATTGTGAGCATGTTCCAGGGCCGCGGTCAGTTGCCGACCTACCTGGATCGCCTGCTCCCAGGTGAGTCGTTTACGCTTTTTCAGGATATCGTGCAGCGAACCGCCATCGACGTATTCCATCGCGTACCACCGTTCTCCCTGATGAGTGCCGCCGCCGTAATACTTGACGATATTCGGATGTTTCATACGTTTCAGGATGCCGATTTCACGCTCAAATCGTTGCAGTAGTTTTTCATCATCTGACAGCGCCGGTGGCAAAACCTTGAGCGCAACCTGTTTTCCGGACTCGATGTGTGTCGCCAGATAAACAATACCCATCCCGCCCGCACCGATCTGGCGTCCAAGGATGAAAGGTCCGATCCTGCGTTCTGTCATGACTTCAACTCGGTACTTTTGCTGAACATCCGCACGGGTGAGCACCCCCCCCGATTTCCGGGAACATGAGCGAGGAATCCGCAGTGTAGCAGCGCGACGGACGACTGAGTCAAAGCAGACTGCTAAAATCCCGACACACTTCGATCGGATTCGAAACGGATTTGAGGATTGTGGAAGCGGAATCGGGACTTACGGGACAGGAGTGCTCAAAATGAACGGACGAACGTGTTTGTGCCTGGCAGGTTGCCTCGGTTTTCTCGCCGTCTTTCTTGGGGCCTTCGCAGCACACGGTCTGAAGGATACAAAGTTTCTGACGGACAAATACGCAGATCTGCCGCCAAAAATTGTCGCTGGGCATTCCGTTCCGGCAAGCTACAAGTACGCTCAGGATTTCGAAACGGGCGTCGAGTATCACATGGTGCATGTGCTGGCGATGCTGGCAACCGGACTGCTGATGCTGCGCCAGCCATCGCGTTGCCTGAGTGTCGCTGCATGGTGTTTTCTCGGCGGCATCGTTCTGTTTTCCGGTGCGTTGTATGTGCTGGTGATCGGCGGTCCTCGCTGGCTGGGCGTTCCGTGGGGCATGGTGGCACCTGTCGGTGGAACTCTGCAGTTGATCGGCTGGCTGGCACTGACGTCCGGTGCGTTCCGAATGCAAGGTGCCAAATGATGATTTCTACAGTCCCATTCTATTCCGCACTGATGTCCTGCGTCATGATCCTCATCGGAAATGAAGCAGTCGCTTTTCAAAGTCAGGCAACAACAGACGTGAGCTCCAACCGCTATCAGCGACCGCCGAAAGAAATTACCGACATCCTGGACGTGGGGCCGACACCCGGAATTTCACTCAGTCCAACGCGAGAATTTTTCCTGTTGATCGAACGCGCGAATTATCCGCCGATCAAAGATCTTGCGGCACCCATGCTGAAACTGGCGGGCTTGCGAATCAATCCGCAGACAAACGGACCGCATCTCGCGCCGCGCAGTACGGGTCTGATCCTGCAATTGATTGCGACCTGTGAGCAGCGACGGATTGTTGTTCCGGAAGGTGCTAACATTGGATTCCAGGGGTGGTCGCCGGACGGAAAGTCACTGGCATTCACGATCACGACGGACAACGCCATTCAGTTATGGGTCGCGTCTGCCGATGATGCCCTCGCGCGGCAGATTGAAGGACTGACAATCAGCGGAGCGTATGGCGTGCCCGTCCAATGGCTACCTGACAGCTCTGGACTCCTGGTGCAGGCGATTGTCAATGATCGTGGTAAACCACCGGATCAGCCAAAGGCTCCGTTAGGCCCCGCGATTGAAGAAAGTTCCGGACGATCCGGGCCGATCCGGACATATCAGGATCTGCTGCAGAACTCACACGACGAAGATCTGTTTGCATACTACGGTCGTTCCCAACTGGTCGTCGTCGATTTGGCCACGAAGTCAGCTGAGCCGATTGGAACTGCGTCATTGTTTGCGTCGGTTGAAATCTCGCCGGATGGTGAGCACGTTCTGGTGGTTCAGATCAAACGCCCGTTTTCGTATCTGTTTCCGGCCGGCCGTTTCCCACAGTCGATTGAAGTCTGGAATCGTCGAGGCGAATCGAAGTACGTGGTGGCATCACTTCCCTTGCAGGATAACATCCCGATTGAAGGTGTTCCGACCGGTCCGCGTTCAGTCACGTGGCAACCGAATCAGCCGGCGACGCTGTCCTGGATGGAAGCTCTGGATGACGGCGATCCACGGAATACGGTGCCGCACAGAGATCGGGTTCTGAATCTTCCCGCACCGTTTGATTCTGGTCCGACAGAACTCGTACGCACCGCACAGCGCTGCACGGGAATCCTGTGGGGCGAAAAAGATGGCCTGGCATTTGTACGTGACTATGATCGGGACCGCCGCTGGACTCGCACCCTGCAGATCAATACTGAGCATCCCGATGCGGCTCCCACACTGATCTGGGAACGCTCAATCAACGATCGCTACGGAGATCCCGGAACACCCGTCAGCAAGCTTCTGCCAAACGGTCAGAGCGTGATGTGGCAGCATGGCAATTTCCTGTTTCTGCGTAGTCCCGGTGCGACACCGAAAGGTGATCGTCCATTTCTGGACCGGTTCGATCTGACAACTCGCGAGTCAACTCGTCTGTTCGTCTGTGCTGATGAAAGTTACGAGTCTGTTGTGGCATTGATTTCTGATGATGGCTCACAGTTCATGACACAGCATGAATCTCCGCTCGAGCCTCCCAACGTGTTTCTGTACGCCCCCGGGCAGGCGCGCAGGGCATTGACAAACTTCCCGGATCCGATGCCGCAGCTGCGAAGTATTCAGAAAGAACTGGTCACGTATGAACGCAGCGACGGAGTGCCGCTTTCGTTCACGTTGTATCTGCCGCCTGGACATCAGAAGGGCAAGCCGCTGCCGACGATCGTGTGGGCGTATCCACGTGAATTCAACGACGCGGCCACGGCGGGTCAGGTGTCCGGCTCCACGAATCGTTTCACTTCGATCAGCGGAATTTCGCATCTGTTTCTGCTGACGCAGGGCTATGCCATTCTGGACGAAGCCACGATGCCGGTCGTAGGCAGTCCTGAACTCGCAAACGACACGTTCATCGAGCAGGTCGTCGCAAGTGCTCAGGCGGCGATCGACAAAGCGGTTGAAATGGGTGTGACAGATCGCAATCGCGTCGGTGTGGGCGGGCACAGCTACGGAGCTTTCATGACCGCGAATCTGCTCGCACACTCAACGATGTTTCGAACCGGTGTGGCCCGCAGCGGAGCTTACAACCGCACACTCACACCATTCGGATTTCAGAACGAACGCCGTACGTTCTGGGAAGCTCCACAGATCTACATGACAATGTCACCCTTTGCGGCAGCGCACAAAATCAAGACGCCGATTCTGCTCATTCACGGCGAAGCGGACAACAATCCCGGCACTTTTCCGATCCAGAGTGAACGCCTTTACCACGCCATTCGCGGCAACGGCGGCACCGTGCGCTATGTCACGCTTCCTCATGAATCCCACGGCTATGTCGCGCGCGAATCGGTGGAACACACTTTGTGGGAAATGGTGACATGGTTTGACCGGTACGTGAAGGCTGTGGAGGAATAGAACTGTTATGGAAGACCGGGACATCAGGACTGCCGAACTGCTCCGACTGGAACAGGAGGAAGCCCGCGCAGAAGGTGCAAACTGGAAGCGCTGGGGGCCGTATCTTTCGGAACGACAATGGGGCACGGTGCGTGAAGACTACTCGCACGACGGTTCGCCGTGGTCTTCCTTTCCGCACGATCATGCCCGCGGTCGCGCGTACCGTTGGGGGGAGGACGGTCTGCTGGGTATCACCGACCGTCAGTGCCGCCTGTGTTTCGCGCTAGCGCTGTGGAATGGACGCGATCCGATTCTGAAGGAGCGGCTGTTCGGCGTCAACGGTCACGAAGGCAATCACGGTGAGGACGTCAAGGAAGAATACTTTTATCTGGATTCCACCCCGACTCATTCGTACATGAAGGCTTTGTACAAGTACCCGCAGGCCGAATATCCTTATGCAAAGCTCGTCGCCGAGAATCAGTATCGCAGCCGTAATCTGCCGGAAGTGGAACTGGCGGATACCGGAGTTTTCGACCGCAGCCGATACTTTGATGTCTTTGCGGAATACGCCAAGGCGGCTCCGGACGACATCCTGATTCGCATCACCATTGCCAATCGCGGCCCGGCTTTGGCAACCATTCATGTACTGCCAACGTTGTGGTTTCGAAATACCTGGACGTGGGGCTCCGAGTACGAAGGCGGCTGGCCAAAGCCGCATATGTCCCTTGATGAACACAATCAGGTTGTCGCCGAACATCTGACGCTGGGACGATATCATTTTGCCGCCGAGTCGAATTCGCCCGGAAAGCCAGTGCGCTGGTTGTTCACTGAGAACGAATCCAATCCCATGTATCTGCATGATCCGCAACAGGGTGGAAAGTATTCCAAAGATGCGTTTCACAGTTACGTGGTCAATCACAACATCAAGGCCGTCAATCCGGAAGAAGAAGGTACGAAAGCGGCTGCGAAGTACCGCGTGATGCTCCGTGCCGGTGAAGAAGTCACGCTGCAACTTCGATTGTGGGAGACCGGTTCAAAGCCAGCGGAAATTTTTGGTTCGCCGTTTTCTGAGATCTTTGCCCTTCGAAAAGCCGAAGCCGACGGTTTTTACGCACACAAGATTCCGGCCGATCTGCCGGAAGAGTCCCGTCGAATTCTGCGCCAGGCGTATGCCGGTCTGATGTGGACGAAGCAATTCTATTATTACGTCGTCAGCGAATGGCTCAACGGCGACGCAAACATGCCTGCTGTCGCCGGTTCGCGACGCCCGATTCGCAACAACGACTGGCAGCATCTGTTCAATCGGGACATTATTTCCGTCCCGGACAAATGGGAATACCCGTGGTACGCCGCATGGGATCTGGCGTTCCACATGGTTCCGATGGCGGACATCGACAATCGTTTTGCCCGCGATCAGCTCATCCTGTTTCTGCGCGAATGGTACATGCACGCGAACGGCCAGATCCCGGCCTACGAATGGAACTTCAGTGACGTGAATCCTCCCGTTCATGCATGGGCCTGCTGGCGAGTTTACAAACAAACGGGACTTCCAGGACACCGCGATCGACTCTTTCTGGCCAGAACATTTCAGAAGCTGACCGTAAATTTCACCTGGTGGGTCAATCGCAAGGATGTCCTTGGAAAGCATGTCTTTACCGGTGGATTCCTCGGGCTGGATAATATCGGCGTCTTTGACCGATCGAAGCCATTGCCGACAGGCGGTCATCTGCATCAGGCCGACGGTACGGCATGGATGGGATTCTTCTGCGCGCGAATGCTGACGATGGCACTCGAACTGGCGAGTCAGAATCCCGCATACGCCGACATGGCGTCGAAATTCTTTGAACACTACATCGAAATCGCCGACGCAATGAATGCCCACTCGGATGTCGCCCTGTGGGACGAACAGGATGGGTTCTACTATGACCATCTGTATAACAATGGCGAACACATTCCACTGCGCGTACGTTCCATGGTGGGTGTCATCCCCCTGTTTACGTCGATTATTCTGAGCGACCATGTGCTCGACAATCTGCCGGGATTCCGCCATCGCATGGAGTGGTTCATGGAACACCGCAGCGAACGACTTAAGAATATCACTTTTATGCAGCGATCAGCGGCGGCTGATGAAACTCGCCCGGTGCGAGGATTACGGTTGCTGGCAATTCCGACCCGCGAACGGATGGAACGGATATTGAAGTATCTGCTGGACGAAAATGAGTTCCTGTCGCCATACGGAATCAGGTCGATGTCAAAAATCCACGAAACGCAGCCGTTCGTGTTTTTTGTGGACGGGCATGAACATCGAGTCAACTATATCCCGGGCGATTCAGACTCATCCATGTTTGGTGGCAACAGCAATTGGCGCGGGCCCGTCTGGTTTCCGCTCAACTATTTACTCATTGAATCGCTCGAACGTTATGACGAGTTCTACGGCGAGGACTTCAAGGTCGAATGTCCCACGGGTTCCGGCGTGATGATGACCCTGGGGCAGGTGGCTGAAGAACTGATGCGGCGGCAGATCAATCTGTTTCTGCCCAATGAAGTTGGCAATCGTCCTTTTCACGGTCAGGATGTTCGCTTTCAGGGCGACGCACACTGGAAAGATCTGCTGCTGTTCCACGAATATTTCCACGGCGAAACCGGGAAAGGTATCGGAGCGACCCATCAAACCGGCTGGACCGCGCTGGTCACTAAACTCATCCGCAAACTGCATCGCCGCAATGCAGAGGCTGCTGGACGAGCCGCTGTCGCTGCATCACTGGAACTGTGAATCTGCCCTCCAGTGGCTTGGAAAAGGGGTCAGGAACCAATAGTGCGCAGCACCCTTTGGGCCATTTGGCTATTGGTTCCTGACCCCTTTTCCAAGCCTTCTACCCGCATTCCAGAATCCACACCGGCAGGCGGCAGGAGTTTTTGAGCTGCTCGGAGACGGACTGTGCATCTGGACGGCTTGCGGCGACGACGTATACCGTTGACCCGCTGCCGGACATGAACGCGGGACGGTGGACGGTGTGAGAAATGCTTTTGAGTAAATCGGCCATGGCGGGATTGAGCTGCGACGCGGCATGTATCAGGCGATTGAAGATCCGCGATTGCAGATTCCCGGTGCCGTGCAGGATAGAGTCCGCCAGTGGCTTCGATGAGCGCGGTGTGTCTGGAATCACTGTCTGTCGAAATACAGCTGCGGTAGAATTTCCGGCACGTGGTCGGAGTGCGACAAAGTACAGCTTCCGGGCAAGCGGGATCGGATCAATAATTTCACCTCGACCGCGACACACGGCGGCAGACGCACCGCTCAGCAGAAAATTGATGTCGCTGCCCAGCGTCGCGGCGATCGCATGCAACTGCTCGTCGGAAACGACCGAGTTCCAAAGTTGACGGCATCCGAGCAACGTGGTCGCAGCGTTGCTTGAGCCGCCTCCGAGTCCGGATTCGGGCGGAATGCGTTTGTGCAGTATGATGTGGGCACCGGATACTGTGCCGGTAGTTTTCTGCAACGCTCGGGCGGCTCTCAGAATGAGATTGGTTTCGTCGAGCGGAATACCGGAACGCATGGCGGCCGGAGTCGCATCGCTCAGGCTGAGCGTCAATTCTGACGACGGCGTTTGCTGAAACGTCAACTGGTCGCAGAATTGTGTCCGCAGCATCACAGTTTCCAACTCGTGAAAACCATCAGGGCGTCTGCCAAGGACTTCAAGAAAGATGTTGAGCTTTGCCGGACTACTGAGCGTCAACTGCGACGCGATTCGTACTGCAGAGCCGTCGCAGTTCGCGATGTGACCATCGCCACAGAACTTCGGTGGATCTGACATCTCTGCAATTCCCGCGCGATCTATTTTATTTATCAGACTAAAAGAAAACGTTGACCATAGAGGGCCCGGCGCGGGCTTCGCCCGCATCCCATCGTCGAAGTCGGACATAAGAACAGCGTTGTCATTCACGCAGGAACACATGCAGCAGAAAAATTGATGGCAGAAAAATGAATCGCAGTAAGTCCTCAAGTTGTGGTCGGCATTTTTCTGCCGCATATTTTTCTGCTAGACGTGACCTGAATTTCTCAAACAGACGTTGTTCTCGTGCATAAACTTCGTCCTCACTACGGTTCGGCCTCGGTGACTGGCAAATCGCAAAGTAGCCGTCACGCTCCGCCGTGAAGAGCCTTGAACTGGGCCACATGAATGGAGTTTTCAGTTTGCAGTCGTCAGTTTTCAGTCGGCTGCAGGCTGCTTGTTTTTTTTTGCGATTCACTGACGACTGACGACTGACGACTGAACCCTGTTTTTGTTGATGAATGTCGAGAGACAAATGCTCATGGGGAAGGGTGATGGCTACCTTGGGTTGCGGGCGAAGCCCGCGCTGGATCCTTTGTGGTAAATAATGCATGACGAATCCTTCGAGTTTGACTCGTTATTACAGACCGGCGCGAGCACTGGATCCGTTCGGCCAGATGAGTCGTGTTCGGTGCGGGCATCGACAGGAATGCGAGTCGGCGGAGCGACGTCGCCTACGTTAACAGACCGGTATCGGGCGAGGACGATCGAGCACAGTCCTGCATCTCCTGCAACGCTTCATGGATGGTGCGGACTTCGATATCATCAAAAGTGGCTCGGACCGGCAGCGTCGTCAGTTGGTGGGTTCGAGTCTCCCGGAAACGGCTGTCAGCAATCTGAAACTGCCATACCAGGAGCATGACCCCGCAACAGACGCCAATCCCTATCCATGTCATCCACGGATTCATTTCCGACGCTCGGGATACAAATGTTTGAGGTGGCAGATATTGAATGCGACCGGCAAGAAATAACGCAGTCAGCCCCAGTTCGCCTTCACCCGTTTTCCCGTTCGCCGCGTATCCTTCCCTCTTGAAAAAATATCCTGTCATTTCGACGTCCGGGGCGTCGACACCGTCTGACTCCGGATTTGGAAGGCCAGGATCCGCTGAAACTGCGACCACATGCACTAACTGGTTGCCAGAATCGCGTGTTGAAATCCATGCATCATAAGCCGACTTGAGCCCGAATGACTCCGATGACTGGTCAATCGCAAACGGGGCCAGACGACGCAACCGACCTCGCAGAGTGAAAGCGCGGCCACGACAGGACTGCGGTGAATCCATAAACAGCGTGAACTGGGCTTCCGGCAACGTCTGCAAATCACTCTTCTTCAGCTTCTGCGACATCCGGAGGGTGCCGAACCACGCCGGCATCTCTGAGGACAACACTCCGAGCACATCGTCGCGAATTGTGCGCGTGAACACCTGAGGAACTACGGCAACTCCAGTGACGTCCGTCTGCACGCCGGATTCCATTTCTGCAATGCCTTCGCGATCCAGCAGTGACGAATACTTGCTGGCAATTTCAGTGGCTTCGGTCGGCACGACACGGAATTCATCCGAACGCAGCGTATTCGTGGCCAGCAGACTTTCACTGATCGCGGGTGGCCGCGGGACAGTCGCGGGAGCGTTCAAAAACAAATCGGAGATGAAACTGGACTTACCCGTCGCCGACAGCAGCAAGACGATCAGCCCGATCCCAACGACGATCAATGTCATACGACGCTGACTGCGGACGAGCGATTCTCCTGCAGATTTTCCTCGTGATCGAAATCTCACGGCACGACTCCTGTTGATGCAACGCAATTGTTCCGCGGCAAATCTGTTCTGTGGCAACCAAGACCATCCTGGCGTTGCCTGTAGCTTGCCGTCAAACGGACGTTCTGCAGAATTGTACGTCCATTCGCGTGGAAGACTCAAGCCAATGACCACGATCGAATGCCGGCGCCATACACTTTACAGGGAAGGTTATCGCAACGCTTTGCTCGGTAAACACCCACGGCGGCTTCGTGCGACCGCCGCGGCCAGTGTTTGACGTCACAGAATGTGACATCAAAGATTGGTCACGGCTTGCCGCGCTTTCTCGCTTCGGTAACGAACGGCGCGGGCAAAACCTTCCGTCGGGCGACCTAACGTGTTCTCGTCGGACGACGCAAGAGAAACGCTTTACCAATCCGTCCTGGATCGCCCCGCGGCTTCGCGAGTAAAACGCGGCCCGATGGGCACGCGGTTAAACAAGTTGTGTGCGAAAACGTGTGCATGGATGCTTATCCAACGGACTTCAGCTACGGGACCAGGACGGTCTGTTCAGCCGTGCGCAATGCTGGCAAGTGTCTCCTTGACAACGTCGAGCAATTCCGCGACAGCACCCAGTTGCATGGATCGGTGGTCTGTGGCAGTACAAATATCGCAGAGTTCGGTTATCATCTGGTACCGTGAATAGCAACACGTCTCAGTCGGCACCGTGCGAATGTTGTGGTATCTGACCGTTCCTCAACATGCTTTCTCTGTCCCACTTCTGGATCATTTTTCCGAGAGGATTTCGTCAATGTCAGTACTTCGCCCAACATCGCGTCGTGGTTTTCTCCAGGGAGTCGCCGCTGCAGGGTCAGCCGCGATTCTCAGCCCCTCAATGAATCGAGCGATCGGTTACCAGTCACCAAACGAACGTCCGGTCTTTGCGACCATCGGCCTGCGAAACCAGGGCTGGGAGATTACGGGCAAATCATTCAGGTTTGCTGATTTCGCCGCACTTGCCGATGTCGATTCGAACGTCCTCGGAGCGAACGTCGAAAAAACGGAAAAGGCACAAAAAAAGAAACCGGACGCATATAAAGACTATCGGAAGATCCTCGATCGCAAAGACATTGATGCCGTGATGATCGCCACACCGGACCATTGGCACACAAAGATCGCGGTCGAAGCAATGTACGCCGGCAAAGATGTCTACTGTGAAAAGCCGCTCACGCTGACGATCGCCGAAGGCAAGCTGATAGAGAAGGTCGTCAAGGAGACCGGCCGGGTCTTTCAGGTTGGTACCATGCAACGGACGGAATCGGACCAGCGGTTCCTGCAGGCCGTTGCTCTGGTCAAACATGGGCGCATCGGTAAGGTTCAAAGAGTGACATGCGGCATCAACGGCATGGAAGCTTCGCCCGTGATTCCCGTTGCTCCTGTTCCCCCGGAACTTGACTGGGAAATCTGGCTTGGCCCGGCACCGAAAGTGGATTATCGAGCACTCCCCGAACTGCGCGAGGGCTACGGTGGAGGCGTGCCGCTGTTCAGCAATTGCCACTACTCCTTCCGAAACTGGCACGAATATTCCGGTGGAAAACTGACCGACTGGGGCGCACACCACGTTGATATCGCATGCTGGGCTCTCGGTGCCGGTGACACTGGCCCGAGCAAAGTCACGCCAGTCGAGTTCAAGTTGCCGGTCGAATATAAGGATGGAAACCCGTTGCTTCAGGATCAGTATAACGCGGCGACCAGCTTCAAAATCAAAGTCGATATGCCCAACAATGTCGAAATGATAATCACGAGTGAAGGCGACAACGGCATTCTCTTCGAAGGCACTGAAGGTCGGTTCTTTGTGAACCGAGGGAAGATCGCAGGCAAACCTGTTGAGGACCTGAAGGACAAACCACTGCCTGAAGGAGCGATCGAAGAGCTCTACGGCGGAAAAGTCAGCGAGAACCACACGGCCAATTTTATCGAAGCAATGAAATCTCGCAAGCAACCCATCTCCGACGTCTGGTCCCACAACCGCATGCTGGAAATCTGCCACCTTTCGAACATCGCCATGCGCCTGAATCGGGAACTCAACTGGGACCCAGCCAAGCGAGAAATCATCGGCGACGCTCAGGCCAACGCATTTCTCACGCGTGAATATCGCAAGGGGTATGAGATCAATATGTAGGGTTTCGTCCTTCATAGATTCCATGCGGCCGAAAATGAGTCCGGCGAGCGGAGCGGAGTGAGCCCTCCGGTACGTCGTTAAGCACTTGTAGGAAACCTATTCCGTTTAACCGCGTGCCCATCGGGCCGCGATAGCCGGGAAAACGCGGGGCGATGCCCCTGCGGTTAAACGAGATTTTGCCAACTACCTCTGCTACTGTCCTTACAGCGGCAGAGATGTCGGTGCAAACAGCTGAGGCGTCACACGGAGTTGGCCGTTGCAAGCGGTCCGGAGGATTGGGCAACGTTGAGCAGGTCATCCCCGTTGATGGGAACCAACTCCGGAAGTTGGTTCAGGATGCGCTGATCGAGAATCTCGCCCGCCTCTCAGCAACCGAGCGGCAACAGTTCCTGAGAGAAACGGCGAAGCACTTCTACCGGCATAAAGTGCAAGCGATTTTGTCGTGGCTCAGCGAGATACGTCCCGCAGGCAGTGTGCCGGAACTGCGGTCCAGAAGGGGAACCCGCGCTCTGAGGCCACAGTCAAAATCGGTGAAACAGGTGGCAGAATAGTTGAGCATGGCGCATTGGGCACCGGCCAGGTTCCGGGACGTCTCAAAGCATATCGTTGGTTTTTCCTGTCGTTCACGGAGTCTACGTCGGTGATTTGTCACAACAGATCCAGAGTTTCTCCGGCCAACAGATCCGTGATGACATCGTCAAGAGCCTCAAACCGAACTTGAACGGCTCCAAAATGAGCTTCGAGCGGTAGAAGACTGGGGTTGGGTCAAAAAACAGCTGTAATCAAATTACATGTGTAGCCAGAAAATATCGGGATTTTCCTGGACTCTGTTTTTCCTGCCGCTACAAATCCTCCATGAGCAAGCCAGACGGCGGAGCGGCCAGCGGTGCCCGGAGCGGCCAGCGGTGCCCGGAGCGGCCAGCGGTGCCCGGAGCGGCCAGCGGTGCCCGGAGCGGCCAGCGGTGCCCGGAGCGGCCAGCGGTGCCCGGAGCGGCCAGC
>Ga0105044_10003527_pt1 | contig 21491 bp, 23 predicted proteins | sample MAT01_FD_78092 | JGI IMG/M metagenome (GOLD analysis project Ga0105044, IMG submission 78092) | Freshwater microbial communities from Lake Fryxell liftoff mats and glacier meltwater in Antarctica - MAT-01 | ecosystem: Environmental > Aquatic > Freshwater > Ice > Liftoff microbial mat | place...
CGCTGTCGTGGACGCATCCGCCGTCGACGAAAGAAATAGGAACTGTCCAAGAGTGGCATTGTCAGGACCGCACCCAACAAAGCGGGACACTGTGCTGCTAGACCGGTCAACGATAACGCGACCGGCTGAAATAAGTCCGCCGCCGTCGCCGTTCGCGGAAAAGTTGGCTGCGTTGACGCTTCCCGCAACACCAACGCCACCACCAACAACTAATGCACCTGTGGTTGTGCTCGTGCTCGCCTCTGTTAGCGGAATAGTAATGCGCGTTGCCGTTCCAGTTATTGACGGTGCCGAATAGGTAGATCCTCCGTTGACAGTTGAAGGCGTTATTTCCCACCCGTCGGTGACGTTGAATTGGACCGCTAATTGCCAATTTTTGAATGTAGACGTGGCGTCGAGCATTCTAAGTCCGCAGTTTCCGCCGGATGCGGTTCGGGACAAGTTCACAAACGGCGTTGCGTTAGTAACCGTTAGCGTGCTGCCGGTAGTGATGCTGCCAGCAACTCCAAGACCGCCAGCAACAACTAATGCACCTGTGGTTGTGCTCGTGCTCGCCGTGGTGCTAGAAACCGACAGCGGGCTCGCGACGGTAACAGATGACACACCAATGCTGAGCACCTCAGCACCCATCACCACCATGCCGATTTTTTCAGCAGCCGGGGTGCGATCGTAATACTGCCCGATGCGGGTCGCGTCGTCGTGCGCCCCCATCGACGGACTACCCTCCGCGAGTGGTGCCGCGATTGCCAGCGACGCAGCAGTGCCCAACGTGGCGACGCGCATGCCGAGCTTGGCGAGAAGTGATTGAGCAGCCATGGTGTGGTCCTTAGAAACGTTTGGTGCGAGGGCCTTGCGACCCTCGGCTTGGATTACTCCGCCGCTGCTGCTGGCTCTTCATCGTCGTCATCGTCGCAGACATCCGGGAAGGCTTCCAGGATCGACAGCACGTGCAGGTTGTTTTCGGGCCAGACTTTGTCGCGATGCTTCAGCGCCCACTTGATGGCGGTGCCGACCAGGAGCTTCACTTCCTTGGCAGTCAGGTTGATGGTGGCCTCCGACTCCTGCCAGGCCTTCCAGAGCTTGTTGCGGTCGACCTGTCTCTGCGCCCACTGGATGTCAGAATCGCCCGTAGCACGAATGAGCTGCTCTTCGAAGTCAATATCGTCCTGCTTAGCAGGGTTGAACTTGTGGATTTTCAACCACGTACGGGCGGCACGACGAGTGGCCACTGGCGTGGTGAATGGCTCGGTCTTCTGAAGCAGCCCTTCGATCAAGTAGAGCGCTCCGCGAGTGAGCTTGTGTGGGGTGATGGTGGGGGATGCGGTGTTCATCGGAATCTTTTCCTCGCGATGATGGTGATTGCACGGATCCGCCGTGCGCGGTCATGTTATGGTGCCGGTGTGAACGTGCGTGCTCTCACGCGTGCATTCCAGCCAGTGGTGGCCGGTGTGGCGATGAGGCGCATGTTGCCGCCGCTGATGGTGACCGTGAGCGGGCAATCGAACGTGCCGCCAATCCCAGGACTGATGGTGATGCCGTACTCGGACCAATCCGGCGTCGTTCCGTCACCAAGGTTTGCTCGGATGGTGGTGTTGTATTGGGTGGCCGCCTTCTGGAGCTCGATCTCCCACTCGACGTCACCATTGGACGCAACAGGGCGGGTCCCGATTACATTCGACCCGACTGCGAGTGCTGTGAATTGCGTCTCGCCCGTGGTGGTTGGACCAACAAGGGGGCTCGGGTACGTGCCTGACAGGTCACCGCTCGCAGCACCGGTTGGGGGGCCGCCGCCGCCGCCGCCGACTATGTAACCAGGAGCCCAATTGGCCGCCCCGTCCGCGGCGCTGACGTTGTACAGCAGGAACAAGATCGACCGGTTCTGGATTCCCGGAAGCTGGTCGCTGTACCGATACTGCACCGGCGACAGCCAGTAGGCGGGGTTGGCCACGATGAACGCCTCAACCATGCCGGCCACGGTGGCGTCATCATACCCCTCGAATACCTTCACCTGGTACGGATTGGTGATCACCGTCGCGCCGGTGGTGTCCGAGTCGATCAACCCCTTCAGCAGCCGCGTCGAGGACGGCAGCTTGTCGGTCACCAGGATCTCGAATGACCCGATCAGGCTGCTCAGAACCGTTGCCAGAGCAGCGTTGAGTGCGGTCTCAAAGGCGGCGGCCGACGGCGAACCGACCCGCTCAACCATGATGATGTCTCGTGCCATGACCCCATGGTACCCATTCCAGGAAGCCCTGCCTAGGGCGTCGCCCTCACCACTCGCTGGGCCATCATCAACTGGTGCAGGTTCTGCCCATAAGCCTCGATGCTGGACCGATCAAGGATGGCCTGACGAATGCTCAACCGCTCGTCCGCGGCCAGCTTCTCAAGGAGGGTGGCCGCCACTTGGTCCACATTGAATGGCTGCCCCACCCCCTTCAAGCTGCCCCATGGCACCCACACACCTTTCGAACGTGGCACGTAGTCCGCCAGGCAGGGCAGGGAGTCGTTCAGGACCAACAGGCACTGGCTCAGGGCGGCTTCCATGAGAACCAGTGACCCTGCCTCGCTGATGGTGGGGAACGCGAACAGGTTCGAGATCGCGAACATGCTGCGGACACTGTCACCGTCCAACCCATGCACCTCGGACGCCGGTATGGCCTCTGACGTGAACACCACATCGTCCGGTGCCAGGCCGTGCGACAACGCCAGCCCCTGAAGGTACCGGATCGCGTGCTTGGTCTCGTCATTGTTGGAGTGCGCGTTGGCTACCACCAAACAGACGGTGGCCCCTGCGCGCTTCAGTGCGCCGAACAATTGGATGACCTTGTCCACCCCCTTCTGGATCATGCGGGTGCCACTGAGTGGGTAGAACTGCACCACATCCCGCGACAAGAGCTGGAAACGCGTGACAAGGTAACTGGCGTCCGGCGTCATGCGCAGGAACGATCTCGGATCCCTGGGGTTGAGTAGGGCGTCGACGAGCAACTTGTCCGCAGGCACTTGATAGTAACCACGCAAGAAGGGTACGTCGGCGAAGTTGATCGCCAGGAGCCGATGGCCACTCGGCAGGCGAGCGCGCCACTGCGCCACATCCCCCTGCGGCCTGCCACCGACTGATGAGTGCACCATGTGCCACCAGGTGCTGCCGTCATGGTCACCAAACCCGCGGGCAGCCAACCGGTGTATGGCCACTGCAAAGTCGATGTACCACGCCTGGAAGACCAGGTCATGCGTGATGACGAACGGGGCCACCCCCAGCTCCTTGTCGTACATCGGCAGCAACTCCTCCTCCAGTGCGCTGATGATCGCTTCGACGTTCGCCGGAACGACCTCGTCGTGCTTCCACTCGATCGTAGGCAATACGTCCTCCACCGTAAGGCCTGGTGGTAGTGCAGGCAGCTTCGTGACGTCACAACCTTTGCTGACCCAGACGTGCACCCTGTATCCACACAACCGAGCGGCATGCGCCTGATCCAGAATGACCGAACACAAGCTGTAGGCTGGCTTGAAGTCAGAGAGTGGGGACATGATCACCAGCCGGCCGACGTACGAATTGTCATCGCCAATCAGGGCGCACTCCAACCGCGTTGCCTCCCGGCGTCGAGCCTGCTTCGCCACCTCGCAAGGAGGGCAGCCCGCCACCGCTTGCTGGATGCTGGTCAGCGGCGGATCAATCGGAGCACCAACGGCAGGCACCGCGGTGGGGAGCACGCCACGAGCAACCTGGCTCACCTTTGTGATGAGCTCCACCACTGGCACATCGTACCAGCGCCCCGCATCGGCCTCCGTCTCAAGACGCTTTCGGTGGTTCCGGATCTCATTCGCCAGCTCGGGATGGACCGCCAGCAATTCTTCACTCGCCTCAGCCAAGTGGCCGATCGCCAGCCACACGTGCTCGGGATAGCCCTGCCGAGCCTCGCCGAGTAAGGCTGACGCCTGTGCGATGTGTTTACGGGCGCAAAAAGTGCAGGTGGGGCGCATGGAGACTCCGCCGGCACGATCAACAACAGGTTTTGAACCCGTCCCACAAGCAGGTGCCGTTCCTGATCGTGGCGTACCCACGTGTACCACTGCTCCACAGCGAGTCAAAACGGTTGACCACCTGGATGGTTGCCCCGGCCACCAACCCTGCGGCGTCGACCATCTGCGCGGCGCCAACGGCACCGGCTGCGATGTCGGCCAGCGCCTGCACAATGATTGGCCGACTGCGATCGTATCCGCAATTGGGGAGCGAGCTCGATGAGTACACCGCCATGATGGCGTTGTCGTTCAGCGAGCCTGTGCGGTCGTCACCCACGTCCCTGATCAGGTGAACGCGCGCCAGTGGGCTGGCAGCAAAAAACACCGCAGCCTGTGTGTCGGGGTCCTGGCCATACGCGCCGGTGAAGAAGGCCGCACGGAACGTGAGTGGGCCTGGAGTCACATACGCAACGGAAAGGTCCAGCTTGGGCCTGCCGGCTGACTTGCCCTGCCGGCGCGTAAGCACCAGATCCTGCAGGCCTATCGCGCCCAGGGCGAGCAACGCCGCATCGATCGCCGCCACATACGGCTCGACGCCTTGCGAGATGTCCTGGCTGATCAATGCGAACGTGGTCATGGTGCCTCAGATCGCAGATGCTGGTTCGCCGACTCGCGGCACAGTACGTTCCGGGACGTGTGCGGTCCAGGCCTGCCGCACCATCGCCGCATAATCCTGCGACCACTGCGGGTTGATGCACACCACTCCAGCCGGCTCACTACCGTCGACGATCTGCTGACTCGATGCCGCCGCATGGAAGTCAGACGACGCTTGGTTGTCTTGCGGTCCAGCCCACCCAACGAAGTCGATCGCATGGACGTACGGCACCCCATCAATGCGTCGAATACACGCGGGGATGCCTGATGTGTTGGACTGCCCTGCGACCCACCCACGTCTAGTCAGCCGACGGCAGAGGTCGCCGTCCTGTCTGCGATCCATGGCAGCATAACCACCAACCTCCTCGATTGCTGCTTTCTCCATCAGCATGGACCACAGCGGCCCAGCGTCGCGCACGATCAATTCTAATCCAGCACCCGCAGGAACCGCTTGACCGGTTCCAACGAAGCGACCAGTGGCTTGGAGCTGCCAGCAATGACTATCCCGCACACACCTGAAGCTCTGATGGCGCGTCGACCACAACCGCACTAACCGATCGAGCGCGTCGGGCATGTACAAGTCGTCATCGTCCCAGAAACATACGTAGTCTCCCGCCGCCATCCCCACCAGCGCATTGCGCTTGGTGCCACAGTCGGGGAAGCGCCGCTCCGCGTTGATCAGTACGACCGGCCGACCAGGGCGATACGTGGCCGGGTCCATCTCCAGCGTCTGCGCTGGATGATCGTTCAGCACGATCATCTCCATGCGCCCTTGGTACGTCTGTTGCATGAACGACTGGATGCACTCACCCAACACTCGCGTGCGGCCGTACGTCGGCACCAGAACAGAAATGGTGGGAAGAGTCATCAGCCGCTCCCTGCGTAGGATACGGTTGTTGGTTCAGCGCCTCCGTTGCAACCAAAGACACCAGCGATGCTGAGGGTGGCCCCCTCTGGTACTGCTATTGGTCCGAATGATCCACTCGTCATGCACCCGCTGACCGATGGCACCCCGTTGACGGTTACCGTAACCACTGCGCCCACCGCCGTTCCTGCATTGACGTCCGAGTAGAAGTCCACGGTGACCGAGCCAGCGCAAGGACTAGGCGGACGACCAGGGGTCACGTCGAAGTCACTCGATGCTGCACCATTGATTGTCCATGGAGCGCACGCGGGGCCCGTCGTCGTGGTGCTCGACGTGGTCGTGGTCGTGGTCGTCGGCGTGGTGGTCGTGGTCGTCGTGGTCGGGGTTGTCGTGGTCGAGGTCGTAGTAGTCACAGTGGTGAGGACCGTGATCAGGTCCTGCGAGATGCAGGAGTCACACAGCAGCGTGACCGCGAGAGGCGCAGGCGGAACGAACACGGCTCCCGCATAGCAGCATGGTGCGATGGCCGCGTGCGAGTCCTGGTCCGGCACGTTGTCGACCGTCCGGATCAGCATGTTGGTGGCGCCTGCTGGCCAGGCCACGTTGCCCATGTTCAGGGTTGAGATGATCGGGCGAGTCGCGTCGAGCGTGTCGTAGGAAGGAGCGTAATCGCCCACCGCCACCACCACGTTTATGGACGCCACAGAATGCTGCACCACAGCACCAGTCTGGGTCATGCCTGTGACGGCATAAACAATCAGCAACCGGCGGGACGTGGTCACAGCCGTCGGCCTGGTCAGCACGGTCGTCATGACGGCAGTGAACGTCGGGTTCGCAGCGAAGAACGCCGATGCTTGCGCCTCAGCGCTTAGGGTCGACCGGCTCTGGAACTCCACCGCCCAAAAACGACCGTTCGGTGTCTGCGGCCGAAAGACCAGGTTCAGGTTGAAGCAGTCGCTGCGGGAACGCCCCTCTTCCCAGGTAATCGTGAGCTCGACTGGGGTGAGTGTAGGGTTGATCGCCAGGAACTGGTTGACCCGGTCGGCGACGAACGTGCCGCGGCTGGAGTTGCCGGTAGGGAAGTCGAACTTGATGACTGAGTAGCTCATGGTGACGTCACGGGCACAGCGGCACCCGCCAGGTAGGCCGGGCACGGATATGGCGTGGTGGTGGTGCTGACCACCGACGGTGCCGCGCTGGGAGTGCAGCAGGAAGGCAGCCCAATCATCTCACCTGTGATTTCATCCATCACCACGTAATTGCGCTGCTGCGCCACCCACGCCACCGCTCCTACGTTCCTGACCAACGAGGTGGTGGATACCAGGCGGCCTCCCGCATCAATGAGCGTGCACGTGCCTGATGCGCCTGCAGCAATGTTTGCATTCGGTTGCCCGATGAATGCCGCACGGTCATACCCCAGCATCCCGAGCAGCGCACCGTTGATCGTCTGAATACCTATCACCAGTAAGCTGTCCGGATCATTGATCACCCGCTCGTGATTAGTGATGTCCCTGGTGAACATGGGTACCAAATCCGCACCGGCCCCGAACTCCAACCCGTACTTTGCCTGGGCCGTCGATAGACCATCGGTCCTGAACAGGCGTGCGCTCCACAGCCCACCAACCGCCGGAGCGGTAAGGCGCAGGTACGAGATGCGCAACCGCATGTCGTCCCCAGACCGGGTCGACTCTGGCCGGAACCAATCCACGTCCTGGATGATGATCGAGGTGTTCAACCCCAACCACGCCACCACAGCAGCGTACAGGCCTGGAACACCTTGGTTGAATGGCGACCGGATGGTCGCAGTGAGCTGAATCAGTGCCACGGTCAGGTGCCCTCTGCCGGTTGGCGTAGGCTGCTGAGCTGAGCACCCACCTGATCCTCTTCCACCATTACCTGCGCCATCTTCCAGCCGCGGCGGACGATCCGTTCGAGCTCGTCGTCAGTCATGAGGGACGAGTCACCAGCCTTGATGAGCAGGCACTCAACCATCTTGATGCCGTACAGGCGCCGGATCTCGACCCTGTTGAGCTGATCTTGGCCGCATGCCGACAAATCCACATCGACCCTGGTCAGGTCATTCGACGCCATCTGCTGCAGGATCATGTTCTCCGCCGTGTCCGCAGGCAGCATGTTTCCGCGCATGGCGATGGACGCCAATTGAGCACCAATTATCGCGCTCTTCAGGTGAACGAGCTTCTTCATGGTCATGGAAGGCCCCCCTCCGACTGATCATCTGCTAGTGCCTGCATGGCCATGTCGCCGAGATCCGTTGGACGCGGGCCACCGTCGATGTCCTCGCGCAGAGGCGCCAACCAACCATAGAGCACGGCCCGCATCAAGCAGTTGCCAGTGGTGATGGGCTGCCCAGGGAAATACGGGCTCACCCCTGCCAGGTTGATGGGCCCGCGCAAAGTGCCGCGCACGCACACCGTCTGGTTGCGATCGACAAGGATGTGCGTCGGCATCGAGCGGTAGTGACCGAACAACCCGTACCTCACCGCAGGATTTGCCTGAGCCGCGTCGATGTTGATGTCCTCCGTGCTGGTGCGCACGGACGAGTCGATCAGCACCTCGATCTGAAACACGTCACCCTGCGCGGCGTTCAGCGCTTGGTAACCGATCTCCTTGATCACCATCGTCCGATCCGCCGGCACCGTGAAGCAGCCCAGGCTCACACTGATCTCGTACTGCGGAACGCACCCAACGTAGCGTTGCGCCATCGGCACCGACCACACCGGCGGGTTGTTCCATGGCGGGTAATTGAAGTTACCCCACACCGGCGTCTGCGGCGGTGCTGACTCCGGCTCGCGCTGCGCCGTCGGCACGATCACTATCGGCCGGTCCAACGGGGGCCCCGACGGGCGGCGCTGGATCTGGTCCTGCGACACATAGCCATAGAAGTAGCCGGCATCCATGCCCACTCCTCTACGCTTGCCCGCCAAGGCAGCCGCCATTTGCGGGTTCATGCCGCGCATCATCGCTGGTTGGACCCTACTCGCCATCGTGATTGCCCCCCAGTTCAATGTCGCGGATGTGCGACCAGCAAATGCGCTGGATTGAGCCTTCACGGCACACACGAGCACCCGGATCATCCAAGGACTCGTGGATGGCGCCACACTCATCGCAGCGCCAGGGCGACGAGTCGGTCAACGATCTGTTCGACAGCGGGGTGGGCTCTGGCGGACGTGGGTCGAACACTGGTACCTCACCGCACAGTGTCGTCGTTACCAGAACCACGCTCCAGCGCACCGCGGTCGCGGTCGCCGAGGTTCGGGTAGTAATACCCCATCAAGGCTGCGAACGCCATCGCGATGGCACCACCCGTGTTGTTCACCTGCAGCACCAAGCGACCGTCATTGCGAACATGCTGGTCCAAGCGCCTCGGCTGCGCCGGAAAGGGCATGGCCGCCAGATGATCGATATGCCGCTCGATGTCGTTCGTGATGTCGAACTCTTCCGAGCGAAGCAGAACGCCATTGTACACGAACCGATAGAGCAGGCCCGACGTGATCGGTGACACCTCGCCACTGGCGATGTAATACTGAACCCGCGCGCTGTAGCCGGCGGGCGCCAGGCCAGGCTGCTGGCCCATGTGGATGGTGATGTAATTCAACCAACCACTCAGAGCAGGGATTGGTCGGGTGCGCGTCTCGTTCAGCGGCAGCGCCCAGTACGGCGGCCGTGAGTACGATGGCTCGCGCATCGGCACACTCATCGAGCGCATCGTGATCTTGGCTGCGTCGGTCGCCTCGGAGATCGTGAACATGTCCTATCCTACCCGAACCCATCAAGAAACGAAGAGGGGAAGGCAGCTTTCATGCCACCTCCCCCTTACACGAAGACCTCGGACCAAGCCGCGACGAACTCGCAGACCACCGCTGGTTGTTGACTTAGATTGAGGTGCCGAGTCGTTAGTACGCCGTAACCGATGCCTGCGTGCCCTCGTAATTGTTGCGCTTGCGCCAGGTCCAACCGCGGAAGCCCATTTGCACGCTCTGCGGAGCGCCTGCGACCACCGCGCGCCGCACCATGAAATCGACGTTCACCTCTTCGCGCCACACCACGACCGACGTCTTGCGCGGGAACACCATGGTGCCTCGCTGCTCGCCCCAATCACTCATGCCTTGATCGAGCAACACACCATCAACACGCATGCCCCACAGGATCGAGCCGTCGTAGGTGTACGCAGCATCCAGCACGTTCACGCCGTACTGCTCCATGCGGAATCCGTGCCCGGCCGGAACGCGAAAGGTAACCGCGGTGACATAGTTGGCCTGCACCGCTGCCGGAACCACCACGGTGGCCGACAAGTCGACAGGATCGTTCCAGACTGGTGGGCGAATGTGCGCTGGCAGACCTGCCGTGATGTTCGTCCGGCGCATCAGGTTCATCAGCTCGCGCGCCAGATCCTTGGCGGGGGTCTGAATCTTGTGCGAGACTTCCGCCTGCTCTGCTGCAAACTCGTCGGCGAACTGCGTAAACCGCCCGGGGCGAGGTAGGCCCGACGGGGGCGGCAAGGCACGAGCGATTTGGATAGACCCGGTGGGGTCGACCAAGCTCTGCGGACGTACGATCGGGATGAGCATGGTCAAGCCTTCGGGGACGGGAAAGAATCAGGCACCGCCAGGTGCAGAAACCACCGTGAAGTCCCCACCCACGGAAAACCCCTGGCGGCGCCCGAAGATCAGCCCGCGGCGGCGTACTGGCGGCGGTACACCTTGAAGCCCCACAACGTGAACCACACCTCGTTGACGGCATTGCTCAGGTCGGTGATGTCGAACGACAGCGTGGTGTTTGGGGCCAGCAGGAGTGGTTTCGGGAACTTGAACGGACGCTCAGCGGTGCCGACCATCGCGGCGCTGTGAATCGGGAACTGCATCAGGATGCGGTCCGAGGAGTCAGTGCGCATGAAGATCGAATATTCGCCGGTCGACGCGCCAGTCACCAGGGTAGCGATCATGGCCGCATCGGCGGTGATCTTGATGGCGGGGCGAGCGGTGCCGAGCGCGGTCAAGGCGTTGCCCTGCGCGCTGGTCAGCGAGAAGCTGAACGCGTACGGCAGGACGTTCTTGCGCGGGTAGCTACCGAAGATGTCGTACAGGGCGTTGATTAGGTCCTGGGGTGGTAGGCCGAACGCGGTCTCCTCACCACCAGCGAGCTCACCCGGGTCGAAGCCCATGCCATGCATCTCGGCCAGACCCGATTGACGGACCGCCTGGGAATGGGAGAGCGGGACATTGCCGGCGGCGCGCAAGATCGGACGACCCGCGCTGTGCAGCACATGCTGGCCAGCACGTGGCAATGCGTAGGGTTGGGCCATCACAGGAAGGGTGCGGTTCATGGGGTCTCCGAAAAACGGGGTGCTGCGCGAGAAGCGATGCTGATGGTCGTCATGGTACCCGTTCCGAGTTGCTATGGGAAGGGGGTGACAGGGACATTGCGTGGTCACTCCTCATGACCTCTCGAATGCAGCTACTCAGGAAGTCCACGGGGCGCACAAATTGTGCTACAAGCGCCTGTGCGACATGGGTAATGCCAAGTGGGAAAAAACAGAAAACCCCCGGGCAATTGCCCGAGGGTCTTGTGATCACTGTACGTCGCTCTCCTTCGTAGTGCCAGTACAGGCACCACTGGGGGTTCGGCTTACTGGATCTCGCGAAACAGTTCGCCTTCGAGGTACACCCAGGTGTCGATCGACGCCGTGGTGCTGAAGGTCGAGGCCATCTCGACGATGAAGCGGAAGTTCTGCACGCTCGGCAGCCAGATGCTGTGCTGGAGGATGTAGATGTTGCGGTGGTTCGCTTCACCGTTGGTCGCAACGTTCAAGCCGTTGGCCGGGGTCAGGGCCGCGGCGGCGCCGAGGATGTTCCAGACCAGCATGCCGCAGCCCGGGGTGATCAGGTGCAGGGGCGAGACGAAGTAGTCCTTTTCGCCCACTCGGAAGACGCAGTAGCCGGCTGCGTAGAACGACAGCAGGTTCTGGGCCGCCACACTCGGCGAGGGGACGATGCGGAAGGCCTTGACCGAGAAACGCTTCGGCCAGGTCAGGCTGCCGGCCGTTTCAACGTTGGTGAAGAGGCGGCTACGACCAGCCGGGTTCTGGAAGAACGAGTAGGTGCCCGCGCCGGTCGGGATGGCCTGCTGATCGTACAGGGGCTGCGTGATGGCTTCGAGTTTGACGTCGCCCTGGGCGGCATCGGAGGCTTGACGGTAAACGGGCATGGAATTTTCCTTCTAGAGGGGTTCGGTGGCTGCCATTTTGTGCGAGGCTGGATGGGCACTCACTGGTCAGCCGGTTGTGTACCGAGGAGCACACGCCCCTCTGTCGACACCAATCCCCACCTCGGCACCATGCCGGGTGGGGATCAGATCGCTCACGTGAGCGGCGATGTGAAACTTGGTTCAGGAGTCGAGGTGCGAAGGCATGTTGCTGCCCATCGAACCGAGGTTCCCGGCCAGGTAGTCGCCACTGCCGAGCCCAGCTACGGCATCGTCCATGCTGGCACCGACGCCCTGATAGGCAGGAGCTTCGACGTAGGCACCGACGCCCTGATAGGCAGGAGCTTCGACGTAGGCACCGACGCCCTGATAGGCAGGAGCTTCGACGTAAGCAGCCAACTCATCCGAGCCGTACATGCCCATCAGACCTCTGACCGGCGAAGCGGGCAGGATCATGTACTGGCCGACGATCGGCAGTTGGGCGATCTTGCTGGCCAGCGCACCCGGAAAGAACGCTTCGGCAATTGCCGCCGCGGCAGTGCCGGTCACGAAGGCCAAGCGATCAGCCGGTTTCTTGACGGCGATCTTACCAGCGAGGCCACCGGCGAGCAGCGCGAAGCTGGCACCGATGACGCGCTGGGCGATGCCGTTGGACATGATCGGGGCGATGGCGGCCGGGGCGACCTTGTTCAGCAGGTTCATCACGAGCTGCTGCAGCGCGGTGCCGCCCATCAGGCCGACGATACCACCACCGGCAGCGAAGCCGATGTTGCGTACCGGGTGCTGCTTGAGCAGCGCCGGGATGGCTCGGGGGAGCGCCATGACTGGTGAGATGATCATGCCACTGACGGTTTTGCCGATGGGGTTGGTACCCCAGAGGCGACCGGTCTTGCGATTGAATAGAGCCACGGTGCCCTTCCTTCCGGTCCACGAGTGACCTTGAACATGTTTGCGACGGCCTGGACGGCGACGGATGACCGCGCCGAGGTGTGAGTATTTGCCGGTCTTGGAGGTCTTCTTGCCCCAGCGATAGCGCGCTTGGCGCTTGCGGGCGAGAACCTTCTTGTGAGCGACTGAGGTGCGACGACGTGCCATTTTGCCACTCCGGCCAGGGTTGCCTATGATTGCCAGGTTCAGCGGGTTTGAGAGCGTGACGAGCACGGCTGCACCTGGAATTGGGTATTAGTCCGGTAAGCCTCGCAAGTGCTTGTAGGCGACTCGCTCGTACTGGCATCTGCTGGGCTTGGCCTCGTGCAGATGTTCGACTCATGAATACAGAGCGATTCCCCCAACAGCGTCAAGGGGTCTATCACCCTCTGGCAAAAGCACGGTTTACACCGCGTTTTATCACCGCGCAGCTCGACACGCTCGGTCGAGTGGTTGCGCAGTGGCGAGTCAAAACCCTACCAGTAGATCCAATCCGACACGTTGAATTTGTTGCCCGCCCGGCGCTTGATGAACAGATTCCCGGCGGCGTCCTCCACCAGGGCCGGCATCAGGTGCTGCGGGTACCGCTTTTCCGGGCCACCAACAGGACCGTGCCCCGACTCACCGTGATCGCCAAACGCGTGCACCCAGCGAATGGGCATACCATCAGCCTGCCGTTTGTCTGGGCTGCGAATGTGCTTCGGTACGATGTAGGTGATTTTCCGCATCAGGCCAAGCAGGCGCAGCGATCCTCGCTGATCCGGCCACTCGTACGTCACGGCGCGCTGCGGCTCACTGGCGTGAAATTGTCGGTGAACGCGCTTGGTCGCAGATGACAACCGAGCCGGACGACCGCGCGCTTTGATGGTGATGGCCAGTGCTCGCTGTTGCGGCATCCACGCCAAGTGGCATCCGCGTGGATGCAGGGTGCGACCGTCTTCCAGCTCCATGCTTTCGAGTATGCCCAGGTCCACGCCGGTAGCGGCGCCGCCCTTCACTCGATCAAAGCGGCGGCGTTTGCCGATGCTTTTGGACCGCGCACGGCGCCGCACGTCAGCTCGCCTTTTTTGCGGTCTTGCTCTGCAGCCAGCAGTAGCCGCCTGCCGCAACCAGCACCAGCACCAGCATCATGGTGCGCTTCTTTGCATCGTCGGCGGGATCAGCGCCGAGCCCGAGCTCGTACGGGTTCACGGCCAGAAGGTTCCGCTTCGGATCGATGATGGTCTGCACACCATTGCGACCAGGCAACGCCACGATCGTCTGCTGCGGCAACGGAGGTGTCGGGTATCCAGGACCGGCGAGGCCCTGGTTGTGCAGCTTACGGCTCAGCGCGCGTGCGTTGGCTTCAGCCTGTGCGTCGACCCCGGACAGATCCCCGGTGAAGGGATTGAACCAGGAGCCGTCCGGAAGTTGTCGCCAGCCGATCGCAGCCATGATGCACTCCGTTTCAGCGCTTCTTGAGGGCGAGCCACAGGACGATGCCACCAACCAGGCCAGCACCGAGGCTGACTCCGATGGTGGTGGCGCTCATGGCGCCCATGCCATCGAGCTGTCCCTCACGCTGGATCGAACTGAGTCGGCCCTTGCTGACGCTGACCCACTTGACCTTGGCCACTCGATTGCCGCCAGGAACACGAGACGCCGTCACCTCGCGACGACGCAACCACACCTTGTCGCCCTTGGCAGCGAATGGCGGGATCTCACCGGGCTTGGGCCAGCGGAAGCGCGCCACATTGGCAGCACCACCCAGCGAGTCGACCGCCGCAGACTCCTGCAGGCTGAGCTGCTCGGTCGATTCGCCGATCCCGTCCAGCTCTTCGTAGTCCTTGTCGTCGCCGCTGAACAGGTCGGTACGCATGTTGCCGTTGCCGGAGCGCGCGACGTCGCTGAAGTGCCTGCTACCGGCATTCCGGTTGGCGAAGGCGCCGTCAATTTCCTGGGTGAAGTCGGTGCGTTGCATGTGGGTCCTCGTAGATCAGCGACGGTAGATGAGGAACAGGGCGGCCAGACCAGCAACGCCCAGAGCGACCGCACCGGCAGTGCTCGCGGAGAGCCCGTCGAGCTGCAGACGCTCGACCTCCTTGCGGGTCAGGTTGTCGTAGACCGGACCGGCCTGGAACGGAACGGCCACCATGTTGCGGGACATGTTGGTGGCCGCGTTGACGTTAGCTGGCTTGGCGAACCGGCTGGTCTTGGCGAACAGATCCCGGTCGAACGCGGCACCTCGTGGCGACGGCTCGTCGTCCAGGAAGCTGCGGGCGAATTGCTGCGCGCCGATGAAGTTGCGTGCGTCGGATTCGGTCGCCAGCTCGTCGCTGACAAACGTGGTCTGGCCGCTGCGCACCAGGTCAGCGGTGAACACTGGCTGACCCGTCACTGACGCGCGCTTCACCACTTCCCATGCGCTGGATGGGTCGCGCTGAATACGAGCCACCACCTGCGCGGTATCGCCGCTGGGGAGCTGGGCCATCAGCGCCTCGGTGGAGGTGTAGATCACCTGGTCACCGGGGTTAGCGTTCGGCGACCCGGCCTGCTGCACTTTGCCTCGCCGAAGGAATGAGCGCAGTGCCTGGAAGCGTCGAGCGGATCCTGGGACGCCCAGGCCATTGTCACCCGCGCCGTTGCCTGACTTAACCACACCCATGCGGGGGATAAAATCCCTCGGATCGGTGTTGGATCTGTTTGCTGCCGCTGACCGCTTCAGCACCGCCTGGTTGCCTGGACGAAAGCTGGCTGGCATGCGCTCAGCGGCGAGGACGATGTTCTTGCTCTTGCGGAACATGTTGTGACCTGGGGTGGGATATGGTGAAAGGGGGCGGACTCAGCGCTTCTTTTTACCGCGGAACGCGAAGAGCATCAAGCCGGCCACGACCACTCCGCCACCGATGATGGCGATCGGCAGCCAGCGCTTGGGCTGGGAGCTGGGCATGCCCACCGGCAGATACGTAACACCGGGCGCACTCAGCGGCTGCGGCTTGGGGCCATAGAGCTGATTGATGCGGTTCGTAGCGAGCTGGCCACCGACGTTCACGCCGGCGGTCGTCAGACTGTTGGCCAGGCTGGTCCAGTCGAAGCCGGCCGCTGGGGCCGGCGCTGGAGCGGTGGTTGGTGCAGCCGCGCCCAACCCGCTCATGCCAGGTAACGCCCCCCCATTGTGCAGGGAGATGCTGGATTCGAACGGGTTGTTCGATTTCATGATCACGGTGGTCGTGGACGAACCGCGGGGGTTCGGGTTGTACGACCGCTTCATTACAGGCATCAGGACTCTGGCCATGGGATCCTCAGCGACGGGTGATGAGTTTGTAAGCGCCAAAAGCCAGCAGGGCCAAGCCCATCAACTTCAGCGACGAGTTGACGACGGTGACTTCCGCCACGCCGTCACGAGGTGCTCGCTCGTGCTCGTAGTGCACGTCGTGCAGATCAGCGAGACCGGGGCCGGACATACTCTGATGGCCCAGTGATCCCATGCCTGGCAGGGCACCTGATGGTAGTTCGCCCATGCCTTCGTACGGGCGAATCGGCGGCTTTTCGTTCAGTGCGCGCAGGCCTCGGTAGAGGATGCGATCGCCGACGTCGCCACGCATGACCAGGGCGCGGCGGCCGAACATGGTATCGACGCCTTCCGGCGTCTGTGCCAGGGCCTGGCGCTGCATGTTGGCACGCGGCGCTTCACGAACGACCGGGTTGTTGCTGATCGCCGCGAGTTGTTCGGGGCCCATGAAGTCGCCGAAAAACCCATCGAGTGGGCTGTTGATCTGGCGCTCCGTGGCCCAGCCCTGTTCGTCCTCAGCCTGAATGCGTGCGGCGAGTTCCGCCGGCGGCAGGGTATTCCTGATCAGACGTGGGGCGATGCGACCAAGGCGCGCCTGTGGTCCGCGACCATCCGGGTAATGCGCATTCTGCGGAAAAGCAGGCATGTTGTTGGAAATCGCCTCAATGGGCAGGTCCGTGTCGGCCATCGAGTCCATCAGTACGTACGGCGCCGCTGGTGGTTGATCGACCGGATCTGGGCTGAGGTGCGACACGATGCGACTGTCGGCGATGTAGCCGAGGCCATTGACGTTGGAGCGCATGTTGACGTCCTCTGGGGAGTTCTCGGGATAGACCTTCGCCACTTTTACCATGCTGGCTGGTGCTTCCCAGCCGGCCGTCTTGTCCTTCATGATCGGATCAAGGCTCACCCAAGCTGAGCCAGGAGGACCTGGACGCGCCTGCAGATAGACGTGGCTGTAGCTGGTCCGGGTGACCCCGATCACCTTGTAGCGCGTTGCGATGCCGACCGACCCCAGCAGGGCCGCCAGCAGCATCGACTTGTCGTCGCAGTCACCTGCCATGCTGTTGAATGCCACCTCTTCGGGCGGGCTCAGGGTTTCCTGACCGGCCACGTCGCGGGTGTAGCGGATGCGATCTCGGGTCCACTCGTACAGGGCAACCATCTCGGCCGGGTACTTTTTTTCCGGCACTCCGCGCTGGCGCAAAATGTTGATGGCCAATGCGCGGATTTTCGGGCTGCGTGCACCCCAGCGGCCGTGTGACAGGCCACTCATCAAGCGGACCGTCTCATCGGTGCCACGGAACCCGCTAGGGAGGGTGGCGAACTGCACAGGAACGTTTCCGGAGGCGAGCATGCCCGCTCAGTGTACCCCTTCCAAACTGGGTCACAAGACGACCGCGCGAGGCTACCCCGGAAGGCCTGGGAGGCCGTAGACGTGCCGCAGGTAATGGATGTGCGCTGATGCCTGCGCCCTGAAGTGCTCCACACCGTCACATCGGACGTAGGCCTTGTGACGGTGGCAGGTGACCACCGGCATGTTGTACTCAAGCAAGTAGGTCGGCGTGCCGACGCTGTGGGCCACGTGCGATGGGCCGCTGTCGCACCCAACGAACAGCGCACACCGGGACAACAGGTCAACCATGGTGGGCAAGGAAATTTGACCACTAAGGCGCTCCACACGCAACCCCTCTGAGAGTGCCCACGAGCAAATGCGATCGATCTCTTCCTGGTTCGGGTTCTTGTCTGCCGCCGATGATTCACCCTCCACGTGGAGACAAATGAACGGCTTCGCGACCAGGCCTTCCCAACGCTTGCGTGTGGGAAGGCTCTCGGCGGCCCAAACGATCGCACCGTCCAGGCCAACGTCCGCTGGCTCTGCGCTTGGGCACACCAGGGCCCCACAGAAGTCCATCAGGTTCAGGATCTCCCTGTGCCTCTGTTTCTGGTACTGCGGCTTCGAGTGGAACATGATCAGCTTGCCCTGACTGATGCTCATGCGCGCCAACAGACTGATGCTGGCCCAGTGGTCGCCCAACCCCTCATTGTGCAGGCTGTAGATAGGCACGCGTCACTCCGTGGGCGGCGGCGGGCGAGCTGAGTCAGACGAGCCCGCAACCGGAGCGGTGGATTCACTCTCTTTGACCACTGTCGGTGGCTTGCGCTTGCTGCTCCCAGGCGGCGGCGGCGGTGGTGGACGCTGCGACGGTGCTGCGCCCATGCCTTCAGCGCTGGCCATGTTCGCTACAAATATGGCCTCGAAGCGCGTGCGGGTAATGGCGTACATCCAGCCTTCGAACTCACCCTTCAGCAGGGCGGCGGCGGAGGCATCCAGCGACGACTGCGTGCCCCACAAGGCCTTGCACACGGCCCCGTGGATGTCTGCCAGTACCGACGCTTTGGCGATCAGCTCATCAACGGCACTGGCTGATCCGGTGGCCCCATTGTGGAGCATGTTCAGACGGTCGCGCAGGTGCTCCTTGTTGGCCGTCGCAGTGGATCGAGCGAAGCCGTCGGCCGCTATCGTACCCACTTCACCGTTCGCGGTCTTGAGGTCGATCGCGGCGATGGGATTGAATACCTTCGCTCCAGCAACCACTGACACGATCCCAAGCGCCAGGGTCCGAGGCTCGTCCTTGGGTGCATCCTCGCCTTCAGGCGGCTGCTCTGTCGGAGCTTGCTGCCGGTACCTGGTGGCACGCAGTTCCAGGATCCAGACCGGCAACTCGTTGAGTGCCAGGCTGACCACTTCGCCGTGCGGATTGCGAACGGTGAGAAACATCAGGGATCATCCTTGCTCGGGGCGACATCTTGTGACTCCGGCTCTGGAAATACCTGTTCTTGCGGTGCTGGCTCTGGTGGTGCTGGCTCTGGTGGTGCTGGTGCATCAGCAGGAGCCGGCTGGGTTGGTTTTGCTGGTGCTTCCACCGGTGCTGGTGTGGCTTGGTCCACCATCGCTTGGTTTTGCTCGGCGATGTAAGCCTGGAAGTCCGCCGGGGTGGCCAACGCCAGAGCGCGACCCTGCTCGCCCTGGGTGAGCAGGTAGTCGAGTTGGTGACGCTGCTTATCCGCTGCACCGAACATCTCCGCGATCGTCGGCTTGAGCTGAGGGATGAACTGGCGCATCCAGGGTACGGCATCGGGCATCTTGGTCCACTCACTGAGCACCGGATCTGCATCGATCGCAGGCTTGGTGAGCTGGTACAATTGGATGTCGTTGCCTTCGAGCACAGCCACTCGCAGAGCCAGGGGGATCTGCTGGAAGATGTATTGGATGAAGACCTGATACTCCTCGTTGGTGTTGTAGCCCTTGAGGTGAATCCCGCGGAGTGCGTGGAGCACCCCAGGGATGCCCACCGGCTCCTGCTGCTCAGCCAGTTGTTGCGGCTGCTGTTGCTGCGGTTGTTGCTGTGGCTGTGGCTGCTGTTGCTGGCCAGGACCGCGAGCAAATCGACGATTGGGATTCTGGTCCTGCGGTGACGCCAGGAGCGGCTGACCCGCGTGGTTGTGCACGATCGGCGCCGGTGGTGTTGGGGCGAGTGTCTTCACCAGCTCTGCCGCCCCCTGCACCGCCATCATGATCTGCTCGATCATGCTCTTGCCTTCGGTCGTCTGCCCCTGCGGACTGGACATCATCATGTCCAAGGCCTTCTTCATCACGGCCTGATTCATGTCGTTGGACAGGGTCATCATCGACTTCATGCCCTCGGCGGTCACCGTCGATTGCAGCTTCGCCATTTCGCCCATCTGCTGGAACATGACGGTCGTGCTGTCGCTCTTGTCCTGTTTGTCGACGAACGACTTGAGGAGGATCATTGCCATTGGATCCGCGGCGGGTGCTGGCGGGAGGGGCTTATCGAGCAGCTTGACCAAGATCGGGGCCAGGCCGGTGATCGCGGCCATCATGATCTCGGTACGTTTGGTATCGGAAGCGGCGCGCTTGGCGTCATCGTCGCGGCGGCGGTTTTCAGCGAGCTCGCGCTCGTGGCGTTCGTCGGCCCGGCGCTGCTCAGCTTCCTTGTCCTTGCGGTCCCGATCCTCTTTTTCAAGGCGATCGCGACGTTCTCGCTCCTCCTTGTCCTCGCGTTCTTTGCGGTCCATTCGCTCGCGCTCGAAGCGGCGTTCCTCGGCCAGACGGTCTTCACGGCGCCGTTCGTCCTCCGCCTTCGCCTGCGCGCCCTGCGTTTGGGTTAGCAAAAGCATACTTACTAAAGAATCTTTGCTCTGATTTGCTTGCATTGCTTGCGCGCTGTGTGCTTTCGTGGCCGTGGCCAACACGTCCGAGACATTCGCTCGCTCCTCAAGGTAGTCGTCGTCGTGCACATCATCGCGGTAGCGACGACGGAAACGACTTCTACGTGGATGACTGTCCTCATCCTCTTCATCATCGTAATCGTCATCTTCTGGATCGCGCATATTGTCCCGCATATTGTCCTCTGGATGTGTGTGAATAAACCACGCCGCGACTTTCGTCATCCGCTGGCCGTGCTCATCCCATGGTTCAATGAAATAGCCGCCTCTACCAAAGGTTCCGCTCAGGAAGGCTTGGAGCGTTGGAGTATCTTTCAGACTCTTTTCCGCCCACTCTTTGAGCAGAATCTTTCCGATAGGACGAAAGTTTTTTTTCTGTTCTGTGCGTCGATTTGCACGAAATATGGCATAACGCGGTTGCTTCGCTTCGTCCGGAAGCGTGTCGACCATGTCCACCATCTGCGCATAGCGCATGTCATTGATGGCGCGCTTTGTAGGGTCTGCCGGTGGACGGCCTGGACCCTTTTTCGGTGCTCCATCTTCCTCGCCTGGTTTCGGCGGTAAAGATGTGCTGCCTGGTTGCTCCAACATTTCCATGGTCTCGGAAGCTGTGTGGTAACCGACCAACGTCAAGCCCGAGTCAAATGGTACCGTTACGCGACCTAACCGACCATGCAACCTACGCGACCCGCTACCTACCAACCTACGCGAGAGCGCTGTGTGCACCGCACAAACGCACCACACGATCGCGCACGCCTTGCGATGCGTTGGGTGACGCCCAGATGCGCGCAGGGCCCCTTCGGGGCGAAGACCGTCGCAAGGTTGCCACCCTTTTGACTCTCGATATGCTTGTTGGTGTCGAATCGCCGAACCGGCTCAACCATCAAGGAGGTCTACCATGCTTGATATGCTCCAGTGCTTCCATCAGTTCAGGTTTCATTTGCTGGCAATTTTCATGCTCCTCATGCTGCACGCAGCGATCCCCCTTCCGGGAGCAGACTCTGCGAGTGCTGTGGAGCTGAAGAGGGTGCAAAAAACCCTCGCCGATAAGGCGGACGAGATCAAGAGTGTTGATCTAGTCGGCTATTCCATGCTCATGGCCGCGGTGAAGGACCTGGACAAGTATACGAGGGATAGTGGCGTTGACGGCAGCAAGCTCTTGGTGTCGCTGATGACGCCGGCCAACCTCAAGCGCTTGTTCAAGGCCCCCTCTCGTGTGAACAAGGACACGGGCGAGGTGAGCATAGCCTACCCCATGGACAACGCCTCGCTCATCCAGGATTGGGTGCTCAATGCGGCAAAACCTGAGTTCAAGAAGGGCGCGCTCTTCGTTAGCCCTGC
>Ga0105044_10003528_pt1 | contig 21486 bp, 18 predicted proteins | sample MAT01_FD_78092 | JGI IMG/M metagenome (GOLD analysis project Ga0105044, IMG submission 78092) | Freshwater microbial communities from Lake Fryxell liftoff mats and glacier meltwater in Antarctica - MAT-01 | ecosystem: Environmental > Aquatic > Freshwater > Ice > Liftoff microbial mat | place...
CGTCCGGCGGGATCGTCAAGGCTGCGGGTTGTGGGGCGCTTTCCAGCGTCAAGGTCAGGGCTGGCACCGGTGCGGCCGCGCGCGGATGAACCGCGGGAGCCGGTTCGCCGCAGCCCGGCAGCGACATCGCCATCGCCATCGCCATCGCCATCGCGAGCGTCAGGCCCATCGCCCGCGACGCGTGGCTGAGAGAAAGCACGCATGTGGTTCGGAACGGTAGCGCCATGGTCGTCATCAGTGTGCCTGTGCACCGGCGTCGTTGTCGACCTGGCGTGGTGAGGCGGCCATTTGCGGGAGAATATGGAGCTATGCCCGCTGCCGTCGTCCTGCTCAGCGGAGGTCTCGATTCCTACACCGCCGCCGCGGTCGCCCGGCGCGACGGCTTCGACCTCTACGCCCTCAGCATCCGCTACGGGCAGCGTCACGTGATGGAGCTCGAGGCAGCCGGCCGCGTCGCCGCAGTGCTCGGCGTGCGCCGGCATCTCGAGATCGAAGTCGACCTGTCACGCATGGGCGGATCGGCGCTCACGGGTGACATCGCCGTGCCCAAGGACGTGCCGATCGATCCGGCGGTGATTCCGGTCACCTACGTGCCGGCCCGCAACACCGTGTTCCTGTCGATCGCGCTCGGCTGGGCCGAGGTGGTGGGCGCCGCGCACGTGTTCATCGGCGTGAACGCGCTCGACTACTCCGGCTATCCCGATTGCCGGCCCGAGTTCATCCGCGCCTTCGAGGCGCTGGCACGGGTGGCCACCAAGGCGGGCGTCGAGGGACACGCGTTCACCGTGCATGCGCCGCTCATCGCGCTCTCGAAGGCTGACATCGTGCGCCTTGGCGTGTCGCTCGGACTCGACTACGGCCTCACGCATAGCTGCTACGACCCGCTACCTGGTGGCCTGCCGTGCCGCCACTGCGATAGCTGCCGGCTGCGCTCCGCAGGCTTCGCGGAGGCCGGCGTATCCGATCCCCTGGTGCCGAACCCATGACCGAACGCCTGTACTACACCGACGCCTACCGTCAGCAGTGCGAGTCGGCGGTGACCTTGTGCGCGCCAGCCGGCGCGCACTTCGAGGTCGAACTCGCGGCCACGGCCTTCTATCCCGCGTCGGGTGGCCAACCGCACGACACCGGCACGCTCGGTGGTCGGCGCGTGCTCGATGTGGTGGACCGCGACGACGCGCGTGTCGTGCACGTCGTGGACGGACCGCTCGAGGTTGGGACGTCCGTGACCGGGGCCATCGACTGGCCACGCCGTTTCGATCACATGCAGCAGCACACTGGCCAGCACGTGCTGTCAGCGGCGTTCGAGGTCGCGTGCCAGGCCCGCACCGAGAGCTTCCATCTGGGTTCGGCGTCGGCCACGATCGACCTGCACCGCGTCGTGTCGCCGCTCGAGATGGCCACGGCGGAGGACGAGGCCAACCGCGTAGTGTGGCAGGACCGCGAGGTGCGGGTGCGGTTCGTCTCAACCGAGGAGGCCGCGGCGCTGCCGCTGCGCAAGGAGTCGGGACGCGTGGGCACGCTTCGCCTGGTCGAGGTCGCCGACTTCGATCTGTCGGCCTGCGGCGGTACGCACGTGCGGCGCACGGGCGGCATCGGCGTGATTGCCGTCACCGGGTGGGAGAAGTTCAAGGGCGGCACGCGTGTGGAGTTCCGCTGCGGCGGCCGCGCGCTCTCGCTGTTGCACGAGTGGCGCGAGGCGCTCTCGGCGACAAACCGGGCCTTGTCGGTGTCACCGGCGGAACTCGGACCCGCCATCGAGCGGCTGCAGAGCGAGAACAAGACGCTCGGCCGCAGCGTGCGCGCCCTGCAGGAGCAACTCGCCCGGCATGTTGCGACGGAGCTGGTGACGGCGGGCGCCCGGGTCAACGGCCGCGTGGTCGTTGCCCAGGCCCTGGACGGATGGGACGCGACGGGCCTGAAGGCCGTGGCCGCCGCCGCGGCCGCCCACGACGGCACCTGCGTGGCGGTCGTGTCGGCGTCACAGCCGGCGCTCGTGGTCGTGGCGCGCGCGGCCGGCATCGCTGTCGATGCCTCGGCTGTGCTGAAGACGCTGATGGCGCGCTTCGGTGGCAAGGGTGGCGGCAAGCCCGACCTGGCCCAAGGCGGCGGCCTCGTCGGCGACGTGAGTGAGATCGTCGCTGCCGCCCGCGACCTGCTGGCAACCTAGCGGCTGTGGGGCAAGCTCTTGGCGAGCCCCAGCCCCCAGCCCCCAGCCCCAGTTCCTGCTCTAGCGCGGCGCCATTCGGAGCGCGCCGTCGAGCCGAATCACCTCGCCGTTCAACATCACGTTCTCGATGATGTGCCGTACGAGCGCGCCGTACTCCGCGGGATGGCCCAGTCGTGACGGAAACGGCACCTGCTGGCCGAGTGAGGTGCGCGCGGCTTCGGGCAGCGCCGCCAGCAGTGGCGTGTCGAAGATGCCTGGGGCAATCGTGACGCAGCGGATGCCGATGGCCGCAAACTCGCGCGCGACCGGCAGTGTGAGGGCCACGATGCCACCCTTCGACGCGGCGTAGGCGGGCTGGCCGATCTGGCCATCGAAGGCGGCAATCGACGCGGTGTTGATGAGCACGCCGCGCTCGCCGGTGTCGGCGTCGGGCAGGTTGGTGGCGATCGTGGCTGCGGCCAGGCGCAGCACATTGAACGTGCCGGTGAGGTTGACGCGAATCGTCTTCTCGAACAAGTCGAGCGGGTGCGGGCCGTGCTTGCCCACCACCTTGGCCGCCGGGCCAATGCCGGCCGCATTCACGACGCCGTGCAGTCCGCCGAACGCCGAGATCGCCGTCTGGATGGCGTTCTGCACAGCCGCCTCGCTTGTGACGTCGGCCTGCACGAACACAGCCCGCGGTCCGAGCGACTGCGCAGCGGCCGCGCCCACGCCGTCATTGACGTCGAGCAACACAGCGTGACCGCCAGCCGCCACGATGGCTTCAGCCGCGGCGCGGCCGAGTCCCGAGGCGCCGCCGGTCGCGAGGAACGTCTTGCCTTCGATACGCATGTTCCAATCTCTCCGTCTGTGGCGGCCCGGCAGGCCGCGTCGCACCAGTGAGAATAGCAGCCCTGACGTACAATCAACGCACCTCGAGGGCGCGCGAACAGCGTCCCTGGCGGCCCTGCCCATGACCGAGTACCTCCAACATTCGAAGTCCGGCATCGGCCGCGAGCTCGGCCCGCTGGCCCTCGACGAGTTCTTCACGCGCAAGTCGATTCAGCGGTAGCGAGAACTCTGTCGTGCTGCTGGCCGTTCTCACCGGGCTCGCCGCCGGGTTCCTGCATGTGCTCGCGGGCCCCGACCATCTGGCCGCCGTGGCGCCGCTGGCGGTGAGCACCGAGCGTGCCGCCTGGCGATCGGGCTTCGTGTGGGGCGTGGGGCATACCGCTGGCGTGCTGCTCGTGGGCGTGCTGCTGTTGACCTTCCGCGAGCTGCTGCCGCTCGACGCCCTGTCGGCGTGGAGCGAGCGCGCGGTCGGGGCTGCGCTCATCGCGATTGGCGCCTGGGGCCTGTGGCACGTGCGCCGTCCGCACCGTCATCACCACGTCTCGGGCCGCGCGTCGTTTGCGATGGGCACGATGCACGGACTGGCCGGCAGTTCGCACCTGTTCGGCGTGTTGCCGTCGTTGCTCTTTGCAGCGCGGCTGGACGCCGGCCTGTATCTAGCGGCCTTCGGTGTCGGCGCCATCGCGGCGATGACCGCCTTTGCCGCCGTGATTGGCTCAGTGGCCACTGCGTCGGGACGGTCGGACGCCACTGTTCGGCGCACGATTGTCTACGCCACGTCGCTCGCCGCCGTCGCGGTCGGCGGCGTCTGGCTGCTCGCGTAGCAGCGACGCCCGCGCTAGAATCGCCGCGCGTGACATCCTTGCCGACGTTGATCCCTGGTGTGGCGGCCGCCGCCATCGTGATGCTGGCCGGGTTCAGCCTGGCCGACCTGATTGGCCAGGCGCTGCTGGCTGCGCGTGGCCTCACGGGCGCCAGCCCGGTGTCGGGCGTGCCGGTGGCGATCGTGCTGGGCCTGCTGCTGCGCAATCTGCTGCCCCTGCCGGCATCACTCGGCCCCGGTCTGAAGTTCTCCACCACGACGCTGCTGCGTCTGGGCATCGTGCTCGTGGGCATCAAGCTCAGTGTCATCGAGATGGCGAGGCTTGGCGCCGCCGGCATCCCGGTGGTGGTGGCGGCGATCACAACTGGCCTCGTCTTCGTCACCTGGTTCAACAAGCGGCTTGGGCTGCCGCCGCGTCTGGGCACGCTCATCGCCGCGGGCACGAGCATCTGCGGCGTGACCGCGATCGTCTCCACCGCGCCGGCGATCGAGGCTGACGAGCGGGAAGTGGCCTACGCGGTGGCCAACGTCGTGGCCTTCGGGCTCTTCGGCATGCTCGTCTATCCCTACCTTGCGCATGCACTGCTGCCCGGCTCGGCGGCCATCGGGCTCTTCCTGGGCACGGCCGTGCATGACACCTCGCAGGTCGTCGGCGCGGCGCTCACCTACCGGCAGATCTACGCCGACGACGCCGTGCTGCGCGTGGCCACCGTCACCAAGCTCACGCGCAACCTGTTTCTCGCCGTCGTGATCCCGGTCCTCACCTGGATGCATCGTCGCGACGCTGGCGCCGGTCCTGGCGGGCAGCGCGCGGCCGTGCGCTGGCAATCGCTCGTGCCTACGTTCGTGCTCGGCTTCGTGGCCATGGCCGTGGTGCGGTCGATTGGCGACGCCATGCTCGGCGGCGGCCAGCTCGCCTACGGCGTGTGGGACAAGGCGGGCTGGAGCGCTCTCACCGCGGTGCTGGGCGACCGGATTGGCGCCCAGTGGCTGCTCGGCACAGCCATGGCCGCCGTGGGCCTGAATACCAGCTTTTCCGTGTTCAAAGGCGTGGGACTGAAGCCGTTTGCCGTCGGCATGGCGGGCGCGGTCGTGGTCGGCCTGGTCGGCTTCGTGATGGCGGCGCTGCTTGGGCGCTTCGTGACGCTGTAGTTGCGGCACGTGGGCCAGTGCGGCGGTGAATCGCCGTACTACGGCGGCGTGAGGGCGACCAGCGCCAGGAGCAATTCGTCGACCCGCGCATCGATCTCGCTGCCGTGCACGTCGAAGCCGTTGCTGATGAACGCAAACACCAGGGGTTCATCGGCAGCGGTCGTGACGTAGCCGGCCAGCGATCGCACGTTCGACATCGAGCCGGTCTTGGCCTGCACGCGCCCGGCGGCGGGTGTGTCGGCCAGCCGCCGGGAGAGCGTGCCCGGACGTCCGGCTTCGGGCAGGGCCGCGAGCAGCGGCGCACGCAAATCCGGCCGCGCCCAAGTGGCGGCCAGGGTCTCGACGAGGGCGTTCGCCGACAGGTAGTCGTTGCGCGACAACCCCGAGCCATCGCGCGCGTGGTAGCCGTCGGGCGACACGCCCAGCGCGCCGAGCGTCTCGCGCAGCACGACGAGTCCCTCCTCGGCCGAGGCCGGCGCTACCGGGTCGAGCGCGGTGACGAGCGTTTCCGCATAGCTGTTGCGGCTCCACTGCAGCATGGGACGCACGATCGCGCTGAGCGGCGGCGAGAGGTCGATGAGCAGCGTGGTGCCGTCGGCGGCGCGCGGCCGTTCGACGTGTTCGTCGATGTCCACCGCGGCGCCGTCGACCTCGATGCCGTGACGCAGCAGGGTGGCGCGCAGTTCGGCCGCGAAGAACAGCGTCGGGTTGGCCACGGCCACCATGTCCGACACGGGTGCGCTGCCGAGCGGCGCGCGTCCGGTCACATCGAGGAAGCGCGTACCGGGCATGCGCGCCACGGTCAGCAACGGCGTCGTGCCTTCCGGAGTGGTCACGGCCTGCACGTCGACCAACAGCCCGTGGTTCGACGGCGACACGTCGACGACCGGCGGCGCCCCTGGTGTCGTGCCAGGACCGATCGTGACCTCGGCTTCGTTGTCGTTGAACTGGAGCGCCCCGTAGACGGCGCCGTAGCCCAGTACGAGGTCGTCCCACGCCCAGCCGATGCCGGCGCCCGGCTCCTCGACCGCCGAGTCGTCGCCCACGATATGCCCGGCGATGTGGCGGATGCCTTTCGCTGTGAGGGCCTGCGCCCATTTGTCGAAGGCCGTCATCCGTTCGGGATGGCGTGGATTGATGGTGGGGTCACCCGTGCCCACGACGAGCAGGTCACCGCGCAGCGTGCCGTTCACGACCGGACCCATGGCCACCAGCCGGGTCTCGAACCGGTAGCCCCAGCCCAGACGCGCGGCCGCGGCCACGGTGGTGAGCACCTTCATCGTCGACGCCGGCACGAGCCAGGTGCGGCCGTGCCGTTGATAGAGCGTCTCGCCCGTGGCCAGGGATCGCGCGACGAAGGCCGTGGTGGCGCGCTCGAATGCGCGTTCGGCGAGCACGCGGTCCACGACCGCGGCCAGGCGTGAGAGGCGGGTCTCGGGGGTGATGCTGCTGGCAGGTGGCAACGCAGCGTGCGACGTGCCGGACGCGTCGGCAACGGCTGAGGGCGCCGCGGGCGGCGCCCTCGTCACGGGTGGCCGCGCACAGGCCGAGGCCAGGAGGGCTCCGAGCGCGACGGCGCGGAGCCCTCCTGGCGTCACGGCTTCTTCTCGGGCGGGGCGGCGGCCGCTGGCGGTGCGGCCGGTGCCGGCGTCGCCGGTGCCGGTGGCGCGAGCACCGTGTCGAAGGCTTGCAGCGTCTCTTCGACTGCGGTGATGTCGAGACGCATGGCACCCGCTTCATCGGGGCGCACGACCAGGGCGTCGTCGCCGGCGCGGGCGAAGCTGGCTTCTTCCGTCTTGCCCTCGTCGAACTGCGCGCGCACGGTCATGATCGGCGCCGTGCCGGTCGCCGGCAGGGCCGCGTCGAAGGTGCGCGCTCGCAAGCCGGTCAGCTTGTTGAGGGCCTCTTCCATCAGGCCGGACTTGACTTCGCGGGTGGCGGCGGTGCCTGGTCCGGTGACGGTCCACGTGTCCACGGGATTCTCGCCGGTGCCCGCCTTCTTCTGGAAGGTGAGCGTGTCGGCGCCGCGGGTGAGCACGATCTGCTGCGCCGAGAACGCGCGCAGGTCGAACACGTCCTTCTTGCGGTACTCGGCGGCACCCTTCTGCAATTCGGTCGCGACCGCGCCGTCCATCGTGAAGATCATCGCCCGCGCCAGGTCGCGCGCGAACGCCTTGCCCTCGACGGTGGTGCCGATGGCGATCGTGGCGCTGGCCGAGCCGGCCTTCACGACCACCGTGGCCGCCGGCGCGTCGAGCCCGTACTTCTGCAAGGCGCTGACGTCGGTTGTCTCGATGCCCGACATCATGGTGGTCGAGAGCCGCGTGAGCAGCCCCTCGATCGCGCCGTAGTCGCCGCGCGCTCCCGACGGCGCCGTCACGCGCCAGTCGGAGTTGGTGCGGGTGAGCGCGGCGGTTGCGCCCGCGCTGGTGATCTCAAGGCCGTCCACCTGGTCGCGCTCGAAGCGCAGCACGCGCTTGTCGCGCAGATCGAAGGCCGACTTCACAAGACTGGTCTCGGCGAAGGTCGACACCAGGAACACCCGCCCATCGTCGCCCTTCAGGGCATACACGTCGCTGCCGGTCGGCGTGGCGTCGCCCAGGCGGAGCCGGCCGGTGGCGCCGCCCGTGGCCGTGAACGTGATATCCGCCTTGGGCGCCGCGAGTCCGTACTGCGCCAGGTCGGTCGCCGAGGGATCCACTTCGCGGTTCAACTCGAGCGAGGCCAGGCTGTTGACGAGCGCGGTCACTTCATTGGTGTCGGCATCGGTTGCGAGCGGCTCCACGAGCGCCCAGGCGCCGTTGGCCTTCTTCAACACCGACGTGTCGCCCTTGGACACGACCCGCAGTTCTTCCACGGCGTCGGCCGTGACCGCGAAGACCTTCTCCTTCGTCTCGGTGTCGGTTCGCGTCGAATCGACGAAGTAGATGTAGGCACCGAGGCCCAGGGCCACGGCAACGAGCGCCAGCGTCGACCAGACTCCCCGCATGGGCTAGCGCCTCCGCCACCAGGTAAAGACGCCCAGGCCGAAGATCGCGGCCGGGATCAGGAAGATCGACAGGATGGCGACCATCTGTACCTGATCGGCGGTCATCGTGAGCCGGCGATCCTCGGGCGCGCGCGCCCGCACGGCGATCAGCCCTTCCTGCTGCGACAGCCAGCTCATCGCGTTCATGAAGAGATCTTTGTTGCCCTGGATGCCGATGCCGAAGTTGGCGGCGAAGTCGGAATCGCCCATGACGACCACGCGCGTCTCGGGCGTCGGCGGCGCCTCAGTGCCGGGCGCCGGATCGGCCGGCTTCGGCGCGTCAGGCGCGGGCGCCGAGACGGCCATCGCCAGCGTAATCGGTCCCTGCCGGTCGCCCGCGGCGGCGTCGAGCGACACCTGCTCGCCGGCGAGCAGGCCCTCGAGGTTCGCTTCGGCCCAGCTCTGTGCGCTCGTCTCGATGAACGGTTGCGGCGAGCGGCCTTCCTTGCTGGAAGTCGAAATCGACCGGGCCAGGGGGTACGCCGTCATCAGGTTGAAGCGCTCGGTGATGGGATGCGCGGGGTAGCTGGCCGCCACCGGCACCGAGGCGTCGGCGCCGAACATCTGGCCCACCCCGGAGGCATCGACCACGACATCGTCGCCGGCCTGGATGCCCCAGTCGGCCACGAGCGCGTCGAGATTCGGCAGCAGGGCCTCGCCCTTCTTGGTGCCGGGATCGAACATGACCAGCAGCTTGCCGCCGGTGGCCAGGTACTTCGTGATCGCGTCGATCTCGCCGGGGAAGAAATCGGTGCGCGGCCCCGCCACGATCACCGCGGCGGCGCCGCCGGGCACGGCCGGGGTCTGCGCCAGCACCAGCTTCTCGAAGCCGTAGTTGTCGGCCTTGAGCGCCTCGACCACCGCGCTGTAGCCGGCGCGCTCGGCGCTCGCCGGATCCTTCTCGCCGTGACCCTGCGTGAAGTAGACCTTGCGCTCCTGACCGGTCGTGGCCTTGATGAGCGCGTTGGCGATGTCCTGTTCCTCGGGCGCGGTGATGCGCTCGACGCGGCCCTTGTAGTCGAGCACCATCGTGCCCATGGTGGTGACGTTGGCTTCTCGCGCGCGCGCCGGCTGGCGATCGATGTCGACGTACTCGACCGTGAGCTGCTTGGTCTGGTAGGTGTACTCCTCGAGCCGGTCGCGGAAACGGTCGAAGCCCGCGGCCTGATCGAACACGGTGATCCTGGCCGGCGCGTCGAGCCCGCGCAGCACCTTCAGGGTCTGCTCGGACAAGCTGAACACCTGGTTGGCGGTGAGGTCCCACCGCTTGTTCTGCCGCACGCCCAGATAGTTGAGGGCCGTGAAAATCGCCAGCACCGCCACGGTGCCGACGATCGACTGGGTGCCAAGCCTGGTTTGCCGCGCGTTGGGCCCGGTGGCCGAGTCGCGCCACTGCAGCACCAGATAGAGCAGGATGCAGACGAGCCCGGCCAGCGCCGCGTACTGCTGATAGGCGCCCCATTCGGGCTTGAGGAATTTGATGCCGAGCGACACGACCACCAGGGCCGTGCCGAGCCATCCGAGAAGGGTCGAAATCTTCGTCGCCATCAGCCCCGCCACCGTTCGCTATCCACGGACCTGGCCGTGAGGAAGAGCCCGAACACGATGAAACTCAGGTAGTACACGAGGTGCTTCGTGTCGATGATGCCCCGCGCAAAGTCGTCGAGATGTTCCGGGATGGCCAGATGCGAGACCACCGCCTGACCGGTCGGGCCGAACGACTGGCCGATCCAGCTGATGACCCACAGCAGCAGGAACACCGCAAAGGTCACCATGCCGGCCACGATCTGATTCTTGGTGGTGCTCGAGATGAGCAGCCCGGCCGAGATGAAGCAGCCGCCCATGAGCAGCAGGCCGAGATAGCCCGTGGCCACCGGCTTCCATTCCGGGTCGCCGTAGTAGAAGAGCACGCCCATGTGGAGCAGCGTGACGAGCAGCATGACGGCGTAGAGGGCGTAGGCGCCGAAGAACTTGCCCAGGATGATCTGCAGGTCGGTGAGGGGCGACGTGAGCAACAGCTCCATCGTGCCGGACCGCTTCTCTTCGGCGTAGCTGCGCATCGTAATCATCGGCATCACGAACAGCACGACGATGCTCACGTTCATGAAGACCGGGCCGATGAGCATCTGGTTCAGGTTCATCGCCATGCCGCCACCGGGCTGCACCTGCATGCTCTGCCGCTCGAAGTACCACAGCATCGTGTAGAAGAAATAGCCGAAGAGCAGCGCGAAGAACCCGATCACCACATAGGCGATCGGCGAGGCGAAGTAGGCCTGCAATTCCTTGCGGGCGATGGTGATCACGTTACGCATGGGCGGCCTCCGTGGGTTCGGCCGGCGCCAGTGCGGCGCTTTCCGGCGCGCTCGCGTCTTCGGTGGTGAGGCTGAGGAAGATGTCCTCGAGGCTCATGCGCATCGGCCGCAGCTCGAGCAGCCCCCAGCCGTGCGTGACGACCGTCGACGCGAGTTCGCGGCGCACGTCGTGGCCCTGTTCGCTGTCGACCTCGACCACGGTGACGCCGTGCTCGCCGGGTTCGGCCTTGACGCGCGTCACGCCGTTGATGGCCGAGAAGGCGGGCGCCACGTCGGCGCCGGGCGCGTGCACCTGCAGATACATCGTCTCGCTGCCGCGCAGGCGCGCGGTGAGGTTGGCCGGGGTGTCGACCGCGACCACCTTGCCCTTGGCGATAATCACGATGCGGTGGCAGGTCTGCGACACTTCCGGCAGGATGTGCGTGCTCAGCACCACCGAGTGGTTGCCGCCCAGATCCTTGATGAGCTGCCGCGACTCGATGATCTGCTTCGGGTCGAGCCCGGCGGTGGGCTCGTCGAGGACCAGCACGTCGGGGTTGTGGATGAGCGCCTGGGCCAGGCCGACGCGCTGTTTGTAGCCCTTCGAGAGCTTGCCGCAGTGGCGCGAGGCCATGTCGGCGATGTGCGTCTTCTTCATGACGTCGTCGACGCGGCCGCGCACGTCGCGCGAGGCCACGCCCTTGATGCGGGCCACGAAGGTGACGTAGTCGCGCACCGTCATGTCGGGATAGAGCGGCGGCGTCTCGGGCAGATAGCCGGTGCGTTTCTTGGCCTCGATGGGCGCGCTGAACACGTCATGACCGGCCACCGTGACCGCGCCTTCGGTGGCGGGCATGTAGCCGGTGATGATGCGCATGGTGGTGGTCTTGCCGGCGCCATTGGGACCGAGAAACCCGAGAATCTCGCCGGCGCCGACGCTGAAACTCACGTCGTTCACGGCCGTGAATGGGCCGTAACGTTTGGTGAGGTGCTGCACCTCGATCACGGTGACTCTCCTCGCGCGCGTAACTTTGCAGTCGGGCGCCTAACCTGTAAGCTCTAGACGCGTCGTAGAGGTGCTACGACAGCCCTCGATCCTAGTCGAACCGTTCGAAGCGGGCAAGGGCGGCAGCGGCCAGCTACGCGCGCTGAGGAGGACTGTGAAGCGGTTGCTCATGGCGATAGTCCTGCTGGCCGTGGCCGGCATGGGCGCGGGGTGGTGGTGGGTAGGCGGGTCGGTCCCCTCATTGGACGCCGAGTGGGCGCTGCCCGGTCTGCACGGACCGGTGGAGGTGGTCGCCGACGTCCACGGCGTGCCGCACGTCTACGCCCGCGATACCGACGATGCGTGGTTCGCCGCCGGCGCGCTGCATGCGCGCGATCGCCTGTGGCAGATGGAGCTCTACCGGCGGGCCAGCTCGGGGCGTCTGGCCGAAGCCCTCGGCGAGCCGGCCCTCGCCATAGATCGGCGCATGCTCACCCTGCGGATCCGCGCAGCCGCCGACGCCGAGTTCGCGCGGCTCGGTGGTCCGGCGCGCACGGCGCTGGCCCGCTACGCCGAAGGCGTGAATGCCGCGATGGCCGGGTTGCAGGGCCGGCGCCGTCCGCTCGAACTGCAGTTGCTCGGGATCACCCCCGCCCCGTGGACGCCGCAGGATTCGCTGGCCGTGGGTCGGCTGCTGGCCTTTCGCCTGGCCGAGAACGTCAGTGGCGAACTCGTGCGTCACGCGTTGGTTCGCGCCGTTGGCGAAGCCCGGAGCGACGAGCTGACTGGCGCTTATCCAGACGGTGGTCCCACGGTGCTCGGCGAACTCACCGAGCAGCCCGGGCTGCCGCCCACCACGTCACCGGATGCGGCCGCGCCGCCCGCACCGAGTTCGCCCGTCACGCCCGCGGCCTCCGCGCCACCCTCACCTCCGCCTTCGCTCGCGCGCCTCGCGCGGCCCGCGTATCCGGCCGCCCTCGCCTGGCTCGACCCGAGTGCCCCGCGCGCCAACAGCAACGCCTGGGTGGTGTCGGGCAAGCGCACGGCCACGGGCCGGCCGCTGCTGGCCAACGACCCGCACCTGCTCATCGAGCTGCCGTCGGTCTGGTACGAGCTGCACCTCGTGGCCGCCGGCCTCGACGTGCAGGGCGTGTCGCTGCCCGGCACGCCGTTTGTGGCGATTGGTCACAACGCTCGCATCGCGTGGGGCTTCGCCAACACCGGCGCCGACGTGCAGGATCTGGTGCTCGAGCGCTTCGACCTGCCCGGCAAGCGGGTGCAGACGGCACAGGGCTGGGAGCCGGTGCAGATCGAAGCGACGACCATTCCGGTACGCGGCCGCGCGACGCCGGCGCCGTTCGAGGTGTGGCGCACGTCGAGTGGTGTGGTTTACGCCGACGAGTCCACCGACTGGGAGGCGCCCCCGTCGTGGCTGACCCCCGACGTGCCGCGTCAGGGCGAGCAACGCGCGCTCGTGCTGCGCTGGTCGGGCTTCGACACCGGCAACTATGCCGATGCCATCGAAGCGCTCAACCGCGCCGGCACCTGGACTGACTTCCAGGCCGCGTTGGACCGCATGTCCGCGCTCTCGCAGAATGCCGTGTATGCCGACGTGGACGGCAACATCGGCTACCTGATGACCGGACAGGTGCCCACGCGCGCCAAAGGCGATGGCGGACGGCCGCTCGCTGGCCCGGCCGCGGCATGGCCTGGCAGCGTCGGCGGACCCGGCGGGCTGCCGCGCGCGCTCAATCCGGCCCGCGGATTCCTGGCCACGTCGAACAACCGGATCACCCGCGGCGAGGGGCCGTTCATCACGCGCGACTGGGCGGCGCCCTTCCGCGCGGCCCGCATCACGGGCCTGCTCACGAACACGGAAGGCATCGACGTGACGGCGGCGACGACCATGCAGCTCGACCTGCAGAGCGACGCGGCGCAGCAGGTGCTGCAGGGACTCGACGGCGCATTGGCGCGGGCCGCCAGCGGTGGGGATGGGGCAGCAGTGGCGCTGCTGCAACGGCTCAAGAGCTGGAATCGCGTGGTCGACGGCAGCGAGAGCGCCGCGGCCTTCGAGGCATTCGAAGATCGCCTCTGGCGCCGGACCTTTGCCGACGAGCTGCCGGCCGACATCTTCCGGCGCTACTACCAGTGGGCCGGGGCCGAACGCCCGGCCGGGCTCTACACGATCGCCGCCACGCCCGACTCGCGCTGGTGGGACGACATCGGCACGGTCGAGCGTCTCGAGTCGCGCGACGACATCTTCCTCCTGGCTGCCGCTGACGCCGCGGCCGACGTCGGGCAGTGGGCGAGCGGCGCGCGCGCGTGGGATCAGGTGCACGCCGCCACGTTTGCGCATCCACTTGGCGAAGGCGGGCGGCTGCTCGCCTGGTTCTTCAACCGCGGACCGGTGCCGGTCGTGGGCGACGGCACGACCGTGATGCGCATCAGCCACCGCCGCCTGGAGGGCTTCCGCGCCTGGGAACACCCGTCGTGGCGTCAGGTGCTCGACGTGGGCGGCTGGGACAACTCCAAGGTCGTGTTGCCGACCGGCCAGTCGGGCCATCCGCTCAGCCCCAACTACTTCGACCAGAACGAGTTGTGGCGTGCTGGACAGTACCGCTCGCTGGCCTTCAGCCGCGGCGCTGTCGACGGAATCGCGGCTCACCGGCAGTTGCTCACGCCTTGAAGGCAGGGGCCGGGGGCTAGCTAGTCCCTAGAGTGTAGTAATCTGAACATATGAGCACACGCTCAGATGTTCGTCTGAGGCCTGCCCGCCGCGCGGCCGCGTCCGTGCCGCTCGTGGCGCCGGTCGCCGACGCCTGCGACGTCTTCCACATCGATCCGGCCAAGGTCGCGCGCCTGCGCGAGGCGCTGATTGGCCAGGCGTCGGTCGACGCGCTGGCCGAGACGTTTCGCGCGCTCGGCGATCCCACGCGCGTGCGGGTGCTCGACGCCCTGTCGCACGGCGAGCTGTGCGTCTGCGATCTGGCCGCGCTGCTCGGCTCGAGCCAGTCGGCCACGTCACATCAACTGCGCCTGCTGCGCACGCTGCGGCTGGTGCGCACGCGCCGCGCCGGCCGCATGGTGTTCTACGCGCTCGACGACCGCCACATCGTGACGCTCTTCAGGCAGGGGCTACGTCACGTGGTGGAGTCGGAGGCCAGGCCCGGAAGGCGGACGGCGTGAGCATGGCCTCCCCGGCTGTGTCGGCCTGCCCGACGTGCGCGATTCACGTCGAGTCGATCTTCCACGTGGCCGGCATGTGCTGCGCTGACGAAGCGCTGCTGCTCGAGCGCCGGCTCAGGCCGCTCGCCGGCGTGGAGCGTCTCTCGGTCGACGTGATCGGGCAGAAGATGCACATCGCCTATGACGGCGCGCTGCTCACCTCGGCCCGCATCACAAGTGCGGTGGCCGAAACGGGGATGCGCGCATGGCTCGAGCACGAGCGACCGGTCGACCCGCCCGTGTCGGCCGACGACATGTGGCCGCTGGCTCTGGCAGGGGTCGTCACCGGCGCGGGCGTGGCTCTGCAACTGCTCGTCTCCGACGCGCGCTGGGCGTGGCCGGCGTTTGCGCTCTCCATCGCCGTGGCCGGCCGGCAGCCGCTGCGCAAGGCGCTCACCTCGGTGCGGCGCCGTACGCTCGACATCCATGTGCTGATGCTGCTCGCCGTGGCTGGCGCGCTGGCGCTCGGCGACTGGGCCGAAGCCGCCACCGTGGTGTGGCTCTTCGCGGCCTCGCAGTGGCTCGAGGTGCGCACGATGGAGCGCGCGCGCGAGGCGATCCGCGGCGTGATCACCCTGGCGCCGACCGACGCGATCGTGAAGCACGGGGGCCACGAACATCGCATGCCGGTCAGCCGAATCGAGCCTGGGGCCATCCTGCTCGTGGCCCCCGGCGAGAAGATCCCCCTCGACGGCGTCGTCACGGCCGGCCATTCGGATGTGAACCAGGCGCCCATCACCGGGGAATCACTGCCGGTCGATCGCGCCCCGGGTGACGAGGTCTTCGCCGGCACCATCAACGGCCACGGCGCGCTCGAGCTGCGCGTGACGCGGGCCGTGCGCGACACGACGCTCGCCCGCATCGTGCACCTGGTCGAAACCGCCCAGGCCGAACGGGCCCCCGCGCAGCAGTTCATCGACCGCTTTGCGCGCTGGTACACGCCGGCCGTGGTGGTGGCGGCCGCGCTCGTCTTCCTGGTGCCGGTCGTGTTCCTGGGCGCGCCCACGGGCGCGTGGGCCTATCGCGCGCTCGTGTTGCTGGTCGTGGCGTGTCCGTGCGCGCTGGTCATCTCCACGCCCGTCTCGATCGTGGCGGCGCTGGCCACGGCGGCGCGGCGCGGCGTGCTCATCAAGGGCGGCGCGCATCTGGAACGGCTGGCCGGCGTGCGCGTCGTGGCCTTCGACAAGACCGGCACCCTCACGTGTGGCGAGCCGGTGGTCGTGACCATCACGCGCGTCGCGGGCGTCGCGGGCGGCGCTGAGGGCGATGCGCTGGCTGCCGCTGCGGCGGTGGAGGCGCGCTCGGCTCATCCCATCGCGCGGGCCGTCGTGCAGGCGGCGCGTTCGCGCGGCCTCGAGGTCACGGGTGCCACCGACGTCATCGTGCGCCCCGGCCGCGGGGCCGAAGGCACGTGGCGGGGGGTGCGGGTGCTGGCGGGCAACACGCGGTTCATGCGTGAGCACGGGCTGGCCACCACCGCCGTCGAGCGTCTCGCGGGCGAGCTGGCGGCGCGCGGCGAGACCGCCGTGTTCGTGGCCGTCGACGGCCGCGCGCGACTCGGCCTCGGCCTCGCGGATCGCCCGCGCCCGGAGGCGGCCGAAGTGGTCGACCTGCTGCGTGCGCACGGCATCGCCCACGTGGCGCTGCTCACGGGCGACACGCCTCAATCGGCGGCCGTGCTGGCCGCGGCAGCCGGTGTCACCGACGTGCGCGCCGGCCTGCTGCCCGAAGACAAGCTCGCCGCCGTACGCGAGTTGCGTGCCGCGCACGGCCCGGTGGCGATGGTTGGTGACGGCGTGAACGACGGTCCGGCCCTGGCTGCCGCTGATGTGGGCATCGCCATGGGCGCGATTGGTTCGGCCACCGCGCTGGAGGCCGCCGACATCGCGCTCATGTCCGACGAGCTGCGGAAGATTCCGTATGCCCTGCGGCTCAGCCGGGCCACGCTCGCCAACGTGCGCACGAACGTCGCGATCTCCTTGGGTCTGAAGGCAGCGGTGCTGGCGCTGGCCATCGCCGGCCGGTCCACCTTGTGGATGGCCGTGCTCGCCGACACTGGCGCTTCAGTGTTAGTCGTCGCAAACGCGATGCGCCTTCTACGGCATCGGTGACAGGAAGATGCCGTAGATTCGTTATCTGGTGATCGCTTGATCGGATGGTCGATTGACCTGGACTGGGTGACGCTTCAATCTTACGATCCAGTGATCGATCGTCCGGTCATCAGATCATCAGATCTCTTCAGATCACCCGATCACCCGATCACCCGAGTCTCCACATCACAAAATCCATCTACTCTGTCGTTGTCGCGGTCGGTTCGTCCCGGCGCCGTGGCTGGAAGAAGTGCGAGTCGACGAACTCGTCGATGGCGGCCTGGTCGGCGGGATCCACGCGGTCGAACTGCAGGCCCATGCCGGCGCGCGGGTCGCTCCAGCGCACGTGCGCGTCGATGTCGAAGTCTTTCTTCGAGCCGGGCAGGCGGAAGCGCAAGCGCACCTTCGTCATGCGCTCGAGAGGGCTGCTCGTGCGGATGGCGATGCCGCCGCGCGAGATGTTGAGCGACAGCGCGGCCGCAATCGTGGCGCCCACGTGGTACGCCGCGGGAATGCCGAGCACCACGCGCGGGCTGTCGCGGCGGTTGAAGTTGTCGGGGAAGAGGTGGGGGGCGAGCGACGGCAGGATGTGCTGCACGGCACTGTATTCGTTCACGTAGCCGGCGACACCGAGGGCGGCGAGTTCGCGCACCTCGTCGGCGCTCGAGACCGTGCCCGAGAAGGCGAGGATCGGCAGCCGGCCGTCGTCAAGCTTGCGCACCGTACGGATCAACTCCGCCCCGGCGCAGTGCGGCATCCGCAGATCGACCACCAGCAGGTCGAGCCGCTCGAGGTCGGCCCGCACCCGGGCCAACAGCTCGGCGGCGCTCTTCACGGTGATGGCGCGATGGCCCGCGCTTTCGACTGCCGTGCGGAAGCGCTCACGCACCGACGCGCTGTCGTCGGCGATGATCACGCATTTGGACGCCGTCGGATGGGTGGTCATAGGATGAACTGGCGTGCCGCTTCGTTGCAGAATAGATCAGGTTGGCCATATAATTCGAACACTTCTTCGTGACCATTCGCGCCGTCATGTGAGGCGGAGCGATGAAGCGTGTCACCGAATTTCCCGAGGAGTAGTCCGCATGTCCGCGTATTGCCCCGAGTGCGACCAAGAGATCGACATCGACGCCGCAGACGCCGAAGTTGGCGATGAACTGAGCTGCTCGGAATGCGGCTCGTTGCTGCGTGTCTCGAACGACTCGCCGCTCGAACTCGAATTTGCCGACGACGACGACGATGACGACGACGAGAAGGAAGAAAAGGAAGAAAAGGAAGATGACGACGATGACGACGCCGATGACGACGACGAGGAAAAGGACGAAGAGGACTGACGCGGGCTGGCGATGACTGACGGGCCCGCCGTGGTCGTGTCGGAGGTAGCCCGCGCCAAACATCTGCGCCTCGAGTCACTGCTCGGCCAGCTCGGGTCGGTGGTCGTGGCGTTCAGCGGCGGCGTCGACAGCGCCTACCTGGCAGTCGTGGCCACGCGCACGCTGGGGAGCCGCGCGCTCGCCGTCACCGGCGACAGCCCCAGCTATCCCGACAACCACCGGCAGCTCGCCCGTCAGGTCGCCAGCGATTTCCAGATTGCCCACGAGTTCGTGCTCACCGACGAGCTCGCGCGCGACGGCTACCGCGCCAATGCCGGTGACCGGTGTTTCCACTGCAAAACCGAGCTCTACGGCACCTTGAGCGCGCTGGCGCTCGCCCGTGGCTTCGCCTGCGTGGTCGATGGCACCAATGCCGACGACCGCGGCGACTACCGGCCGGGACGGGCCGCGGCGCGCGACCACGCCGTGCGCAGTCCGCTCGACGAGGTCGACCTCGCCAAGGACGAGATTCGCGCCCTCTCGCACGCGCTCGGCATGCGCACATGGGACGAGCCCGCGTCGGCCTGCCTGTCGTCGCGCATCCCGCATCACGTCGAAGTCACGGCGCCGAAGCTGAAGCAGATCGAGCGGGCCGAATCGGCCGTGCGGGCGCTCGGCTTCCGCGTGTTCCGCGTGCGGCACCATGAGCAGGTAGCGCGCCTCGAGATCGCGCGTGACGAGATGGCGCGCGCCCTCGAGCCGGAGATCGCGGGTCGCCTCGTGGCCGAGCTGAAGGCCGCTGGCTATCAGCACGTCAGCCTCGACCTGCAGGGCTACCGCCAGGGCAGCCTGAACGAACCGCTCGTGTTGCGACCGGTGTCGTGAGCCCCGTCCCGCCCTCGTCGTCCGGGCCCGCACGGGTCGGACTGCTGGCCGTCATCCTGCTCGCGGGCGGCGTGCTGGCCGGCCACCTGGGCGCGCTGCCCGATACGCTCGAAGACATCGACTCGGTGAACTTCGCGCTCGGCGTGCGCGACTTCGATCCGGCGCAGCATCGCCCGCATCCGCCGGGCTACCCGGTCTACATCGCGCTCGGCAAAGCCGCCACGGCCATCACCCGCGCGGCGTGGCCCGCCGGGCTGCCCGACCGCGTGGAGGCGCGCGCGCTTGGCGCCGTGTCACTCGCGGGCGGGTTGCTGCTCATGTGGCTCGCGCCCCGCGTGCTCACGGCGCTTTCGGTGGGCGGCGTGCACCGCACCGGCCGGCCCGCGCTGTCGCGCCGCGCGCTCATGGCCACGCTGGTGTTTGCGGCGTGCCCGCTCACCTGGTATCTCACGGCGCGCCCGATGAGTGACGTGCCCGGCTTGGCCGCCGCGTGCGCGGCGCTGGCGTGTCTGGCCCTGGCCTGGTGGCGTCAGCATCCCACGCCCGAGGGCGACCGCCGACTCGCGCCCGCCGAGATGACCGCGTCGGGCCGGCTCATCGTGATCGGCGCGCTGCTGGCGGGATTCGCCGTGGGCCTGCGCACCCAGACGCTCTGGCTTACCGCCCCGCTGCTGCTGCTGGTGCTCGCCGACCGCGCCGGCCGCGGCATGGTCGGCGCCATGCTCGGCGCTACCGTGGCGTTCACCCTGGGCGCGCTCGCCTGGGGCCTCCCCTTGCTCGTGGCCAGCGGCGGGCTGACGGCGTATCTCGCGGCGCTCGGCAGTCAGGCGGGCGAAGACTTCGCCGGCGTGGAGATGCTCTACCTGAATCCCACGCCCCGGCTCGCGGCATTCGCGCTGCAGCGCACGTTCATCTGGCCGTGGGACGACGTGTGGCTCGCCGGCGTGGTGCTGGCGCTCGCGGCCCTCGGCGCGCTCGTGCTGGCCGTGCGCGAACGACGTAGCGCGCTGGCCGTGGCCGCCATCACGCTGCCGTATCTGGCCTTCCATCTGGCGTTCCAGGACACGACCTTCGCGCGCTACGCGCTGCCGCTCGTGCTGCCGGTGGTCTTTCTGGCGGCCGTGACGCTCGACCTGGCGGGCCGCGTCGGCATCGCCGGCGCCGTGGGCCTGGCGGCCTGGAGCCTCAGCATCGGCGTGCCGCAACTGTCGGCCTACGCGGAGCGAGGCAGCCCCACCGCGCGGCTCTTCGACCGCGTGGCCGCGGCCGTGCAGGCCGGCGAGACGCCGACGCTGGCGATGCACCAGGCGCTGCAGCGGCCGCTCGAAGCGGAGGTGCGGCCGATGGGCGTGACGTTGCCGTCGCCGCCGCGCCGCGAGTGGCTCGAACTCGCGCGCCATTGGCAAGCGGGCACGCCCGGGCCGCTCTGGTTCCTGGCCGATCCGCGCCGCACCGACCTGGCCCTGATTGACCCGCGCGCCCGCCAGAGCCGCGAGACGTTCGCGTGGGACGTGTCGAGCATGTCGATGCTGGGCGGCATGCGTCCTGCCGACGTGGAACTCTACCGGCTCACCGAGCCCGGGTGGTTCGCCACCGAAGGCTGGAGCCTCACCCCGGAAACCGCGGGCATGGCGCGGTTGATGGGGCGCGGGCCGCATCTCGGGCCGATCAGCGTGTTCGCGCGCCGCCGTGACGAGGCCGCCACCATCGTGGTCGGCGGCCGCAATCTCGGCGGCGCCGGCGATCCCGCCGTGACGTTCACACTGGCCGTCGACGGGCGCGACGTGGATCACTGGAACGTGATGCCCGACCCTGGATTCTTCGTGCGTCGCGTGTCGCTGCCGGCCGGCAGCCTGCAGGGCCAGGGCCGCTGGGCCAACGTCACGGTGCGATCGGCGCCCGTGTCGGGCACGCAGCCCGTGTCCGCGTCGGTGGAGCAGTTCGATCTGCAGTCGCCTGGCGCACTCATGTGGGTCTTCGGCGCCGGCTTCCACGAACCCGAGCTCGACAACGCGCGCGCCCTCTCGTGGCGGTGGATGAGTGAGCGGGCCGAGATCGAGGTGGCCCAGTCGGCCGGCGACGCCACGCTCGTGCTGCGCGGCGAGGCGCCGCTGACCTACTTCGACGGGCCGTCCACCCTCGAGGTGCGGTGCGGCGGGGTGGTGCTCGGCAGGGTGGATCTGAGCGGCGACTTCGAGGTGCGCATAGGCGTGCTCGAGGCGCGTCTCATCGCCGGCAATGGCCGGATCGTGCTCACGACGTCGCAGACGTTTTCGCCCGCCGGGCGGCGCGGCACGAGCGACCGCCGGCGTCTGGGGCTCAGGCTCTTCGAGGTGCGTCTCACGCCGGGGCTACTGACGCGCGCTGCCGTGCCGATATCCCCACCAGAGACGGCCGATCGGCGTTGACACGTCGCGCAGCGTGCGGCTACTCTCCGAGGCGTTGAGCCTTCCAGGCGACGCGAACGAATCTTTTCGACCCCGCAGGAGACACATGATGCGTTTGCCAGTCCGACACACAGGGATCCTGTTGATCCTCTGCTTCACGCTGCCGCTGCTGGCAGCGGCGTGCGGAAAGAAGCCCCCGCCGGCTCCGCCCCCCCCCCCCCCCCCCCCCCCCCCCCCGGGGGCGCCCCCCCCCCCCCCCCCCCCCCCCCCCCCCCCCCCCCCCCCCCCCCCCCCCCCCCCGGCCGC